>Ga0214919_10001793_pt1 | contig 34586 bp, 23 predicted proteins | sample LL1503_MetaG_FD_177994 | JGI IMG/M metagenome (GOLD analysis project Ga0214919, IMG submission 177994) | Freshwater microbial communities from Lake Lanier, Atlanta, Georgia, United States - LL-1503 | ecosystem: Environmental > Aquatic > Freshwater > Lake | place: USA: Georgia | collected...
AATTTAGTTTGGGATTCTGCCATGGGCATTGACAATGGTTCTTATGGCCGTGACCATGGTATTGCCTTTATTGGTAATAATGGTACGCTGATATTAGACAGAGGTGGTTGGGAAGTGATTGAAGAAACACAAGCAAAAAATAAAGTAGCTATCCCACTTCATAAGAGCGAAGACAATGGCGTGAATTTGCATTGGTTAAATTTCACTGATGCCATTAGAAACAATACGCCAAGCAGTTTGCATTGCCCAATTGAAGAAGGAGCACATATTGCTACCATTGCACAAATGGGTAATATTGCTTATCGTTCTGGACAAAAAGTAAACTGGGATGCTAACAAAAATATGTTTACTGATGATGCTATCAATAAAGAATATTTTACAAAAGCTTACCATAACGGATATAGCCTTCCTAAAATTTAAAATACTATAGCTTTTTAAAAAAAGGTCCTCCATTTTCGGAGGACCTTTTTTTTACCTAAATATATTATTAGATAGTACTTATTTCTTAGCTGCTTTAAAATTGCCATTGGGTTGAACAAAGGTTAAAGAAAGAAGTTCCCCTTTATCATTCACTTCAAAGGTAACCGCATAGCCTGCTACTTTTTTGAAATCAAATTTATGATTGCCAACAGGCATTAATTCATATTCGGGCTGCCCTGGCACTGAAACATACAGTACATTTTCTTTTATGTAGGTTTTAAATTCCGCACCTGATAAAGTAAAAATACCTTCATATTTTTTTAAATTGTCTGCTGTTATTTCTTTAGCTGCATTGGTTCTTTTAAATTTAATAGGTGCAGGTATAGCTGGTTCAAAATTAAATAAAGAAGCCGATTCTATATCTCCTTTTAAGCCTGTATTAAATTGAAAACGTATAGGGCTCTTATCTGCTGTATCAATACCCTCGTTGGTATCAAAGGGTCTAAAAATATCATAATGAAATTGCTCCATCCACCAATTTTGATTCTTTAATTTAGCAAACAAGGAATCGCCCTTTTGAAATATTTCAAATTTTCCATAAGCATCATTCGTATACAATCCAACATATTCACTTAACGAGTGTGAGGGCTTGGTATCTTTCACTTGGTTACTAGTACTTGCTTTTTCAGCTTCTTTTGCTTTTTCTTTCGCCTTTGCTTTTGCTTTTAAAACATCTTCATTCCAATCAAAATATTTAAGGCCTAAGACTCTATCCGTAATAGTGTTTCTTACAGCAGAAGGAACGCTTGATCCATTTTGATTTACTAAAACTACTATACCAATACTATCAGAAGGGAAAAAACTTGTGCTAGCACTAAAGCCATCAATATTACCACCATGCTCTACTCTATAATGTCCTTTATATGAAGCCATCATCCAAGCAAAACCATAATTACTAAATTGAATATCTGGTTTTTCTGTCGTTGGTGTTCCAGGCGCCATTATCATTTGTGAGCTCATTGCTTCTGCAACATAAGATGCAGGAATAATTTCTACTGTATCTAATTTACCTCCATTAATCCAAACTTTCAACCACTGAGACATATCCATCACTGTGCTATTAATACTTCCTGCAGGCCCCATACCATCAATGTCATAATAAGGCGTTTTATGTATCACACTATCTTTAATAACGTTATACCCAATAGCAGGCTCATTGTATTTTGCTAAATCTTTAACAGAAAAATTAGAGTTAGTCATACCAATTTTTGAAAATATTTTACTGTCAACATTCGACTCCCAAGATTTTCCTGTTAATTTTTCGGCAAGTACCCCTTGTAATAAGTACATAAAATTATTATACTGCCATACTTGTCTTAGTTCAGCAGAAGGCTCCATGTATTGAATTCTTTTTACTAAGTTTTCTCTAGTGTCAGGATCTATATACCATGATAAATCATGTCTTGGAAGTCCTGTTCTGTGACTCATCATATCACGAAGGGTAATGTGATTGGTTAAATCGCTTGAATAAAATTTTAAATCTGGTAAATACGTAGTGATGGGCTTGTCAAAGCTAATCGACTTTTCTTTTTGTAAAATTCCTATAACAGATGCAGTAAAAGCTTTAGTACAAGACCCAATCGCAAATTGCGTATTGACAGTTACTGGTATTTTATTATCTACATCTCTGTAGCCAAATCCTTTGGCAAATATTACCTTATTTTTCTCCACTACTGCTACAGCCACCCCTGCGGCATGATTGTCTTTTAAAATTTTATTAATTTCTGCTTCAATACCAGCAAAACGCTTGTCTTGCTTGTTTTGGGCAGTTAGTGTTACTACAGAAGCAATGTTTATGATTGCAAGTACAAATAAAATCTTTTTCATAATTATATAATTGTAATTAAAAGTAATATGTTTTTGAAATAGATGACATAAAAAATGTTGTATGGTAAAGTGCTTAAAACGAGTGGGTTCAAATGTTAATGAATGGTAAGATTTCCCTGAAGAAGTAATTGATATTGATGTGGAGTGATGCCTTCCATTTTTTTAAAGAGGCGCACGAAATAATTTACATCATTAAAGCCGCAATCAAAGGCTACAGATTTTATGGAAACATTTGTAAGATTTAATAATTCTTTGGCATGTTTAATTTTCTCGGATAAAATATATTCAATCGGACTAATGCCAAATTCTTTTTTGAAGGAACGATAAAATGTCGTTTTACTCATGCAAGCCTTTTCGCTTAGAATACCTAATTTAATATCTTCTGTAATATTCGCTTTAATAAATCCGGTGATATAAGAAAGTGGATGTGCATTTGAATTTTTATGTTCACCTTCTGTTAATTCAAGTTTATTTTGTACTTGAACAATATTTACAATTAATTCTTGTAAGGACAAATCTGCAATAATATCTTTTAAAGGCATATTGCTTGAGCAAACAGAAATTATTTTATTTAATAAAGAAGCAATCTCTAGACTATTTTGAAAATGATAATTATTCTTATTAAATTTCCAATAAGTATCGCCCATTCTTGGGTACTTATCATTTAAAAAACTTAAAGTGTTTTCAATTTTTTGATGATCAATAGCAAGTGCAATGCACTGTGTAGGATTCGTAACAGTTGCTTCTGGAAAATCAATATTCATTTCAATGCCAGCAGGCACAAGCACCGTTTCTCCTGGCATGTAATCAAAACCTGGGTGATCAAATAAGTGCATCACTTTTTTTCCTCTTAACATACTTGTTACTACAAAATCATTAAAAGTTAAAGGGACCATGGCCGCTGGCTGATGCGTTTCAAATACATTTAGCTCACACTTATCTAATGTATAGGCAGTTCTATTTTCCACTAATGTTTTAAGAGATTTCTCTTTGGTAAGACCTACTTCTTTTAATTGACTTGATCTAGTCATAGCAGCAATCGTTAATAAATTGTAAATCAACTGATTCCGATAGTGTCAATTTTGAAAAAATGAACTTGGTGGAATTGTGCTACAATCTGACTTAAAAATACTATAAATAGAAGAGAATTCAAATTAGAATTACATTCTAAACAAAACGAAAAGCTATGTCAACCATTGTAAACCGTCCTACTTTTAAAGCTAAGTATGACAATTTCATTGGGGGTAAATTTGTACCTCCTGTAAAAGGCGAGTATTTTGATAATATATCGCCCATTGATGGAAAAGTATTCACCCAAGCCGCACGTTCTGGCAAGGAAGATGTGGAGTTAGCCATTGATGCAGCCCACAAAGCCTTCCCCACTTGGAGCAAATCGGCGCCTACTTATCGAAGCAATATCTTAATTAAAATTGCACAGGTAATAGAAGACAATTTAGAGTACCTAGCCACTGTGGAAGCTATTGATAATGGGAAAGCCATTAGAGAAACAAGAGCCGCCGATTTACCACTATGTATTGATCACTTCAGGTATTTTGCCGGCGTGATTAGAGCCGAAGAAGGCGCAATTTCTGAGCACGATGAAACTACAGTAAGTATTATTGTACATGAACCCATTGGCGTGGTAGGTCAAATTATTCCTTGGAATTTTCCTTTATTAATGGCAACTTGGAAAATAGCACCAGCATTAGCTGCGGGTTGCTGTGTGGTGTTAAAGCCAGCCGAACAAACTCCCACATCTATTTTATGTTTAATGGAATTGATTGCTGACTTGCTACCAGCAGGTGTCTTAAATGTAGTGACTGGTTTTGGTCCAGAAGCGGGAAAGCCTTTGGCTACCTCCCCAAGAATTTCTAAAGTGTCCTTCACTGGCGAAACCACTACGGGAAGATTAATTATGCAATATGCTTCTGAGAATTTAATTCCTGTTACGATGGAGCTAGGTGGAAAGTCGCCGAATATATTTTTCCCTTCTGTAGCCGATCATGATGATGCGTTTTTTGATAAAGCAATAGAAGGTGCCGTTATGTTTGCATTGAATCAAGGTGAAGTATGTACATGTCCATCAAGAATTTTAGTACATGAAAGTATTTATGAAAAATTCATGAAGCGTGTGGTGGAAAGAACAAAAGCTATTAAAGTTGGACATCCTTTAGATGGCACTGTCATGATGGGTGCGCAAGCTTCTAATGATCAATATGAAAAAATATTGTCTTATTTAAAAATTGGAAAAGAAGAAGGTGCTGAAGTTTTATGTGGAGGTGCAGCTAATAAATTAGAGGGCGAATTAGCAGGTGGCTATTATATTCAACCTACTATTTTTAAAGGCCATAATAAAATGCGCATTTTCCAAGAAGAAATTTTTGGACCCGTAACTAGTGTCACTACATTTAAAACAACCGAAGAAGCATTGTCTATTGCAAACGATACACTTTATGGTTTAGGCGCGGGTGTTTGGACAAGAGATGCACATGAATTATACCAAGTACCTCGGGCTATTCAAGCCGGTCGTGTTTGGGTAAACTGTTATCATGCTTATCCTGCACATGCTCCATTTGGAGGTTATAAAAAATCTGGTTTCGGAAGAGAAACACATAAAATGATGTTGGGTCATTACAGACAAACAAAAAATATGCTAATTTCTTACGATAAAAATAAGCTTGGCTTTTTTTAGTAAGTAGTTTAAAAACTATTTATCTTACGAAGAACTTTCAATAAACTTGAAAGTTCTTCGTTTTTAAAGTAATTAAAAAATGACTAAAAGAGTTTTAGTAAGTCCTGCTGCCGAGAAAGTAATTGCTGAATTAAAAGAGAAATTCGGGCCTTTGATGTTTCATCAAAGTGGCGGATGTTGTGATGGTTCACAACCCATGTGTTTTGAAAAAGGAGAATTTAAAGTGGGCGGTAGTGATGTGAAAATTGGCACCATAGCAGATTGTGAATTTTTTATGAGTCGTGACCAATTTGAATACTGGAAACATACCCAACTCACAATTGATATCACCCCTGGTAGAGGATCTAGTTTTTCACTCGAAATACCCATGGGCCTTCGTTTTATTGTGCATTCTCGCCTCTATACCGAAGCTGAGATGTTAGTTATAGAGCCCATCGAAGATTGCTTATAGAAATTTCGTGTATTATTTCGCGATTTATTTTTTAACTTCCCTATACAATTCATGTATATGGCAAATAGACGCAACTTTATCCAACACCTAGGCCTGATGGCAGGTGCCTTTTCAGCTAACAGCTTATTCAATCAAGCACATGCTGCTGAATTTGAACATCTTAACTTGCAAAAGAAAATGTTAAGCCCAAAGGAGATAGCCATGGATGAAGACTATTGGAGTGTAATTCAGCAAGGATATACGGTGAGCCCCTCCTTAATTAATTTAAATAATGGAGGCGTTAGTCCTAGCCCAAGAATTGTACAAGAGGCTGTTGAGACTTTTAATAAAATGACAAATGAAGGCCCTTCGTATTTTATGTGGCGCATATTAGATCAAGGAAGAGAACCCTTGAGATATAAATTAGCGCAATTGGCTGGATGTGATCCCGAAGAAATTGCCATTAACAGAAATTCAACTGAGGCTTTAAATACGGTAATTTTTGGATTGAACTTAAAAGCAGGTGATGAAGTCATTGGCACAAAGCAAGACTATCCAAATATGATCAATGCTTGGAGACAAAGAGCTTCAAGAGAAGGTATTGTGTATACACAACTTAGTTTTAAATATCCTATTGAAAATGAGGAAGAGATTGTAAGTGCTTTTGAAAAAGCCATCACCCCTAAAACAAAAATATTTCATATCACCCATATGGTGAATTGGGTAGGACAAATTATGCCGGTAAAAAAATTATGTGATCTAGCTAAAAAGCATGGCATAGAAACGATTGTGGACGGGGCGCATAGTTTTGGATTAATGGATTTTAATATTCCAGATTTTGGTTGCGATTATTTTGGAACTTCCTTACATAAATTTTTATCTGCTCCCATTGGAAGTGGTATGTTATGGATTAAAAAAGAAAATATTGAAAAAATATGGCCACTGGTTTGTAATGACAACCCAAAGGGAACCGATATAAGAAAGTTTGAAACCCTTGGTACTAGAAGCTTTCCTATAGAACAAGGCATTGGAGAAGCTATTAATTTTCATACTGCCATTGGTAGTAAACGTAAAGAAGAACGTATTCGATATTTAAAAAATTATTGGGCTACACGCGTTCAAAATATACCTAAAGTAAAAATTAATACCTCTTTAAAAGATGCTTACTCTTGTGCTATTTGTGGTGTAAGTATTGATGGCATGACGCCAGGCGCATTAGACAATGCTTTATTTAATGAATATAAAATTCATACGGTAGGTATTGTATGGGAAAATATAAGCTGTGTGCGTATTACACCGCATGTATATACTAGATTACAAGATTTGGATAAATTAGTACATGCTATAGAAAAAATTGCGAAGAAAGCTTAGTCTAGTTAAAAAAATTACGATCAAAAAAAAGTCCCCCCGAGTGCTCGGGGGGACTTTTTAAATTTAAATACTTTTTAATTTTTTGCTAGTCAATTAGTGATTCATTTGTTCTTAAGGTTTTTTAACCGTTGGATAGGTCACACCTAATTGCTCTAAATACGTACCATACTTCGATTCATTATAATAGAACGGTTTCATTTGCTCTCTATAACGTTGCATGATTTCTTTATTTAAATGTATTGCTGGCGGATCAGTTGCAGAAATAAATGGAATGTATTTCGTGTCTTTATTTTGCACGTTAGTGAAATATGACTTTGCCTCTTCTATTAGTTTTGGATTGGTAAAACAATCTAATAAAGTCATCGCCGCTGCTTCTGCTCCAGCTAAAGCTCCTTTATGGGCTATAGGTGTAGCCATTGCAATGGCATCTGCCCAATGATGCCCTTTGGTGCCAGGAATATTTGCAGGAAACCCTAATACAATAGTGGGAATATTCCAGGAGATATCTGCTATATCATCAGAACCACCGCCCCATGAAAAAGGAACCGATCCCTTAATAGTATCAATGGTTGTTTTTAACCCATCGATAGGTCTTCCTTCCATGTCTTTCTTAGGTGCTTCCACCAAAGTTTGAACTGCTCTTGCCATTTCCATGTCTTTATCATCCCAAACAGGCATACCAACTTTTTTAATATTGGCATACATAGCTTCTGCTAAAGGTTTATTAAAATGTCCTGGCCAAGCTGTTCCTAAAATTTGATGTGTGACAGTAGTGCCTGTCATCATAGCTGCACCTTCGGCAATTTTTATACCTGATTCATAATTGGCTTTTATATCCTCATAAGTACGTTCTCTAAAATAATACCAAACACTTGCTTTACTAGGAACAACATTTGGTTGATCTCCACCATCCACTACTACATAATGAGAACGATTGGTTGGTTTTAAATGTTCTCTTTTAAAATTCCAACCAATGTCCATTAATTCAACACCATCTAATGCACTTCTTCCACGCCATGGTGCACCAGCAGCATGTGCAGCTTCACCATTAAAATCGAAACGCGCACTCACCAAACCATTGCCTCCATTATCTCCATAATTAGATCCAAAACTTCCACTTACATGCGTAAAAATACAAGCATCTATATTTTTAAAATAACCATCACGAACATACCATGCTTTTGTGGCTACTAATTCTTCTGCAACACCAGGCCATATAACAATGGTACCCGGCATATGTTCTTTCTCCATCATTTCTTTCATAGCAATGGCTGCATATATAATTACAGCTTGACCAGAATTATGTCCTTCACCATGCCCTGGAGCGCCTTCTACTATGGGGTCTTTATAAGCTACGCCTGGTTTCTGTGATGCTTTCGGAATACAATCAATATCACTTCCTAATGCAATCACAGGTGAACCCGTTCCCCATTTCGCCATCCAAGCAGTAGGTACATTAGAAATATTTTTTTCAATGGTAAAACCATTTTTTTCTAAAACACTAGTAAGGTAGGCGGATGTTTCAAATTCTTGAAAACCCAATTCTCCAAAACTAAATACCTTATCTACCATCACTTGTACATCTTTAGCATGACCCGCAACACTTGTCAATAGTTTTTGCTTCATGGCTGTAATGTCTTTCTCTGTATACTTTTTTTGCGCCATTACTTGCACACTTGAAATCAGTGCAAGAAGGATTACAAAAAATGTTTTAAATGAAATTGATTGTTTATTCATATTAATAATTTGTATTTAAGTTACAAAAAAATGTGTGGCGGAAGAAACTATTTTTTTTGAGCTCCCATCTCTACAAGTTCTAAATGAGTAAACTATTGATTTGCAATATATTACTCACAGAAAAGCGAGCTAAGAAAATGCGTCCATTTACGCATAAAAATGAGTCTGTTTTCTAGTATGTAAAATCAATTTTATTCTTTTTATTCAAATACATTTGACGTCTTCCATTTCTTCTGTATTTACTTCTTCATTTAAAATTTTATAGCAATGATAAAACTATATTTTCTGTTGGGTAGTATTCAGTTTTTAATAGCTGGCCATGCGCAATTACTAGACCCTTCCAACCCGAATGCCGCTTCAGGAATATATCTAGCTAATTCAAATAAAAGTAATGAAAGCTGGCATATAGATTGGAGCTTTGCAGAATCTATCTCCATTAAAACATTCATTAAAAAAAATGGAGCAATACTATCAACAGGTTTTTTACAACCCTCTTTTACGCTAGACCCTCTTTTAACTGGAACGGATAATTATAATTTCAAATTGCAATGGGGACCCAATCCAGTTTCTAATGATATAAGGCTCGTTTGCCAACAAGCGGGTGTAGATATCATGTCTATAGTAATCTTGGACCGTGAAGGAAATATACTGCATCAAATTCAAGGCCCCTTTTCAGGTTTACATTTTTCAAAACAAATATCATTTGCTTCGGTAAATACGGGGATTTACTTTATTGCGATCAACTATATTGTTGCTGCAAATTTTAAACATGTGAAAATAATTAAAGTCATTAAAATCTAAATTCATAAAAATGGGAAAAATATACAAGGACAAAAAATTAATCTCCTTAAAAAATATAAATTTCTCTGTCATTTGTTTTTTCTTGGTTATTTTTTTATTAGTAAGTCTTTCTAATTCCGCCATAGCACAAACTAATAAAGGAATAAATTTTCAAGCTATTGCTAGAAATAATAGTGGCTATATTATAGCCAACAAATCTATCAATATAAGAATCTCCATTAAAACAGATACCAGTTCGGATAAAAACGAATACCAGGAAATTGCACCCATAACCACCAATGTATTAGGCCTGTTTGCTTTAGTGGTAGGGGCTTACGACATCAATAAAATTGTTACGGTAGGCCCTTTTGAAAATATCAATTGGTCAAAAGGTGAAAAATACTTGCAAGTGGAAATTGATACAGTAGGTGACTTATCTTTTATTAACATGGGTTCACAAAAAATAAATTATGTGCCTTATTCTTTTTATGCCGACAATGTAGGTGCACAAAATATAAATGGTTTAATTGGCATAACGCAAGGCGGAACAGGCCTTGACAATATAAAAGATGTTAAAGTATTATTCAATATTGATAAAATAAATAACACTCCAGATAGTTCTAAGCCTATTAGTAATGTAGCGCTTTCTGCAATCAATGAAAAATTAAAAAAAACAGACACACTCACTTTAAGCAATCGCATTAATTTAAAATTAAACAGCAAAGACACTTTAAGTTTGTCTAATAGGATAAATAGCATGGGGTCAGTTACCTCAAAAGATGATTACGGTAGTTTTTATGATAGCGCCAAACAAGCTCCCACAGCTATTTCCACAGCAACTGCCATTAAATTTTCATATGAAGGTTTAGTCAATAATGTAAGTGTGTTGGCTAACACAAGTGGATCGCCTACAAAAATTACAGTAGTACATGCAGGCATTTATGCTGTCCAATTTGCAATACAAATTATAAAAACTGATGTAGGTGTTGACGAGGCAAGTGTTTGGATAAGAAGAAATGGATCGGCTTATATAAATACAAATACCAACTTTGCCATTACCGGCAGTGGCATAAAAAATTTACTTACTGGCAATTATTTTGTTGACTTAGGTGCCAATGATTATATAGAACTATATTTTAGTGCTAAAAATAGTAATAGCATTGTTACGGGTACCAATACACAAACTGTTCCTTCAAGACCCGCCACACCCAGTGCTTATATAAGCATGCATAGGGTGAACTAAAATTTACTTACAAGATTTATTTTATTCCTTATCCAAAAGGTTGATCAATTGAAATACTTTGCTTGGAGAAAAACTTTGGACCATCTGCTGCTATATAAACACAATCTTCTAGTCTAATGCCAAATTCACCTGGAATTGAAATAGTAGGCTCATCGCTAAAACACATACCCACTGCTATCGGTGTCTTATTTCCTTTCACGAAATTTGTCCACTCATGCCCTTCTAATCCAATGCCATGGCCTGTTCTATGAGGTAGTCCTGGTAATTTATAATTAGTACTAAAACCTGCATTTTCAATAACTGCCCTTGCAGCAGCATCAACTTGTTCACAAGGCGCTCCTATTTTTATAGCAGCAAAAGCAGCGTCTTGCGCTTTCTTTTCTACATTCCAAACATCAATTTGTCTTTGTGTAGGTTTACCTACTACAATAGTTCTAGTAATATCTGATGCATACCCTTCACAACTCGTTCCTCCATCTACCATCACAACATCACCTTCTTTGATTGTTTGTGGTGTAATACTTCCATGAGGTAAAGCCGAATATTTTCCCACTTGAACTGAAGCCCCCCCACTAAATCCTAATTTTTTAAAGGCAGCAGAAATATTATTACTCAATTGTGTTTGCGACATACCTGCAACAATCGTAGTGAAAGATGCTTTATATGCTTCAATGGTAACGTCACTCGCTTTTTGCATCAACGCAATTTCTGCTGGAGATTTGATCATTCTACAACCAGCTGTAACAGGTGTTGCGTCAACTACTTCAAAGCCTGCTGCTTCTTTTTTTACACCATTCGCTATAAAAAATCGTACTCTTTCTTCCATCCCAATGGCATGATGTATAACGCCTCTATCTTTTACAATACCCACAATAACAGCATAAGGGCTTTCATGTTCTTCCCAACAACGAACTTCTTCACCAAATGCAGGTAGTATTAATTCTCTCGCTCTATCTTCTTCAAATTTTGGACACACATAGGCAATAGCTCCTTTAGCTGGAATTACTACCCCAAAAGTTCTTTCACTTTGGCCCCATCGCATGCCTGTAAAATAATAGCAAGAAGTTGTGCCTTCTAAAAATATAGCATCCATTTTTGCTTCTGCCATTAAGGTTTGTGCTTTAGCAATTCTTTCTTTTCGCTCTGCAACAGATATAGGTACTATGCCAATTGCTTGTGAAGACAAATTACGTATAGCCTCAGGTAAGACTAATTCATTGTGTCTCGGCTCCACATTAGAACCAAAAAGGGAACTATTCATACCTAAAGTGCCGGCAGTTAGTGCCGATAATCCTATAAATTTTCTTCTATTAACTGACATAATATACTATTTAAAATGTTTTATATAAGTGGTATTAAAGATATTACATTTTAATAAGGTAAAAACTTTAAATTTAAACTTCAAAACTAAGGTTCCCCCCTTAGCCTTTTTTTATACTATAAACCAACTTACATTGAAATTACTTCGCCTACCCTTTTTACTATTAATGTTAATAGGATTCAGTCAAACAAATGCGCAAAAAAAGAACGCTGCCATTAAATATTATATTCATAAAGCAACGGATGAAATGAAAGTGGATGGTTTAATGAATGAACAATCATGGTTAAAAGCGCAAGCCGTTAATAAATTTCCAATGGTTCTTCCCATGGATACCAGCGTCTCAAACGTACCCACCGAAGTTAGAATGACTTACGATCAAAATAATTTATACCTAATTGCTATTTGTACCAAAATTGGCGATGGAATTGATATGGTTGAGTCATTGAAAAGAGATTGGAACTTTGGCAAAAACGATAATTTTATTTTATTTATGGATACCTATGGCGATTTAACCAATGGCTATGCCTTTGGTGCTAATGCTGTTGGTGCTCAATGGGATGGTACTATGTTTGATGGAGGTAGTGTTGATTTAAATTGGGACAATGTATGGACCTCTGCTATTTATAATGACTCTTCTAAATATGTATGGGAAGCAGCTATACCTTTTAAATCGATCAGGTATAAAAAAGGAGTGCAAGAATGGGGTGTTAATTTTAGCAGGAATGATTTAAAAACAACAGAGAAATCAAGTTGGGCACCTATGCCAAGACAATTCCCCACTGCCTCTTTATCCTATACAGGCTCTTTAGTATGGGACGCGCCACTTCCAGAACATCAAAGTAATTTTTCATTAATTCCTTATTTCAAATCAAGTGTTTCAAAAGAATTTGCTACTAGTGATGGTACAAAAATAAATCGAGCTTCCGTTAATGGAAACAGTTATGGTATTGATGCAAAAATAAGTTTGAGTTCTTCACTCAATTTAGATTTAACAGTGAATCCTGATTTTTCACAAGTAGAAGTAGACAGACAAGTAAGTAACTTAAGTAGATTTGAATTATTCTTCCCAGAAAAAAGACAGTTCTTTTTAGAAAATGCAGACTTGTTTTCTAATTTAGGTTTTGAAAGCGTTCGGCCTTTTTTCTCTAGAAGAATTGGATTAAATACCAATATTGATTTTGGTGCTAGAATGAGTGGTAGAATTGATAAAAACTGGCGCATAGGCATTATGGATATGAAAACAAGTGACGATAAAAGTACTGGCCTATTAGCACAAAATTTTTCTGTAATTGCATTACAAAGAAAATTATTTAAAAAGTCTAGCATTGAATTATTTTATATTGACAAAACAGCATTAGATTATCCTGCTACCTCAAACACTGCTGCTACCCCAGGAAATGCTTATAATAGAAATTTTGGTTTTGAATATAACCTAGCGCCAAAAAATAATACCTGGACAGGTAAATCAATTTTTATTAAATCTTTTACGCCAAATAAAGTTGGAAAAGATTTTTTAAACGCAGCCAATTTACAATACAGCAATAGAAAATGGATTGTTTCATGGCAACATGAAATAGTAGGTAATAATTATAATGCGGAGGTTGGCTATATCCCAAGAAATAATTACATCAAGTTTACGCCATCCATTACACGCTTGTATTTCCCTAAGAGTGGCCCTGTTTTAAGTTATGGCCCTCAATTAACTACCACTTATTATTATAATTCAAATTTTGATTTAACAGATAACACCAAGCTATTTACCTACTTGGTCACCTTTCGCGACAAGAGCACCATTTCTAGTGTTCTCCAAAACGATTATGTAGAATTGTTGGCGGCCTTTGATCCTACTAGAATTGGCAAACAACCATTGGCAGCGCATACAAAACACCAATGGACAACAGCTGGTTTTGATTGGATTTCTGCACCACAACATAAATTTACGTATTACCTAACCGTTCGAAAAGGAGGCTATTATGCCGATGGAAAATTATTAAGTATTACCGGTGATGTTGGCTATCGTATTCAACCCTATGTAAACTTTGACTTAGCAGCCACTTACAACCACATTGAGCTTCCACAGCCCTGGGGAAATAATAATTTTTTGTTAATTGGTCCCAAAGTTGATGTTACCATGACAAATAAGTTGTTTTTTACAGCCTTCTATCAGTATAATGAACAAACAAAAAATATTAATTTTAATACAAGATTTCAATGGCGATATAAACCAGTATCAGATTTATTTATCGTGTATACCGATAACTATTATATAGGACCGGTATTTGTAAAAAATAGAGCAGTAGTATTGAAATTTACATATTGGTGGAATAAATAATTGTAAAAAAGTAGTTAGCATAAAATAAAATATAAAGTATGAAAAAATCACTTCTTGTCATTTGTCTTTTTTTATTAGTGGGTGTAAGCTTACATGCTGCCATTAGGCTTCCTAATATTTTAGGGTCACATATGGTACTTCAACAAACATCCAAAGTAAAAATTTGGGGATGGGGTATGCCTTCTGAAAAAATAAATATTAAAACAAGCTGGGACAATGCAACAGTTACAGCTGAAGTAAATGGTGGCGCTAAATGGATAGCTGAAATAGTTACTCCTGTTGCTGGTGGACCCTATAAAATTACGATTTCTGGAAGCAGCGTAATCGTATTAGATGATGTATTAATAGGTGAAACTTGGCTATGTGGTGGACAGAGTAATATGGAATGGTCTGGTGATCAAAAATTACAACAATCAATTGATGAAGCTCCATTGGCTAAAAATAATAAAATTCGTTTTTTCTATGTACCTAAATCAACTTCGAGCTATCCGCAAGATAATGTAGAAGGAAAATGGGTGGTTTGTTCTCCAGAAGATATGATTCATTTTAGCGCGATTGGTTATTTTTTTGGGAAGAACTTACAAAACGCATTACACATGCCTATTGGATTAATTAATTCTAATTGGGGTGGTACTGCTGCAGAAACATGGACACCAACTGAAGTAATTACAAGTAGCGAATATTTAAGTAAAGCTGCCGCTAAGCAAAATGTAAATCCATGGTGGCCACATAAAATTGGTGATGCCTATAATGCGATGATTGCACCGCTTACGAATTTCACGATAGCTGGTGCTATATGGTATCAAGGTGAAAGCAATACCAATACTTATTATGGTTACACTGAATTATTTACAAAAATGATTGGTGCATGGCGAAAAAATTGGAATAAAAATTTCCCCTTTTATTATGTACAAATTGCACCTTACAAATATGGTAATAGAAATGTAGGCGCTTTATTGAGAGAAGCTCAAACAAAAGCAACTAGTTTTGAAAACGTAGGCATGGTTGTCGTTTCTGATTTAGTACCAGACACTTTGAATATACATCCAACATTAAAAAAAGAAGTAGCTGCTCGTTTATCAAACCTGGCACTTTTTCAAACATATAATAGCCGCGGTCAAAATCCTAATTCACCTTCTATGGAATCATTTAGTAATGAATACAATAGAATTGTAATAAAATTAAAAGATGCTCCTTTTGGTATTTTAGCAAAGGGTGATGCTGGTGCTGCGTTTGAAATAGCTGGCGCTGATAAAATATTTTACCCTGCTCAAGTAAGAATTGAAGGAAGTCAAATTACTGTATATAGTGGCAAAGTGCCTTATCCTATTGCAGTTAGATATGGCTTTAACAACACAACTATCCCCAACTTATTTAGTAAAACCGGATTGCCTGTTAATCTATTCAGAACCGACGATTGGGAAATGGATACCAGTGAAATAAAGTAACATTTATCTTTGAGATACTGTTTTATACAAAATTAAAATGCCCCCAAAAAAAACTTAATGGGGGCATTTTAATTTGAATTACGCATTACAATTTCAAATAAGCTTTTGTATATTTTTCTAATTGTATGTTCAATGCCTCATATACTAATTTCTGTTGTGAAGTAGGTGCAAAATCGGCACCCATCGTTTGACTTTCCTTGGTAATAGATAATAGTCTTTCCAGAATTTTTGCAGGATTTCTAAAAATATCCATTCTAGCGCCAGTTAAATGAATGTCAAATAGCTCTTTCTCTATTGCATACACTTGCTTTTCTCTTGCTATGCTTTCAATACTATTTTGTTTCAATAAAGAAGCACGCTCTTTTTCCATTTTTTCAATAAATAATAAGCACTTTTTTAAAGCACTCGTTAATTGCATTCCAAAATAGTATTGCGCTTGAATGGCTGCTGCATTTGAATGCAAATTGGGATCATTTAAAACAGTTATAGACTGCTTCATTATTTCTTGCCCTACTTTTAAAACAACAGTATACTTGCCTGGCGGAACCCTTATTGGCTCTAATCCAGGTCCAATATCTAAATCATAAATAAACATAGGTCTACTTCCAACCGTATCTAATTTTATATAATTTTTATTGTCAGGTATTGTTTTTAAAGAAGGGAGCTCAATATCATTATGTGCCAAATTCCACCAAATTCTATTGACGCCTTTATTGCCAGAGCCTTCCATCTTCTGAATCGTATCCCCTTTCAGGTTTATAATATATAATAGTGGATTCGATCTAAGGCTATCAACTAAATAATAATTAATGCTAGCACCATAAGGAGGATTGCTTCCCGTTACTAATGAAGATTCGCTATGAATACCTGTTTTGTTGTTGAATCGATACGCTTGTCTTGGCGCATACAATTCATTTTTATTTTTTACCATTTGCTTACTCCATTCTCTAATAGGTGTAATATCATCTAAAATATAAAAACCACGGCCATAGGTTGCTAAAACTAAATCGCGAAAGTTTTTTTGTATCGCAATATAATATACCGGGGAAGGGGGTAAATTATTTTTTAAGTGCGTCCAAGAATTACCATCATCTGGACTAATATATAATCCATTGTCTGTTCCAGCATAGAGTAAACCTTTTTGAATAGGATCTTCTTTAATACTATGTACAAACGAACTATTGCTTGATGGAATGCCTACCCCTATTGGTTTCCAGGATTTTCCATAATTAGTAGTTTTAAAAATATAAGGTTTAAAATCGCCTAATTGTTGATACGTGATACTAATGTATGCTGTACCCGCTTCAAAGTTAGAAGGATCAATACTTCGAATAGTACCCCATGGGGCAATGCCTTTAATATTCGCTGTAACATTAGACCAAGTTTTTCCATCATTAGTAGTTACTTGTACTTGTCCATCATTACTACCTGTCCATAACACACCTTTTGTTAAGGGAGATTCTGCAATCACATATAAAGTACTTCCATCAAATGTCATTAAATTGTCTGAATTTATTCCGCCAGAATTTTGTTGATGCGTTTTATCATTAGTGGTTAAATCAGGGCTAATAATTTTCCATGACATTCCCTTGTTATTAGTTTTATGGACATACTGACTTCCAATATACACGACGCCTCTTTGATGCTTCGATAATGTCATTGGAAAATTCCAATGCCAACGATATTTCATATCTGCTGGAGCCCAGCCATAGCCTGCTTCTGGCCACGCACGCACATCATGAGAATAGCCAGTTCTTACATCAGTTACATCTAACCCGCCATCATAACATCCAGACCAAATAATATTATTATCAAAGGGATCTGGTTGTGCAAAACCACTTTCACATCCACCCACTCCTTCCCATAAACCTAATGGAATAGAACCTTGCATACTAATTGATGCAGTTCTATAACTATAACCATCTTGTCTATTACCCATTACATGATAAGGTATCATATCGTCAACTGCTACATGATACATTTGAGCAATAGGTAAATTAATATTGTTCCAAGTTTTACCACCATTAAAACTCATATTCATACAGCCATCATGCGCAACCATAATACGTTGTGCATTGGTTGGATCAAACCAAATATCATGATTGTCACCCCCTGGTGCATAAGAACCATTTCCATTAAATGTAACGCCTCCATCTTTTGATTCCATAATGGTTACACAGATAGTATATAATTTATTTTCATCTTGCGAAGACACGCGAACCCTTGTGTAATAAGGCGCTCGCTGTGCCATCGAATGACTTTCATACATTAACTTCCAATGTTCTCCTCCATCAATTGTTTTGTATAAACCTGGCGATTTATCTTCTACCAATGCATAAATAGTATTAGGATTACTCTGTGCTATATCTATAGAAGTTTTACCTACCGGATGTATTGTCCCACCTGGTAAACCATTATTCATTACTTGCCAAGTTTTACCTCCATCTTTCGTTTTATAAAATCCGCTGCCAGGACCTCCACTTGTTAAATTCCATGTCGTAAGATTTACTTGCCACATCGCTGCCACTAAATTATTGGGGTCTTTTTCATTGAGTGATAAATCACTACATCCTGTATTTGCATCAACAAATAAAATACGCTCCCAATTTTTTCCACCATCTATTGTTTTATAAACCCCTCTTTCTTCTTGCGGGCCATGCATATGACCCATGGCAGCTACGTAAATAGTATTGGTATCTGTTGGGTCTACAATCACTTTGCTAATTAAAACAGTTTCTTTGAGTCCTTTATTCTCCCATGTTTTGCCCCCATCACTTGATTTATAGATACCATTGCCATTAGCATGTGCAGGGCGAATCACAAATGTTTCCCCTGTGCCAGCCCATACTTGTTGTGGATGAGATTTTGAAATTGCCAAAGCCCCAATCGATGAATTATCCATATTGTCGAAAATGGGTTTCCAATGAACGCCTCCATCCATAGTCTTAAATATACCGCCAGAAGCGGCCCCTACATAAGATACCATTGGATTACCTGGCTCTCCCACCACCGCTATTGCCCTATTTCCATCGGGGCCAATAAATCGAAAAGGCATTGCTGCAAAAGGGTTAGAACCAACCGATTGCGCCTTATTATTGTTGACAATCATAAGACCCACCAGTACAAAAAGAATATTTATTAATAGATTTTTCATAAGAATATTGAATGAATAGGTTGAAACCAATATTTGAATTTAATGAATATTCTAGGAGCTACCAACTGCAAATATTACAAGCTAATATTTTGTATATTTAAGAGTCCTAAAATTAAAATTATGCCAATCAATCTACGTCTCTTACTAAGAAAAAGTAGCACTACTTTTTTTATTCTTATTGCCATTTTATTTTCTGTATCAAGTTATGCGCAGGTTAGTACCGAAGCTTTAGCAGGATTAAAATATAGAATGATTGGCCCACACAGAGCCGGAAGAACTGTTGGTATTTCGGGTGTAGCCAATGAGCCCAATGTATTTTATATTGGTGTGAATAATGGTGGGGTTTGGAAGACCACCGATTATGGACATACCTGGAAACCCATTTTTGATGCTGAAAACACAGGCTCAGTAGGAGATGTAGCTGTAGCTCCTTCCAATTCAAATGTTATTTATGTAGGAAGCGGAGAAGGTATTCAACGTCCCGATTTATCGATAGGCAATGGTTTATACAAATCTATCGATGCAGGTAAGACATGGAGCAATATGGGATTGCATGATGCACAACAAATTGGTGGTATCAGTATTGATCCTACGAATGAAAATAGAATTTTTGTAGCGGCACTAGGACATCCTTATGGTCCTAATAAAGAACGCGGTGTATATAGAAGTACTGATGGTGGAAAAACCTTAGAGCAAGTATTATATATTGATGAAAATACCGGAGCTGTTCAAGTACAAATTGATCCTAATCATACCAATGTAGTATTTGCAACTATATGGGCAGCTAGACAGGGCCCATGGGAAAATGGTGATTGGAATGGTGTAGCAAGTGGTTTGTATAAATCAATAGATGGAGGTACTACTTGGAAAAAAATTACTAATGGATTTCCTACAACAACAGAAGATGGTTTAGGAAGAATTGGATTTACTATTGCACCAAGCAATTCGAATAGAATGTATGCAACTGTAGATGCTGCCAAAAAAGGTGGTATTTATAGAAGTGATGATGCGGGTGAAACTTGGTATATGACAACATCAGATGGTCGTTTATGGGGCAGAGGAAGTGATTTTGCAGAAGTAAAAGCAGATCCAAAAAATGAAGACATTGTTTATTCAGCGAATGTGGTAATGTGGAAATCAAAAGATGGCGGAAAAAATTGGGAAGGCATTAAAGGTGCACCAGGTGGAGATGACTATCACCGTTTTTGGATTAACCCCAATAATACTAATATCATTGCAGTGGCTTTAGACCAAGGTGGCACAATTACAGTTAATGGAGGTGAAACCTATTCCAGCTGGTATAATCAAGCTACCGCTCAGTTTTATCATGTAAGTACAGATAATGCATTTCCTTATAATGTATATGGCGGACAACAAGAAAGCGGCTCTGTAGGAATTGCTTCTCGTTCAAATGATGGTGGAATTACTTTTAGAGAATGGCATCCAGTAGGTGTAGAAGAATATGGTTATGTAGCAGTTGATCCATTAGATCCAAATATTATTTATGGCGGAAAAATTACAAAGTATGATAAGCGAACTGCACAAGTACAAAATATTTCACCCATTCCTGTAAGAAATGGCAAAGTGCGTTTTATTAGAACTGCTCCTGTATTATTTTCACCAGTTGATAATAAAACTTTATTTTTTGCAGGTAATATTATTTTTAAAACAACCAATGGGGGATCAAGTTGGGAAACCATTAGCCCCGATTTAACACGCGACACTTGGGATATCCCAGAAAGTGTTGGTATCTATAATACACCAGAATTAAAAAAAATGCGTCAACGTGGCGTGGTATATTCACTTGCTCCTTCTTATCAAGATCTTAATGTATTATGGGCAGGTACCGATGATGGTTTAATTCATATAACAAAAGATGGTGGGAAGCATTGGAAAAATATTACACCTGCAGCCATTACTTCTTGGAGTAAAATTTCTATGATTGATGCAAGTAGATTCGATGTCAACACCGCATATGTAGCCGTGAATCGAATTCGTTGCGATGATATGACAGCTCATATTTATAAAACAACAGATGGCGGACTTACTTGGAAAAAAATAATTAATGGATTACCTAATGAGCCTATTAATTCTGTAAGAGAAGATGCAGTAAGAAAAGGATTATTATTTGCTGGATCTGAAAACGCAGTTTATTTCTCCTTAGATGCAGGAGAAAATTGGCAGTCTTTGAAATTAAATATGCCTGCCACTTCTATTCGTGATTTAGTTATTAAAGACGATGATTTGGTTATTGGAACGCATGGTCGTAGTTTTTGGATATTAGATAATATTACACCATTAAGACAAGTCAATGTAAATAAAGCAAAGGAGACAGTTTTGTTTAAACCTCAAACAGCGATGAGAATTAGATGGAATATGAATACAGACACTCCTTTGCCTCCAGAAGAACCAGCAGGAGAAAATCCTCCAGATGGTGCCATGATTGATTACTATTTAAATAGCAATAGTACAAGTCCAGTAAAATTAGAAATAGTAAATAATAAAGGCGATGTAATTAGAACATTTAGCAGCAATGATACTTTATATAAAATACCAGAAGTAAATATTCCTTTATATTGGATTAGACCACAACAAATATTAGCTTCTACCGCAGGTGCCCATCGTTTTTTATGGGATATGAGATATACACCTTTAAATGTGCCTGCTGCCTATCCAATGACAGCTATTATACATAACACTGCTCCCGATGCCACTTCGCCATGGGTAATGCCAGGAAATTATAAAGTAAGATTAATTGTTAACGGACAAACCCAAGAACAACCTATTACTATTACAATGGACCCTAGGGTAAAAACAAGTAGTGCAGAATGGCAACGTCAACACGATTTATCTGTGATTTGTTATGAAGGCAGAAAACAATCGATCAATAAATTTCCTGCTATTTATCAAAAATTTACAGGTTTATTTAATATTTTAGAAAGTACAGAAATGGCGCCTACAACCCAAACTGAAAAAGCGGTTAGAGAGACGCAAATTGAATTACAAAATTTATTAAAAAAATGAGTTCAAAATTATTTCACAAAATAGCAATCTATACTGTAGGAGTTTTATTATTTAGTGCTTGCAAGCCAAGTGCCTTATTGATAAAAGAAAGAAAAATTGATGCTATATTTTCTGCATATAATTCAGATTCAAAACCTGGGGCAAGTGTGCTTGTTTATCAAAACGATAAAATAGTTTTTCAAAAAGGTTACGGCGTAAAAGAACTTACTAATTTTGAAAAAATAGACCCCTATACTAATTTTAGATTGGCTTCTGTTACCAAACAGTTTACTGCTATGTCTATATTGCTACTTGCAAAAAACAATAAATTATCTTTAGAAGATCCGCTTACTAAATATTTTTCTAGTTTTCCAGCGTATGGTAAGAAAATTAAAATAAAGCATTTATTAACGCATAGCTCTGGATTAGTAGACTATGAAGATTTAATGCCTGTCACACAACAAAAGCCATTGCATGATACCAACTGCTTACAATTAATGTATTTAACAGATTCGCTTTATTTCCAGGCAGGAACCGATTATAGATATAGCAATACAGGGTATGGAATTTTAGCACTCATAGTAGAAAAAATAAGTGGTCAAGATTTTGCTACTTTTTTAAAGCAAAATATTTTTATGCCACTAGGCATGAAATCAACAGTGGCATTTGAAGAGGGAAAGTCGTCAGTAGTAAATAGAGCATATGGCAGTTCTTTTGAAAATGGAGTATGGACACAAACCGATCAAAGCTTGACCAGTGCTGTTTTAGGAGACGGTGGAATTTATACAAATACGGTAGAGATGACGAAATGGATTAAAGCATTATGGGATTATAAATTACTCAGTCCAGAAATGCAGAAAACTGCTTGGAGTAGAAAAAAATTAGACAATGGAAAAATAATTGATTACGGATATGGATGGCATGTAGAAGATTATAACAATATCACCCATCCTCACCATGGGGGAAGTTCAATTGGTTTTAGAAATCATATATTATTATTCCCCGAGCAAAAATTAATGATTATTGTTTTAACCAATAGAAATGAGGGCGACCCCATTATTGAAGCTAAAAAAATAGCAGAACTTTATTTAAATTAAAAATATTTCTATGTATATTTCTATTAAGGCTTTTAAATACATTACTCCTTTTATATTATATGTATTATCCTTATTAGCCTTTCAAGGAAATGGGTTAATCTGTTATGCCCCTTTATTATATACATTTTTTGCTATTCCCTTTTTTGAATTATTTATTAAAGCAGACGCAAATAATTTAGATGAAGTGGAAGAATCTTTAGCTAAAAAAAATAAATTGTATGACTTCATTTTATATGCAGCAGTAATCATGCAATATTATTCCTTATGGATATTCCTACACTCTTTACAAGAGCCTTCTTTATCTGCCGCAACAATAATAGGAAGAGTCATTGCTATGGGTTTATTATGTGGCACTTTTGGTATTAATGTGGCGCATGAATTAGGACATCGAGTAAATAAGATGGAACAAACTTTTGCAAAATTGCTTTTGTTAACTAGTTTGTATATGCATTTTTTTATTGAACACAATAAAGGTCATCATAAACATGTTGCAACCGCTTCAGATCCCAGCACAGCAAAATACAACCAATCTTTATATGCATTTTGGCCTCAAACATTAATTGGCACTTATAAAAGCGCTTGGAAAATTGCCAATGAAGAGCTTACTAAAAAAGGTAGTTATTGGTTTTCACTACAAAATGAAATGTTATTATTCCAATTGATTCAAGCTGCTCTTGTAATCATAATCCTTTTCTTTTTTGGATGGACCATTACGCTTTTATTTATAGTTGCTGCTTTAATAGGTGGGCTATTACTTGAATCGGTAAATTATATTGAACATTATGGACTTACTAGAAATGAAACAGGCGATCATCAATTTGAACGCGTACAACCACATCACAGTTGGAATAGCAACCATATTATTGGTCGTTTAATGTTATTTGAGTTAAGTCGTCATAGCGATCATCACTACTTGGCTTCCAGGAAGTATCAGATATTAAGAAGCTATGATAATGCACCTCAAATGCCCACAGGCTATCCTGGTATGATTCTACTTTCATTGGTGCCTCCTTTATGGTTTAAGGTAATGAACAACCAAATGAAAAAATATAATTTAAAATAACACCCCCTTCCTTAGAAATTAAAAAGGGTCCTGATATATCGGGACCCTTTTTAATGAAGTATACTACTAATTATTTATTCTTTTAATTTCACTACAAATATTCCTGAAGAAGAAATACTATTTGGTTTTAGTCCAGTTAAATCAATGACTACATCTTTACCTTTTTGTTTCCACTTACATGTTACATTCGCACCTAAAACACTTGCAATAGCGTTACTAGGCAATTTTACATCTCTGATAGTAATATTATTTCGATAAGAAGGAATGATACAATAAATATCATTCCCTTTTTTTGTAAAGAAGGTTTCGATGTAAGCACTATCCTTTTGAGGGATAACTAATTTAGCAACATTATAATTGGACATATAACTAGCCCCTTTTTTAGGAGGAACATAGCCATTGCTCCATTGTGCTGGCCTCCAGGCTTCTGTTTCATAAATAGCTTCCCCGTTAACAGCCAACCAATCCCCTATATCTGAAAGACGCTGTTGCATGATAACAGGAATCGTGCCGTCTGCTGCAGGTCCAATATCTAATAATAAATTACCGCCTCTTGAAACAATATCTCCTAACATTAAAATTAAATCATGACTGGTTTTATAATCTTTTAATTGTTCATTTCTATTATAGCCATAAGAATAACCTACCCCTTGACTCTCTTCCCAAATTATACTTGCATCCATACCGCTTCCATATTCAGATGTCGTGTACATAGCACCATGATTTTTTTCCCTAGTATTATTTCCCCAACGATCATTCACTACTACTTCATTTTTTACAGGAGATTCATTAAACAACCAAGCAAGTAATGCGGGGCTTTGCCAAGCCGTATCAGAAATGTCCCATTCCCCATCTGAAAAAATAACAGATGGCTTGTATTTCGTCACTAAATCTTTAAACTGAGGTGTCATATGCTCGGTAACATATTTTTTTCGGTCATACAACCACAATGGATTAAACCATTCGTATAAAGAATAATAATAGCCCATTTTAAGTCCAGCATCTCTTACTGAAGTGGAAAGGTCTCCCAATAAATCACGCTTAGGTGTTCCTGTTACAGCATTCCAAGGTCTATTCCAATCTCTATCGGCTTCTGCACTATTCCATAATGTATAGCCATCATGGTGCTTAGAAGTTAACACTACATAACGCGCGCCCGATTTTTTAAACACTTCAGCCCATTGATTAGGATCAAACATTTCGGCTTTAAACATAGGTTCAAATTGATCATAGGCAAAACTGCTTCCATAATTTTTATTGTGAAAAGTCATAAAATCTTTTTGCTTCTCAAATAATCTATGTCCATACCATTCAGAATAACTATATCCGCTATTGGGCATAATAGGTGCATAGGAAGGAACCGAATACACCCCCCAATGAATAAAGATGCCAAATTTATCTTGATGAAACCAAGATGGTATTTTTCTAGTGTTTAAGGATTCCCAATTGGGTTGATAGTTTTGAGCGATAGTATTACCAGCCAAGATAAAAGCTAAAAAAAATAAAAAATATTTTTTCATAATAGGTATAGTTATTTAGTAATTGTATTACTTATTTAAAATGTATTTTATAAATACTTTTTATTAAAAATTATCTGCGTCTCTATATGCTTTTACCAATGCTACCTCACCTTCTTTATCTGCACCAGCATTGCCATGTTCCATACCCAATACACCTTTGTAACCCTTACCATGTATGTGTTTGAAGATATTTTTATAATTCATCTCTCCCGTTCCTGGTTCGTTGCGACCAGGGTTGTCTCCAATTTGGAAATATCCAATTTCAGACCAACATCTATTTATATTATTAATAATATTGCCTTCATTTTTTTGCATGTGATACATGTCAAATAAAATTTTACAAGCTGGGCTATTTATTGCTTTGCAAATGGCATAGGTTTGATCTGAATGGCGTAAGAATAAATCGGGCGTGTCACTCAAAGGCTCTAATACTGTTATTAAATTATTCTTTTCTAAAATTTCAACTCCCGCTCTTAATCCTTCAATCACATTTCCTGTTTGTATATCCATGGGCAATCTTCTATCAAAATTTCCTGGGACTGTAGTCATCCATTTAGCATTTGTTCTTTTAGCTACTTCTACTGCTTCTTTACATGAGGCTGTAAATTTATCCTTCCACTCTTGTGTACCAGTGGTTAAATTAATTTTATCATTTATGGAGAAGTTGACTACAAACACACCCATATGCATTCCGAGAGAGGCCAATGTATCCCCAATTTTTTGTTGCATTTCAGGTGTTCTACTCATCATACCATTGTCTTCAATAGCAGTAAAGCCTATACTATGGGCATACTTTATTTGTTCAATAAAATCAGGCCCTGCTGTATTTCTAAACATGCCATCATGAATGGCATAATTTAATTTAAAGGGAACTGGTTCCATAGCAATGGATGTATTGGCTTTACTTGCTAACAAACTAGTACTTGCAAAGAGGGCTCCTCCTGCTAAAACATTTTGTTTTAAAAAATTTCTACGTTCCATGGTGTTGTATATTTTATAACTTAAATTTAGGCATAAGTATTAATAACAACAAGTTTGAAACGACTCATTTATACAATTGCCCTTCTTGTATTTTTTACACCCTTCTTAACTGCGCAAAGCAAGAAATTTATCTATACTGAAACAAAAATGGGCTCACCTTTTAATTTGATATTGGTGAGTACAGACTCCAATCAAGCCAATACCTTAGCTCAGAAATGTTTTCAATTAATAGATTCCCTGAACCATATTTTTAGTAATTATGATTCAAGTAGCGAATTGTCTATCATCAATACTAGTGCGGGTTTGCGACCGATAAAAATGTCTTCCGCTATGTTTGATCTAGTGAAACAATCTAAACATGCTTATGAAGAAAGTTCGGGCACTTATGACATTACTATTGGTCCTTTAAGCGCGTTATGGAGAAAGGCTAGAAAATCGAAACAATTTCCCTCCACTCCAATTATAGTTGCATCCAAAAAATTAGTTGGGTTTAACCAATTAAAAATTAATACTATAGCACAAACTATTTTTCTTCCCCATGTTGGCATGCAATTAGATTTTGGAGGCATAGCCAAGGGATATATTGCTCAATGGGTGATTGATTATTTGGCACAAAATGGAATACATCAAGCATTGGCCGATGCTGGTGGGGATATTGTAATGAGTGGGAATCCCTTAGATAATAAGGGATGGCTCATTGGCATAAACCTTCCTGAAACAACGGATGACTTACTAACTAAAAAATTGCTATTACAAAATAGCGCTGTCGCTACTTCTGGCGATGTTTATCAATCTTTTGAACATAAAGGAATTAAATATTCTCATATTATCGACCCTAGAACAGGCTATGGGGTGACGAACCTAAGAAATGTCACCATCATAGCCAAACATGGCGCTACGGCCGATTGGCTAGCTACTGCCTGCAGTATATTGCCCATCAAAGAAGCAAAAAAAATGGCAGCAGCTAATAAGGCTGCCTTATTAATAACTACTATTCAAAACGGAAAGCTTCATTTTGAAAGCACTCCCAATTTTAAAAAATATTGGCAAGCCGCTAATGTAATTCAAGGTGAAAATTAGCAAAAACAATAAATTTTGATTTATCTTAATAGACTAAAAAGCGATTGTGAAAAAGAGTATTCTATATTTATTAATTGGGTTTTGTTGTATCAGCAGTTCTGCTATTTTAGCGCAACAAAACAATACAAGTACTTTAAATAATGAAGCCGCTTTTATAAGCTACGACCAAAAAATTACCGGCAGTAATTTAAGTTTTAAAATGGTTCCTATAAAAGCGGGTGAATTTATAATAGGTAGTGCAGGTAATGAAAAAGGAAGAAGTGCAGATGAAGGACCACAAAATAAAATAACGCTAGCTGCTTTTTGGATGAGCGCCTATGAAGTGACTAGAGATGAATTGGATGTTTATTTAAAAGATGAATCTACGAGTCAGAATGTGAGTGTAGATGCCATTACAAGGCCTAGTCCACAATATGTAGATTTAAGTTGGGGTATGGGAAAAGAAGGTGGCTATCCTGCTAATAGCATGTCGCAGCGCACAGCGATTATGTATTGTAAATGGTTATATCAAAAAACAAAAGTGTTTTATCGTTTACCTACCGAAGCAGAGTGGGAATATGCATGTAAAGCAGGCACTACTTCTGCCTATTTTTTTGGAAACAATCCTGCAGACTTAGAAAAGTATGCATGGTATGAAAAAAATAGCGAAAACGCTTTTCATAAAGTGGGAAAAAAATTACCTAACCCCTGGGGCTTATATGATATATTAGGTAACATGATGGAATGGACATTAGATCATTATGATGCAGCTGCTTTTGAAAAAATAAACAATCAACAATTAACCATAGCCCCTAATGAATCTAAATATCCTAAAACATTAAAGGGTGGAAGTTATTTAGATGTTGCTATTGAATTAAGATCTGCAAAAAGATTTCATTCTGATCCTATTTGGAATAGAAGAGATCCACAAATTCCAAAAAGCAAATGGTGGCTTACCGAAGCAAAACAAGTGGGAATAAGGCTTGTGCGACCATTTGTACAACCTTCCGAGGAAGAGATTACCCAATTTTTTAAGGCTTATTTAAATTTATAAATTAAAAATTACCATTATGAACAAACCATTTTCGGGAAATAATTCACGAAGAGATTTCGTAAAAGGAACCAGTCTTTTAGCAGGAGGAATATTAGCTGCGCCATTATTATCTAGAGCCAACTTTTTTTCTGGTGCAGATGATGTTATAAAAATTGCTGTAGTAGGATGCGGAGGCAGGGGAACTGGAGCAGCCATGCAAGCTTTATCAAGCAAGCAAAATGTAAAAATTGTAGCAATGGCTGATGCTTTTAAAGACAATTTAGACAACTGCCATAAATCATTGACAGATGAAATCAATAATAGTATAGGCGAATTAGCAAAAAGATTAGATGTTCCTGAAGAAAGAAGATTCACTGGTTTTGATGCGTATCAAAAAGCTATTGCACTCGCGGATGTAGTGATACTTTCTACACCTCCAGGTTTCAGGCCCATTCATTTTGCAGAAGCTATTAAACAAGGCAAGCATGTATTTATGGAAAAGCCAGTAGCGACAGACCCTGCAGGCATACAAAGTGTACTAGCAACAGCTGCTATTGCCAAACAAAAGAAATTAAATGTTGTAGTAGGCTTACAAAGACATTACCAAAATTCATATCGTGAATTGTATAAAAGAAAAGATTTGATTGGTGATATTACTTCAGCACAAGCATGGTGGGACAATGATGGCGTTTGGGTAAGACCAAGAAAATACAATCAAACCGAGATGGAATACCAGATGCGCAATTGGTATTATTTTAATTGGTTATGCGGAGATCATATTACTGAACAACATATTCATAATTTAGATGTGATCAATTGGTTTAAAGGAGGACATCCGGTAAAAGCACAAGGCTTTGGTGGACGTCAAGTTAGAAAAGGAAAAGACCATGGAGAAATTTTTGATCATCACTTTGTAGAATTTGAATACGCAGATGGTTCTATCTTAAATAGTCAATGTAGACATATTCCAGGTACGATGAGTAAAGTGGATGAGTTATTAGTAGGTACTAAAGGAAAAATATTCTGTGGTGCTGCAAATATTAAAGACCATAGTGGAAAGCTTATATATCAATATGATACTAAAGCCGAAAACAATCCCTATCAAACAGAGCATGATGAATTATTTGCTGCCATTGCAAAAGGAGAATATAAATACGCAGATGCAGAAAATGGTGCAAGTAGTACAATGACTTCTATAGTAGGACGTATGGCTACCTATACGGGGCAAGTGATTGAATGGGATAAAGCCATTAATTCAGGTATTGATATTCATCCGAAAGTATATGATTGGAATGCTGAACCTCCTGTATTACCCAATGCAGATGGTTACTACCCCATTGCAATACCAGGTGTAACTAAATATTTTTAAAACTTATTGCTCACAAAACCCTGAGAAAATAAATCTCGGGGTTTTTTATTTAAAATAGTAACAAGAAGGCTTTGTACCTGGCAGCCATGGATTTAATAAAATCGGTAAGCTTGTATTTATTTAAAACTTCAGTAGATGTATCAGCAGCACCCTGGATTAACCCAACGCACCTAGGCTTACCGCAATTACAAACAAATTGTTGTGCAATTTTCCATTCTGTAGCTGGATAAAAAAAACGAAGCTCTTCTCCTGTTTCAATATCACTAATGCATTCTAATTGCATAGTCGTGGTATTGAATAAAACATTGGGTTCGCAACAATGATTTACATATTGCAAATATTCAGGGAATAAATGAATGTGTTTGTGTTCACTTACTTGTACCGTTAGGTAATTAGGAGTATCTACAATTTTAGAAGCATTAAAGGCAACTATTACATCGCCGTTTTTAAAAGCAGCATTGGCAAATAATCCATGCTGTTGATTTTCAATATTTTTCTTTACTACACAATGTTCATGATTACTAATAGTAATATAATTGATTGAATGCTGCGACGAAGACATAAAATAAGATGGGTTTAGAATACTAATTTATAACTTATACATTAGTTATAAAAAAATAAACCATTATTTTATCATCACTTCTTTTTAATCACCACCAAGGTAATGTCATCAGGATTATGCTGACCTTGTAACCATTCGTCTACCGAAGCCATCAATACTTTAATCAGTCCTTCAGCGGTTTCAGTACCATTGTTTTCAATTAGTTGTCTTAAACGTTCATAATCATACATTTCACCCGTTAAATTAGGCGCTTCAGGAAGGCCATCTGACAATTGTATAATAATATCTCCTTTGTTAAAGTTTCTTGTAATGCTATCAAAATGCTCTTCTCTTAAGCCACCCAAAGGAAGACCTTGTATGAGTATTTCTTCCACCTTATTAGTGGCTGCCACATAATGGTATACTGGAGGCATGGCCGCAGAGCTCAATTCAAATTCAGTAGACTTAATTTGAACAATATTTAAGCTCATTCTTAAGGTACCTAAATCTATATTCTTAACTACATTGTTTAATTTATGCAAGATGGTATTAGCCGGTAAGGCATCTATTCCATTTAAACCCGCTTTGGTAACCGAAACCATCATACCAGAAGCCACTCCATGACCTGTGGCATCCCCACATATAGAATAAAGTGCAGTTCCTTTGTGTTCAAAAAAGTCATAATAATCTCCTCCTACTTCGGTAGAAGATCGTATAAAACTAGCAATATCTAAATCAGTTCTTTGTGGCGTCTTCTTAGGTAACATGCTCAATTGTAAATCTCTTGCAGCTTGTAGTTCTTGAATTCGTCTATTGTCTTCTGCCTTTTTTACTTTTCTTTTTTGCGCTTGGCTTAAACCAAAATATAATCCAATGAAAAATAGTATTGAAATGCCTATGGAATAATTTAAAGTTTTTTGATGCTTTAATTCTAATTCTCTCGTTTCTTCATCTTTAAGTTGCTCAGATAAAATTTGATTTTGTACTTCATTCACTTTAATATTATCAAATTCATTATCTCTTAAGGCCTCATATTGTGTAATATATTTAATAGCACTATCTTGTTTCCCTAATTTTTTATAAACTGCAAAAAGTAATTTATTGGCTGATAAAATTCCAGCTGTATAACGATAGGTCTTGGACATATCAATTACCTTATTACTATATTTTATAACAGAATCTTTTTCATCTAAAATCATATAGCATTCAGCAATATGACTAGCAGATTCCATGATATCTTTATCATAAGGACTATTTGTAAGAATTATTTGGAAATTCTCAATAGCCTCTTTGTACCGCTTTTTCTGCATTAATAAATCACCCGTGATTACATATATATAATTATCTAAACGAGATTTTTTATTAAATTCAAAAGCTTTCCTTACATACAATCCAGACTTATCGTAATCTTTAAGATCTCGATATAACTGCGCAATCGCCTTCTTGCTGTTAAAATCACCCATTGATGACAAACCGCGCCCTTCTATATAAAATGTATCAGTTAATTTGGGGTCCATTTTATTAATAAACTCAACCGACTTATCCTTATTGCCCAAATTAGCATACGCTGCAGCAATGGTAAAATATGATTGATTCATATCCGTATCTAAATTTGCGTCACTTATTACATAGCCCTCTTTAATATTTTTTTGTTTGCTTTTTAAAGCTTCAAATGCATAAGCTAAGCCCAATGGGTAATTACCTAAGTTCCATATATAATCTAATGCAGTCCAGGTATAAGCTGCTGGTAAATATTTTTCAAGTTTCGTATCTTTGGCAATTTTTATTATATTATTTAAATAGATTAACGCAGAATCTGCCGATTTAGAAAATAAATAATGTTCTTCTAAATGAAAGTTGATTATTATTTTTTCTTCATCATTAGTAGACTGTTCTATTTTTTTTAAGGAGTCGGCTAAATTAAATTTATCTTGAGCAGAAGCTGTTTGATTTACTAGCAGTATACAAAAAGCAATCGCTATTATCTTACTTAAATTTTTCATCATAGAATGAATATAAAAATGATATAAATTACTTCTTCTTAATCACCACCAAGGTAATATCATCAGGATTATGCTGACCTTGTAACCATTCATCAACAGAAGCCATCAATACTTTAATCAGTCCTTCAGCGGTTTCAGTACCATTACTTTCTATAAGCATTCTCAATCTCTCATAGTCATACATCTCCCCCGTTAAATTAGGCGCTTCAGGAAGGCCATCTGACAATTGTATAATAATATCTCCTTTGTTAAAGTTTCTTGTAATGCTATCAAAATGCTCTTCTCTTAAGCCACCCAAAGGAAGACCTTGTATGAGTATTTCTTCCACCTTATTAGTGGCTGCCACATAATGGTATACTGGAGGCATGGCCGCAGAGCTCAATTCAAATTCAGTAGACTTAATTTGAACAATATTTAAGCTCATTCTTAAGGTACCTAAATCTATATTCTTAACTACATTGTTTAATTTATGCAAGATGGTATTAGCCGGTAAGGCATCTATTCCATTTAAACCCGCTTTGGTAACCGAAACCATCATACCAGAAGCCACTCCATGACCTGTGGCATCCCCACATATAGAATAAAGTGCAGTTCCTTTGTGTTCAAAAAAGTCATAATAATCTCCTCCTACTTCGGTAGAAGATCTAATAAAACTAGCAATATCTAAATCAGTTCTTTGTGGCGTCTTCTTAGGTAACATGCTCAATTGTAAATCTCTTGCAGCTTGTAGCTCTTTATTCTTGCGCTCCTCCTCTCTTTTACGCGCACGTTCCTTTTGCTTTTGTTTATTATAAATAGTAAAACTAGAAAAACCAATAATAAAGAATAAGGTAAAGCCAATAATTAATCTGTTTTTTTGTTTCTCTTGATTTTCTTTTTCCTGCTCTCTAATAGACTCATTGAGTGTAATATTGTCAATATCATTTACTTTATTTTTTGAAGCTAATGTATCTTTCAAAGCAGATGAAATTTGTAAATATTTGAAGGAGCTATCAATTTTATTTTGTTCATTATAAATGGTAAATAATAATTGGCTGGAATTTAAAATTCCATCATTATAAAAAATCTTACTGCCTAAATTATAGCTAAGCTTAGAATAATAAATTGCACTGTCTATATTTTTGAGTCCATAATGTGCTTTAGCTGCACAGATATATACTTGGGCAATATCTTTTTCAAACCCATTAGCCATAATATATTTTAAGCCGCTATATATGTAGCTCAATGATTTTTGATACTCATTTTTTTGTAAATGCGCTTGTGCTAAAATAAAATAGGGGAAACCCCATTTATTTTTTTCTGGCAAGGTTTGGTTAAATTCCAAAGCTAAAAGACTATATTTTATAGCTGAGTCTTGTTCGTTGATATTATTAAAAGTTTGGCCAACCATTCCCACAAAACTTATCATATTGCCACTTTTATAACTTTCTGCAACTACAGTGGGGGTAATTTTTTCAAGTATTTTTTTAGTTTTGGTGCTACTTCCCATATGGGAATAATTAATCATAATATTAAAATCTGGGTACACTTGCTTTACTTTTAGTTTTTCATATTCTTGCTTAGTTAAAGTATTATAATATAAGGCAATTGACTGATTACTTTTCATCATACCGTAGGCATTAGCTAGGTCTCCGTGAATTTCTGGTAAAATTTCTTGAAAATTTGAAGATTGTGCAATTTGTTCTGCTATTTTAAAATAATAAATAGCGCTATCTGAATTAGAAAAAAAGAAGAGGTTAGCTAATTTATAAATAAAGTAGGACTTATCTTTTGAATCAGGCATAGCTAAAATATAATTTACACTATCTTTAATTCTTTTATTATTTTCTTGATTAAATCTATCAAAATTAAAATCATACTTTTTTTCTTGCGAAAAAGTATTTTGACTCGCTAATACAATTAGAACCAAAATCAATACATATTTTTTCATAAGAATTTTTTTAAAATTTATTTCTTTTTAGTCACTACCAATGTAATATCATCCGGATTGCGTTTGCCTTGCATCCACTCATCTACCGATTTTATTAATACATCAATAATTTCTTGTGCAGATAAATGACAGCTTGATTGGATTAAGCTTCTTAGTCTTTCATAATCATACA
>Ga0214919_10001794_pt1 | contig 34550 bp, 28 predicted proteins | sample LL1503_MetaG_FD_177994 | JGI IMG/M metagenome (GOLD analysis project Ga0214919, IMG submission 177994) | Freshwater microbial communities from Lake Lanier, Atlanta, Georgia, United States - LL-1503 | ecosystem: Environmental > Aquatic > Freshwater > Lake | place: USA: Georgia | collected...
AACTGGCGCTGGTGACGGGCGTCGACGCCCGTCACCAGCGCCAGTTGGCGCGGGCCATCAAGAAGGCCCGTTACCTCGCGCTGTTGCCGTACATGCGGGGCGGCCAGCCGTAAGGCTGGTGCTGTGATGGAGGACGGGGCCGCTCGCCGGGATCTCCCGGACGAGGCAGCGCACGAAACCGTGCGCGAGCGTGGGTGGGGCCGTGTCACGTTGGTGTTGGTGCTGTTTCTCATCGTCCCGATTTCCCCGCTCCGCCTGTTACTTCCGGTGGAGAACATGCTTCTGCTGCTGGTGCCGGCGTTCGCCGTCTGCACCATTGTCGGATGGATGCGGGGAGGGCGCCTCGGCCTCATGCTCCTCTGGGTGGCGGTTGCGGTGTCTGTCATGCTCCCGCTGATGGCGTCGGGAGTCGACCGGATCGAGATGCTGGCGGCGGGGTGGTCGCTGTTCGTGGCGGCCGCGTTCGGTGCCAGTGCGCTCTTCCCATCACCCGATGCACCACGGCCGTTCCTGCCGCGGGCGGTCGGAGCGATTGGCGTGACGCTGGCGCTCGCTGGCAGTGTGGCCTTCGCGGTCCCCGACGGGGCGCCGCGTCTGACTCAAGCGATCACGGGTGCGTTCGATCGGCGTGCAACGGAAACGATTCAGAACTGGCACGCGTCGCAGGGCTCGCCGGAGATGAAGGATTTCATGGCGGCGAATCCGGAGTGGATGACGATTATGCAGGACGGGGAACGGCAGTTGCCGATCCTTGCACGACGCGGGGGGCAGCTCTACCCCGCGATGCTGGCCCTCGAGTCGTTGATTGCCTTGGCGTTAGCCTGGGCGCTGTACCATCGGCTCGCGCGGGTGCGGATTGGTCCGCCCTTGCTTCGGGTCAGAGCCTTTCGGTTCAACGATCAGTGGGTGTGGGGATTCATCGCCGGGTTGTTGTTGGTCCTCCTCCCGGGGTTCGCCCCACTGCAGTTGCTGGGGTACAATCTGTTGCTGTTTTTTGGTGCGTTGTATGCGGCGCGCGGATTCGGAGTGTTGGTCTGGATTCTCGCCCCTGGAAAGATCGTGACGATCCTGCTCACGCTGTTCGCGGCCTTCTTTTGGTACTTGGTTGGCCCGCTGGCGCTTGGGTTGGGTGTGGGTGATACGTGGCTGGACTGGCGCAACCGCGCCGGGCAGAAATCCTAACGTTTGAGAGAGGGTCCCATGGAAGTCATTCTGCGGCAGGCAGTCGACAAGCTCGGACACCCGGGCGACATCGTGAAGGTCTCGGCGGGCTACGCGCGCAACTTCCTGCTGCCACGCGGCGCCGCCTATGAGGCGACCCCGGGCAACAAGAAGCGCATTGCTCAGGAAAAGGAGCGCCTCGAAGCGGCGGAAAGCGCCCGCGTCGCGACGGCTCAGGAATATGCGAACCGGCTCGAGCAGGTCTCGCTCACCTTCTCCGCCCGCGTGGGCGAAGACGGCAAGCTCTTCGGCTCGGTCACCTCGGCGGACATCCAGCACCAGCTGGAAGCGCAGGGGTTCCCCGAAATCGAGAAGCGGATGATCGACCTGCAGGAACCGATTCGCGCACTCGGCGTGTACAAGGTGGCGGTCCGGCTCCACGCGGACGTCAAGCCCGAGATCAAGGTCTGGATCATCAAGGCCTCGTAAGCAGCCTCCAGTTGTGCCAAGTCGGGGTGTTACGCCCCGCTTCACTGACGCCCCGCTCTGCGGGGCGTTATTGTTTTCCAGAAGCCCCGCCGCCCCCCTCCCACAGGACGCGGCGGCCGAGCCGCGCTCACGGAACATTCGAACGCGGCCGTCCTACAACCCGAATAGGGTCCTTCAGCGTTCCCGCGTTATGAGTGCTGTGTCATCAGGAAAAGCGAATGGGCTCGTTCGTGCGCGGCAAGCCGCGACAACGTGCCTCGATTCCAAAGCCGACGACGTTGTCCTGCTCGATCTTCACGGTGTCACCGACATGACGGACTATTTTATCGTCGCGTCGGGGACCTCCAACACCCATGTGCGCGCCGTGGCGCGCCATGTGGTCGAAACGCTCGAACGCGACGGTGTGAGTGTCGTCTCGGTCGAAGGGTTGGAAGAAGGCAAATGGGTCCTGCTCGACTTTCTGAATTTTGTGGTGCACGTGTTCCACCCGTCCATGCGGTCGTATTACCAACTTGAGCGACTCTGGGGCGATGCTCCCGAACTCGCCGTGACACCCTGAGAGGGGGTTCGCTGATGTCCCGTCGCTGGATTGCTATCATCCGCCGCCCGCTGGCGTGCCTTGCCCTGCTCTTCGCGGGAGCCATCGCCACCACTGCCGCCCCTCGCAGTGCGCGCGCGCAGGGGTACTTCGGCCAGAACCAAGTCCAGTTCCAAGTGTTCGAGTGGCGGATCTACAAGACTGAGCACTTCGACGTCCACTACTACCAAGGGATGGCCGAAGGGGCGAAGATCGCCGCACGGATGGCGGAACGCTCCTACGCCCGCTTGTCGCGCCTGATGGGCTACACGTTCAAGGAACGCAAGCCGATTGTAGTCTTCGCCTCGCGCGGAGATTTCGCACAGAACAACGTGACTGGCGACCTCGGCGAAGGTACCGGCGGCGTGACCGACGCCATGCATCAGCGCAACATGTTCTTCTTTGGCAGCGATCTGGCCGAAGTCGAACATGTGATGGCGCACGAAATGGTGCACCAGTTCCAATACGACATCATGTTCAAGGGGCGCACCGGCGGCGCCCAGCAGATGATTCAGGGGGACAACCTTCCCCTTTGGTTCGCCGAAGGCATGGCGGAGTACCTGTCGATCGGTCCGGACCATAAGGCGACCGACGCCATCATGCGCGACGCAGCCCTCAACGGCAATCTGCCAACCATCAAGCAGCTGCAGGACGAACCCAATCGGTTCTTCCCATATCGCTATGGGGAGTCATTCTGGCGCTATATCGGCCAGCGATGGGGGGACGAGATCGTTGGCGAGATTCTGCAGGCGAGCGCCACCATTGGCGTGGAGCGCGGATTCAAGCGCCACACGGGCTTTGAACTCGACGAACTCGGCGACGAGTGGAAGGAGACGCAGCAGACGAACTACTTGCCCGCCGTCGCCACGCTCGATCGTCCGCGCAAGAACGCGCAGGCGCTGCTCAACGAGAAGAAGACCGGCGGCATTATCCCGGTGTACATCGCACCGGCGCTCTCGAGCGACGGGAAGCAGATCGCCTATATCTCCACGGGATCGCTGCTGCGCGCCGAGGTGTTTCTTGACCTCTTTCTCGCTGATGCGACCACCGGCAAGCGCATCAAGCGCCTGACGAACAGCGTGTTGAATCCGGAGACCGAGGAACTGCGCTACGTCTACTCGCAGAGCGCGTTCTCTCCGGACGGCCGCACGCTGGCGTACACCGGCATGCGGAAGGGCAAAGATGTGCTGTTCCTGCTCGATGTTCGCTCGCGCAACGTGATTCGGCGGCTGGATACCGATCTCGACGCGATGGTGGGCCCGACCTTCTCCCCTGACGGCAAGCGGATTGCCTTTAGCGGAAGTAAGGGGGGACTCACGAACATCTACACGATCGATGCGGACGGCCGGAACCTCCGCCAGCTCACGAAGGGATGGTATGCCGGACTGATGCCGGCCTGGTCGCCGGACGGACGCAAGATCGCCTTTGTGAGCGATCGTGGACCGAAGACCAATCTGGAGTTGCTCCGCTTCGGCAAGTGGGAGATCAACTTGCTCGATGTGGCGAGTGGAGACATCGAGACGATCCCGGGTCAGGGGGGCAAGAACCTGAATCCGGCATGGGCGCCCGATGGCAAGTCGCTCGCATTCATCAGCGACCGCACGGGGATCGCGCAGATCTTCCTGTACGACTTTGAGGCCAAGGAGCATTACCAGCTCACGCGCTATATCGGCGGCGTGCTCTCCCTGACGGAGAACAGTCCGGCCATCACGTGGGCGCGCCAAGCCGACAAGCTGGCGTTCGTGTACTACGACAACAACGACTACACGGTCTGGTCGATTTCGAATCCGCGTCAGTTGAAGAAGGAACCGTACCGCGATCCAACAACGACCGCCGTGGTCGCGAGCGCACCACGTGCCCCGCTCACGGCGGACGATTCCGCCGCCGCGCGTCGCGCGCAGGCGGCGCTCGCGCTGTCGGAGATCGCCAAGGCGGCCAAGGATTCGGCTGCCGCCGTGTCGGCAAACCCACGCCGCGTCTCGATTTATCGTGGCCCCGGCGGAATGCGCGCGTCGGGAGAACTTCCGGCCCCGGGCACACCGGGAGCATCCTCGCCGGTGTCGGTCGCCGCGCTCATGGACAGCTCGGCGCTCGCCTTGCCAACGGACGCGAGCATCAAGGATGAGCCCTATAAGGCAGAACTCCGCGCGGAGGCTGTGCAGCGTCCGCAGGTGGGCTATGCACAGGACAACTACCAACGGGGCGTGTATGGCGGCACCGCCATCTTGTTCGCGGACCTCTTGGGCAACCGGCAACTGTTGGCGGGGCTCGCGATCAACGGCCGCGTGGAAGAGGCGCAGGTCGCGCTGAACTACACGAACTATTCAAACCGGTTGAACTTTTCGACCGGCTTCAATCAGAGCCCATTCTATTTGTTCACCGGCTACTCGACCGACCAGGTCGGCACCGGTCAGTACTATCAGCGCCAGTCGCTCATGCGCTACATCGTGCGGACGGCAAACTACAACGCCATCTATCCGATCAATCGCTTTACGCGCTTCGAGTTCGGTGCGGCCTTTACGAACATCGACCGGAGTGCGATGTACCTCTCGCAGGGCGTGGACTATCGCTCCGGCTACAGCACGGGATTTTACGTCGACAGTGTGCGGGGATTGGGGTCGTTGAACTTCCTGAACCCTGTAGCGGCGTTCGTATCGGACAATGCGCTGCAGAGCTACACGGGTCCGATTTACGGCCATCGCTACCGCGTTGAGGTCGCCCCTTGGGTTGGAGTGCGCGACACCAAGGGCTTCGTGAACGTGCTTGCGGATCTGCGTCGCTACGATGCGATCGCCTTCAGCTTCCTGACGTTGGCCACGCGATTCTACGCGGACATCTCGCAGGGGCCTGGGGAAAATCTCATCCAGAAGTACATCGGTGTGCCGCAGTACATTCGCGGCTACGACCGCGAGAACTATCTGTCCGCCAACTGCGGCGCGTCGAACGCGAATAATTGCAACGCCCTGATGCAGCTCGTCGGAAGCCACACGCTGGTGATGAACGCCGAGTTGCGGTTCCCGCTGATCCGGCGCTTTGAGTTGGGCGTGTTGCCTGTTTCGCTTCCGCCGCTCGACGGCCTTTTGTTCTACGACGCTGGCATGGCCTGGAGCTCCGGGCAGACCCTCTCGGCCGCGAAGCCTGACGTCTACGACTTCAACAAGCAGCGCTTCTTGCTCCGGAGCTATGGATACGGCATGCGGCTGAACTTGTTCAACTTCGCCATCATCCGGTTGGACTACGCGATCCCACTCGACTCGTACAACCACCAGGGGTATTGGTGGTGGTCGATCGGCCAGTCATTCTAACGGGATTGTAAGCTGGACCGAGAGGCGCGGCGGCCCCGGAACACCGGACCGCCGCGCTTTTCCGTCGCGGCCGCAGAGCGGTTAGATTTCAGCGTGCGCAGAACGCTCCTTCTCCTGCTCGCGCTCACCGCCTGTTCGGGTGGTGACGCGTCGAGTCGCAACGCTTCGGCGTCGGCGGCCAATGGTCCCGACGCGATTCTCGTGCGCGTGCCGCGCGACGGCGGTGCCGCCAAGGCCTACCGCTTCGGGCGCGACTCCGCGCTCTGGACCTCCACCGAGCGCGTTCCCCCCATGAGGCGCGTGCTCGGATTCGACGAGGAACAAGGTGCTATCGCCTACCTCGACGAGAAAGGAAGCGCGAGTCGTCTCGACCTCCGGCTGGCGGTGGCCACGCCGGCCGCGACCGGCACGCTCAGTGGCGTGACGAGCGCCGACGGCTGGGCCGTGTACGGACTCACCGCGAACGGTCAGGTCTCACGCACCACCCCAAGTGGGAGCTGGAGCTACGCACCGTCCCCGTCAGCACGCCTGCTGATTCCACTCCCCGACGGATCCCTCGTGCTCGTGCACGACGACGGCGGCCGCTCGCGCCTGCGACGGCTGCGGCCGCCCGAGCCGCGGATCACCGACACGAGCTCGGTGCCGCACCCCGAGCTCGTGATGCGCACCGACATTGGGGACCGCATTTACTTTACCGGCGACTCCGGGCTCGTGAGTATTCGCGTCCGCGATTTTGTCCGCACCAAAACGATCAAGCTCCCGCAGCGCGCCACCGCGTTGGTGGCAACGCCGAGTGGCGACCGGGTATTCGTCGCGCTCGAGGGGAAGAAGCGTATCGCGATCGTGGACCGCTACGCGGACAAGGTCGACCGCACGGTCGACCTGCCAGACGTCGCCACCGCACTGCGCATTGACTCGGACGGGCAGTATTTGTTGATCAAGGCCGCGTCGAGTGACTCAACCTTCGTGTTTGCGATTGGCAGCGGACGGCTCATCGGGTCACTCCGAACGGAGTGGCGTGAAGACCTTCCGATCGTGGGCCCAGACGGCGGGATCGCGATCGTGCGGGACAGCGACGTCGTCATCGTCGATGCCGAATCCCGTCGTGAGCGGGTGCGGTTCAAGGGCGGTGCCAGCGACCGCTGGGCACTCGTGCGGTGGAATGGGTTCCGGCCGCGCGCGGCCGGACTCGATGCGCCGGTCAAGTTCGACGGCGATTCCACCGACGACCCTGCCGCGGGGCCACCCGCGGACACGGCCCGTGTGACGCCGCCGGCTCCCGAGCCGCCGCCGGCCGCGAAGACCCAAGCGCCTGCCTCGGCCGCGCCTGCCTCGGCCGCGCCTGCCTCGGCCGCGCCTGCCTCGGCCGCGCCCGCCGTCGCGCCCAAACCACCCGCGGTTGCTGGGCGCTGGATGATTGCCTTTGCCTCGTTGCTCTCCGAGGACCGCGCGAGGGCAATGGCACAGTCGATCAAAGTGGATGGCAAGCCCACCCAGGTCACCGCGCTGACCACCAACGGCACCACCGCCTGGCGCATCGTGTTCGGGCCCTACGACACACGCGATGCCGCGGAGAAGGCCGGGAAGCGCACAGGGCTTCCCTACTGGGCCTTTGAGGCAACGCCGTGACTGATGGCGGGAACAACGCGGTGAACGACCGCGTCCTCGACAGCACCGCCGTGCGCCCGAACCACTGGGAGGCGGAAGGGCGCCGCCTGGCGGACGCCCTCGCGGCGGTGTCGTCCGCCGTGGTCATTGGGTTCGACCCCGACGCGACCGCACGCGTGGCAATCGGACTCGCGCACGAGTGGCGCGCCCGGAAAGGTGTCGCCATTGGCGACCTCACGGGGTTCGCGTTTCCGCTCTACGAGCTCGCAGGGGGCGAGGACGCCGCCGGTCTCACCGACTGCTTTCGCGATGACCTCTCGCTCAACGACATTGCCCGTCCAGCGCAGAGCGTCGAGGGGCTCTTCGTGCTGCCCGCGGGGACTCCGCCCCTCGCCACCGAAGCGTTCTTACGGAGCGAGCGCTGGGAAAAACTGATTGGCGGTTTCGCGCAGGCGGGAGGACTCTTTCTGCTCATTGCCCCACTCGGGGCCGCGGGACTCGATCATCTGGTCTCGCTCACGGGCGGCGTGATTGCCGTGGACGTCCCCGTCAACCGCCGCCAGGCCTACCCCCTGCTCGGTGCAGCCGAGGCGCCCGCACCCGAGACAGCGCCGGACACGGGCTGGGGCGCGGCCGCCTTGGAACGCGCAGGGTTCGCCAGTGGTGTCGGGCGCGCCGGGCGCACCTCAACCGGCCGCTCCCGACCAGCCGTACGGCGCCTAGGAGCCTTTCTGGGGGCCATGGGGGTGCTTGTGGCGGCGGGATGGGGGGCGATCATCTGGCGCGCCCGCCACGCGCCCCCTGCCCTCGTGAAGCCTCGGCCCACCGCCCCCGCACCGGTAAAGCCAGACACCACCCCGGCGCAGCTCGTGGTCCCCAAGGCCGACACGATTCCGCTCAACGAGCCCGCCGCGGGGGCCGATTCGCTACTCGGCGCCCCCTACGCCGTCAATGTCGTAGCGGCGAACACGGTCGCGGGTGCAAATTCCGTGTTGCGCGACGGCGAAAAGGCGATCCTCCTTCCCGCCGTTACGGTCTCCCCGGTCACACTCGGCGGCGGGACCATTTGGTACCAAGTGATTATCGGCGCATACGCGACACGTGCCGACGCGGACGACATGTTGCAGCTCTTACGACGCAAAGGTGTCGTGCGCACGGATGGCGGCGTGGTCGTGCGGTTGCCCTTCGGCCTGCTCGTGGCGGACGGTCTGTCGGCATCAGAGGCGCACGCAGTGGTAACAGAGTGGCGGGGCAAAGAGATCATGGCCTACGCCCTCTTGCAGGCCGATGGGCGGGCACGCGTGCTGGCCGGTGCGTTTGAAACACCGGCGCAGGCAGCACCGCTAGCAGCACAGTTGCGACGGGCCGGAGTTCCGGCGACGGTCGTTTATCGTCTAGGGAGAGTGTTCTAACGTGCGGTTGACCAAACTCGAGTTGCATGGCTTCAAGTCGTTCGCCGATCCCACGGAGCTGGTCTTTAGCCAGGGAGTCACGGCGGTCGTCGGGCCGAATGGTTGCGGCAAGTCCAATGTGTCCGACGCCGTGCGTTGGGTGCTGGGTGAGCAGCGCGCGCGGTTGTTGCGCGGCGCGAAGATGGAGGAAGTCATCTTCCAGGGCTCGTCAGCGCGTCGCGCGGTGAACTTGGCCGAAGTCTCCCTGCATTTCGACAATGACGACGGCGCGCTCCCCGTGCCGTTCAAGGAAGTCGTGATCACCCGGCGCCTCTCGCGCGCTGGTGAAAGCGAGTATTTCCTCAACCGGGCCCCCTGCCGCCTGCGCGACATTCACGATCTCGTGCGCGGCACCGGACTCGGCGCCGACAGCGGCGTGGTGATCGAGAGCAAGATGATTGACGCGCTGTTGTCGGATCGCCCTGACGACCGCCGCGAACTCTTTGAAGAAGCGGCGGGCGTTGGGCTCTACCGCGACCGCCGCCGGAGCACGGAGCGTAGCCTCGAGCAGACGACCGCCGACATGGCGCGGTTGGACGACCTCATCAACGAAGTCACGAGTCAGGTCCGCTCGTTGGCGCGTCAGCGCAAGCGCGCCGAACGTCACGCCGAAATCACCACACGACGCTTCGCCGTCGAGCTCACGCTCGCATCGCGCGAAATGGCCGCGTGGAAGGATGAACTCGAGCAGCTTGACGAGCGGCTGATTCAGCTCCGCGAGCAGCTCCCGCACGCGCAGAACGAAGTCATCGTGAAGGAAGCGCAGCGCGACGCCGCCCATGCCGCGCGCGCGGCCTCGGAGACGGTGCGTCACGAACGGGCCCGTGTGGCCGGAGAGGCCCGGGAAGCGGCGCTCAAGCTGCAGGGCGAGATTGCCGTCGCCGAAGAACGCCATCGCAATGCGGTGAGCCGTCGCGAGCGCGCCGAAGCGGAGCGCAGCGAAGGCGCCGCAATCGGCGAACGTGTCGTGGCCGAATGGGAAGCCGCGCGCGCCGAAGAAGAGCAGACCACCGCCGCGCTCCAGGGTGCGGTGGAGGCCCTGAAGCAGCAGTCGGCCGTCGAAGAAACAACCCGCACCGCCGTCGCGCAGGCCCGCACCGCCCTCGAGCGCGCGGACCAGCATGTGCGATCGCTGCGCGATGCGCTGCGCCGTCTTGAACTCGACCGCGAAGGTGCGGAACGCGAACTCGCCGATGTTGCACAACGCTCGGCAACGCTCGCCGTGGAACACGAGGCGCTGGCCTCCACGCAGCGACTCGCCGAGCGCGAGCTCGCAACCGCTGACGAACAGCTCGCGATCGCTCAGAGTGCCGCACTCGAGGCGGATGCCGCGCTGTCACAGGCGCGCGATCACGCCCGCGACTGGCGCGACAAGGATACCGCCGCCCGCGCCGAGGCGCGCAAGGCAGAAGAAGAAGCGGCCGGCCTCGCCGGTCGTGTGAACGCGATCGAAGGACTCGAGCGTGAGCGCGTGGGGCTCGCCCCAGGTGCCGCACGTCTGCTCAAGGACCGTGAACAGTTTGGCGAAGGCGCCGTGCTGGGCCCACTCTCCGACTACATCGGTGCCGATGCCAACACCGCCATGCTCGTGGAGCGCTTCCTCGGCCCCACGGTGCATGCAGTCGTGATTCGTGATGCCGCGGTCGCGACAGCAGTGCGCGCGTGGCATGGTCGTACGAATCCGGGAGCCCTGCTCCTGCTCCCGCTCGACGTCGTGGCGCAGTTGCCCGAAGCCGCCGAAGCGGGCGAGCTCTCTGCCTCCGTGCAGACCGAAGGTCCCGTGCGCGGGTGGGTCCGGACACTGCTTGGTCGGGTAAAGCCGGTCGATGCGGGCTCCGCGTTCGTCGATGCGCGCGGTGCCGTGTGGCTCCCCGACTCGACGTCGTCGGATGGTCCGCTCCGTCGTCGCGCCGAGCTCACCAAGCTCCGCGAGTCGCTGGCGCTCAGCGTCGCGTCGCGTGATCACGCCACCGCCGCGCTGGCCGAGGTGCATGCCGCCCTGCTGACCGCGGAATCGCAGGCCACCGCCTGTGCCGATGCGTCCACGCAGGCGCATGCGCGGTCGCAGCAGGTCGCGTTGCAGCGGGCAGAACGGGAGCGCGCCTACCAGCGCGCCACCCGTGAGCTCGCCGATGCCGTGGCCCTCAGCGAGCGTCTCTCAGGCCGTCGGAACGAACTCTCGACGCGCGTCACGCAGAGCATCGCCGCGCAGGAAGAGCAGAATGTGGCGCTGGCAACAGCCGAACAGGCGGCCGGCACCTCGCGTGAGACGCTCGGCGAATCGGATCGTGCCCAAGATGCGGCCCGCGAAGCCCGTGCGGCCGCTCAAGTCACGCACGCGCAGGCTCAGGCGCGTCGTGAGGTGGCCACCGAACGTCGCGCGCGCCTCGAACGCGAGCGGGCCAATGCGGCCGCACGTCTCGAAACGCTGCAGAAGGAGCTCAGCGCGCTCGCCGAAGGCGATGCGGTGCTCGAGCGCCAGATGCAGGAATGGCGCGACTCGCTGACCGGTCGTCAGCAGACGCTCACCGAAGCCGAGTCGTCGCTGGCGGACGCCGAGCAGGGCGTACGTACCGCGGATGCCGAACTCGCAGCCGTGGAGCAGGCGCTCGATCAGTCCCGTCACGATGTCACGGCGCTCGGCGAGTCGCTGCACGTGGCAGAACTCCGCCACACGGAGCTCTCGGGCAAGCGCGCGGCCATTACCGAACGTCTCGAAGCCGAATGGCGTCGCCCGCTCGGCGATCTCTTTGCCGACTACACCGCGGTTGAGGCCGAAGACGATGCCCTCCGCGCGGAAGCCGAAGAACTGCGCTCGGCGCTGGAATCGCTGGGCCCCGTGAATCCGCTGGCGATTGAGGAGCACGAGGAGGAGATGAAGCGTCTCGACTTCCTGACGAGCCAGCGTGCCGACTTGGCCGCGGCGCAGATCTCGCTCCAGCAGGCGATCAAGGAGATCGACGTCACTGCACGTGAGATGTTCATGAAGACCTTCACGGAGGTTCGCGAGAACTTCCGCCAGATCTTCCAGACGCTCTTCGGCGGTGGCGAGTGCGACCTGAAGCTCGAAAATCCCGACGCGCCGCTCGACTGCGACATTGAGGTGCACGCCTCGCCGCGCGGCAAGAAGACGCAGCGTATTCATCTCCTGTCCAGTGGCGAGCGAGCGTTGGTCGCGCTCTCCCTGCTCTTCGGCATTTTCTTGACCAAGCCCAGCCCGTTCTGCTTGCTGGACGAAGTCGACGCCCCGCTGGACGACGCCAACGTGGGGCGCTTCGTGAAGATGCTGAACCAGTTCAAGACGAACACCCAGTTCATCGTCATCACGCATAACCCGCGCACCACGACGGAGGCGGCCGACGCCGTCTACGGCGTGACCATGCAGGAGCCGGGGGTCAGCTCGCTCGTGAGCGTGCGGATGAAGGGGCCGGCGGTGGACGAAGCAGAAGCACCGGCCGAGGCGCCCGCCACGGGGGCCTAACCCCCTCGGAACGGCCTCCTCAGGCCCGGCAGGACCATTGGACGCCCCTTGGAATGTCGATTCCACGGGGCGTCCGCTTATATTTACAGGTTCGCCTCTCGACGAGGGGCGCCTCTGCCTAATATTGGGGTTCTTGTCATGCTGGTCGTGATGTCGCATACCGCCACCCAGGCTGATGTCGAGCTCGTGTGCTCGACCATCACCGCTATGGGTTATACTCCCGCCCCGATGCCCGGCGCTCAGCGCACCGCGGTCGGCTTGGTGGGGAACGATGGACGCGTTGATGATTCGCTGATCGCCGAGTTGCCTGGCGTATCGCGGGTGATCCACGTCTCGAATCCGTACAAGCAGGTCTCGCGTGAGTGGCGCCTGGAAAACACGATTGTCACGATCGGTCCCGGCGTGAGCTTTGGTGGCACGGACGTGCCGGTGATCGCGGGGCCCTGCTCTGTCGAGAGCGAGAAGCAGATTGTCGCCTCTGCCCTGGCGGTGAAAGCGGCCGGCGCTACGGCGCTCCGCGGCGGTGCGTTCAAGCCCCGCAGCTCACCCTATTCGTTCCAAGGGATGGGGAAGCAGGGGCTTGAGCTGCTGGCCCTCGCCAAGCGCGAAACAGGACTGCCGATCGTCACCGAAGCCATGGATGACGCCGGCGCGTATCTCGTCGCGGAATACGCCGACTGCATCCAACTCGGCGCTCGTAACATGCAGAACTACTCGCTGCTCAAGACGGTCGGCAAGATCGGCAAGCCGGTGCTGCTCAAGCGCGGGATGGCGGCCACGATCCAGGACCTACTTTTGAGCGCCGAGTACATCTTGGCGGAAGGCAACCCGCACGTGATTTTGTGCGAGCGTGGACTACGCAGCTTCGACTCGACGTCGCGCAACTTGTTTGACCTGACCGCGATCCCGGTGGTGCATCAGCTGTCGCACCTCCCGATTGTGGCCGATCCGAGTCATGGCACCGGCCGTCGCGACAAGGTCATGCCAATGGCGCGGGCGGCGATTGCCGCGGGGTGCGATGGCCTCATCATTGAGGTGCATCCGCAGCCGGATCAGGCAAAGTCCGATGGCGCGCAGTCGCTCAATCCGGATCAGTTCGCGGAGTGCATGAAGCAGCTGCGCCGCGTCGCCAACGCGGTAGATCGTTCGGTGGCGAGCGCCGCGAACGGCTCGACCGCCGCGGTCACCTGAGGTTGCCCCGTGCGGCGGTAACGCTCGCGGCGGCGCTCCTGCTGCCGCTGCACCGCGCGACCTCGCAGGACACAACCTTCGCCGCGCTCGATCGGGCGGTCGGTATGTACGGTTCCGCAGCGACCGTGCGCGCCAAGCTTGAGCAAACACTGACCAACCCGCAGGCCAAGAGCACCTTCAACGCGAAGGGGGAACTCTTCCAGCGCGAGCGGAAGCAGTTTGCGCTGCGTTTTACAGAGCCCGCCGCCGACGCGATTGTCAACGACGGCACGACGTTCTGGGTGTATCTCCCCAGCACAATGCCAGGGCAAGTGATGAAATTGCCGATGGCGGCTGGCGGTACCTTCGATTTTCTGTCGCAGTTGCTGCGTGCGCCGCGGGAGTCCTACACGGTGACGGCACGCGCCGATACCACGGTGAGCGGGCATAAAACGGCGACCTACGCCTTGGTACCCCGAAAGCCCAACACGCCATTCTCCCGGGCCACACTCTGGATTGGCCGCGACGACGCCAAGCTCTGGATGGTCGAGACGGTGGAGCCGAGCGGAATGGTGCGGCGTGTCCGCTTTACCACCATGGCGCTCGGCGTGCCCCTCCCCGACGGCGTGCTCAGCTTTACGCCGCCGCCCGGCGTGAAGGTTGTTGACCCGCAGGCAATGATGGCAGGGAAGCCCTAACTAGCGAGCAGCGGCGAGTCGCAGCAACGGTTGCGTCGCTACTGCTGATTCGACCCTGAGGGCCCGCTCGCCACAGGCTTTGGGGCCGCCTTGACGGGCTGCTGGGCGAGACGCTTCATGAGCGCCTCCGGGGCCGTGATCCCGCGGAGCAACTCCAGCGCCTTCGCGACCACCGGATCGCCTGTCGCCGATCGCTGCGCAGCACCCGGCACGCCAAACTTCTGGCGCGCCACCTCAAGCCCAATCACACGATCGATGGCGTCGTGCGCTCGGTCGTAGACATCACGCGACACCTCAAGCTTCGCGGCCTGCATCTTTTGCCACAGCTGGTCGCGCATTGCCGGGGTGACCGTGAACTCGGGGGAGCTCACCTCGGGCTGGCGCGCAATCTGAACGGCAACCGCCGTCAACGCTTCGCGGAACGGGCGCACGCGCGTGCCAACGGCCGTCACCCATGCCCGCTCCGCCGGCGGCGGGACACTGTCGCCAGACACGATATCCGGCACAATGCCACCTCCGCCGATGACCGTGCGCCCAAGCGCGGTCTTGTAGCGCGGACGCTGGGAATCGGTGAGGGTCGAATCCGCATTCGCCGCGTGATGGGGCCTGCTGATGGTGCGACCAACCGGCGTGTACCAGAACGCGTTGGTAATGCGAATCGCGCCGCCATTATCCAGTGCAATCACCTGCTGCGCACTTCCCTTCCCATAGCTCGACCGTCCGATCACGAGCGCGCGATCGTGATCCTGTAACGCGCCAGCGACAATCTCGGCCGCACTCGCGGTGCCACTGTTCACGAGTACCACAATCGGCAGCGTCGGCCAGCGCTGTGGGTCCTTGGACGTGAAATCCGTCGTGGTGCCCGGCGTGCGTCCGCGCGTGCTGACAATCTTCTTGCCGACCCCGAGGAACAGGTCCGCCACTGCCACGCCCTGGCTCAGCAGACCACCAGGATTGCCGCGCAAATCGAACACCAACGCGCGTGCCCCCGCCTTCACGAGGGAATCCACGACCGAGGCAACCTCAATCGCCGTCGAGTCGCTGAACGTGCTCAGCGCAAAATAGCCGACGTTCTGTGGAAGCATCTGCGCGCGTTGCACCGAGCTCACATGGATATCGCTCCGCTCGAGCGCGAACGGGATTTTCACTCCCCCGCGCTGCACCGTCAGCGTGAGCTTCGACCCGAGCGGACCACGGAGCGCGTCGCGCCCTTCCTCGACAGTCCACCCCCGCATCGAATGGCCATTCACCTCAACTAACCGATCACCCGCACGGATGCCGGCGCGCTCCGCGGGCGACCCAAGCCGCGGCTGGATCACGACAATCCATCCGTCCCGCAGGTCCACGGTAAGCCCGACGCCACGATAACTCCCACTCGTCACTTCCCGCAGTCGCTTCAAGCGTTCCGGTGGGAGATACGAACTACTGGGATCGCCGAGTTCCGACACAACGCCGATGGCGGCCTTGCGATAAATCTCGTCGACCGAGATGCTATCGACCCAGTTTTTCTGGACGCGCTTCATGACCGACTCGAACAACCGCGCCCCTTCGGCCGCAGACAGTCGCGCCGTGTGCACCTGAGGACGTATCGCGCGCTGGACCAGCCACGCTCCAGCCCCAAAGGCACAGCCAATCAGCAACAGCGACACCATCCAGCGGCGGTTCATACCACGACCTGCAGCGCCTGCGCGACATCGGGGAATGCGGCAACCACCACACCGAGCACACGCGCGGCAACGTCCTCCACGCTCCCACTCGCCGAAACCGCAACAATGGGCCCGCACTCCGGATGCCCCTGCTGCCACACGGGCGTCGCAAACTCGGCGAACGCGGCCTCCACGCGCGCATGGAATTCCGCGCCCGATCCTTCCATCCGATCGTGCCCGCCGCGCGCGCCGGCACGGAGCAGCCCTTCCTCGGCGTTCAGCGTCAGCAGGATCGTGAGATCAGGAGTGAGTCCTTGGGTGGCCAGCGCGTTGGCGGCTTGCACCTCCTGCTCGCGCATCTGACGCCCGGCAATCTGATAGGCGTAGGTCGACAGGAAGAAGCGATCGAGCAGTACCGTCGTCCCCGCATCGAGCGCGGGGCGGAGTTCATCGCGCACCAACTGCGCGCGCGATGCCATGAACAGCAACGCTTCGGCCGTCGGCGTGATCTGCTGCCCGGGGTCGAGGAGCAGGCGACGAATCTCGTCGCCGAGCGGCGTGCCACCAGGCTCGCGCCAGGTGGCGGTTCGGATCGCCCCGGCCGACAAACGCACCGCGAGGCGGGCGAGCTGTGTGCTCTTCCCCGCCCCTTCTCCACCTTCAAAGACGATCAAACGCCCCGGCATCGGCTCCTTAGCCGAGCGTGATGATCGAGCTCGTCGCACCCTTTCGGATGCCGTCCATGATCCACTGGTTCACCTGCTGCATGATCTTCTCGTAGTTCTCGTTCGCCACGAGGACACGCTGGTACGTCGGGTTCACCTGGACTTTGGAGAGCAGGGCGTCCAGTTGCGCTTCCATATCCGGCGTCGGGTTTTCTCCGCGCTCGATCATGGCCTGGGCATCGGTGCGGATCTGCTCCATCTGCTTGAGCAGTCCGAGCGCCTCGGTGTCACCGCTCATCGCTTCGTTGGCGCGCTTCACGGCCTGGTACTCGCTGCTCTGACCAATCAGCCGCCCGAGTTCGGCAGCACGTTCGCTTAACATCTCAGGACTCCTTGCGTCGGGCCACGACAAAACGCTCGCGGCCGGTGAGGTCCAACCGAATCTCCACCCCGCGGTAGTGCGGGTCGCCCTCCACCACATCGCGGACAAGCCTGGCGCGTGTGCTGTCGACTTCCATCAGCAGCACCCCGCCCGGTTGCAGCACGTCTGGCGCGCCGTGCACGAGCGCCCGAATCGCCGCCATACCGTCGTCGTCGCTGAAGAGGGCCAGGTGGGGTTCCCAGTCGCGAACTGCGGCGGGGAGTGCACCTGCTTCAGCTGGTGAAATATAGGGAGGGTTCGACACGATAGTACGCACCCGTTCCCCCTGCAGCGGCGCAAGTAAATCGCCCTGGCGGAACTCCACGAGGGCACGCCGTTCCTCCGGGATCGCGAGGAGATTCCCGCGCGCCACCTCAAGAGCGTCCGCCGACAGATCCGTGCCAATCACCCGGTCGTAGCTCCCCTCGGCGGCCAGGGCCAAGGCAATGCAGCCCGATCCCGTGCAGATATCGGCGATCGTCCCGACCCCACCACTGACCATCAGGGCGAGATCCACCAGCACCTCGGTCTCTGGGCGCGGGATCAGCACCCGCGCGTCCACGGCGAGGGTCAGGTGGCGGAAGGCCGCATTGCCGACGGCGTACTGCATCGGCATCCCCTGCATCAGGCGCGCAGCAGCGGCGCGGATGGCCGCTTCGGTGACCCCGTCGAGCTCGAGCGCGCGGTTGCCGCTCGGCCAGAAACGCGGCTTGTCGAGCAGGGAGGCAATCACATCCCGCGCGTCGGCGCGGGCGGGGGGCACGTGGGGTCCCACCAACGTGACGGCCAGCTGGTCCAGCAGCTCGCCGACGGTCACTGGTCCCCCATATCCTCCTCAAGACGTGCCAACTGCACCGCTTCAATCAGCGGCCAAATCTCACCGTTCATCACGGCGGGGAGATTGTGGGTCGTGAAGTTGATGCGGTGATCCGTCACGCGGCTCTGCGGCCAGTTGTAGGTGCGGATCTTGGCCGAGCGGTCGCCGGTGCTGACTTGGCTTTTGCGCATCTTGGAGCGCTCAGCTTCCTGCTGCGAGACCCGAAGGTCGAGCAGGCGCGCGCGGAGCACTTCCATGCCCTTCAGCTTGTTCTGGAGCTGCGACTTCTGGTCCTGCTGGCTGACCACGAGCCCTGTGGGAAGGTGCGTGATGCGCACCGCGGAGTCGGTGGTATTCACCGACTGGCCCCCAGGGCCTGAGGCGCGGAAGACGTCGATGCGGAGTTCCTGCGGGTCAATCTTGAGGTCGATTTCGTCTGCTTCAGGCAACACCGCGACGGTCGCCGCCGAGGTGTGAATGCGCCCCGCGGCTTCAGTAGCGGGCACGCGCTGCACGCGGTGCACACCGCTCTCACCGCGCATGTCGCCAAAGGCGCCGTCGCCGACGACTTTGAAAATCACTTCCTTCACGCCGCCCAGTGTGCCATCGGACATGGTGATGATTTCGATTTTCCAGCCGCGGCGTTCGATGTAGCGCGAGTACATGCGCCAGAGATCGGCGGCAAAGAGGGCGGCTTCGTCGCCCCCGGTGCCAGCGCGGAGCTCGACGATCGCGTTGCGGTCGTCAAGCGGGTCGCGCGGGATGAGCAGCGGCTTGAGCTTTTCTTCGGTCGTCGCGATGGTGGCGGTCAAGCGTTCGAGTTCAGCGCGTGCTTCGGCCGCCATTTCCGCGTCGTCGCCGTCGGCGAGTTCGCGGGTCTCAATCAGCTCGTCGTCGGCCCGGTGAAGGGTGTGGGCAAGCTCGGCGACCTGGGTGAGTCGCTGCGACTCACGGCCCAAAGACGCCAAGAGCTTCGCGTCCCGGAGTGTTTTCGGGTCGAGAAGCTCTTGATCAACGACCGCCTGGCGCGCGAGCGCGCCGGCGAGCAATGAGCGGAGGCTCAGGCGCTCGCCTTAGGCCGTGGCCTTGGCGTACTTCTGGCGGAAGCGCTCAACACGACCAGCGGTGTCGATAAGCTTCTGCTTGCCCGTGAAGAACGGGTGGCACTGGGCGCAGATGTCGAGACGGATCTCGTACTGCGTCGAGCGCGTCTCGAACGAGTTCCCGCAGGCGCAGATGACCTTGGCGGTCGCGTACACGGGATGGATTTCGGGCTTCATTTGAGCACCTCGGTAGTATTCAGGACTAGCCTCGAACAATAAGCGGCGTTGGCGCCTGAGGCAAGTGCGCTCGCTGTCCTGATTCCACCGCCCTCAGTGCCGTCCAGCCATGGGATTTGGGTGGGATTGGGCGGTCCCGAGGTCGGTGATGCGGGTCACAGCCAGAGCCGGAGCCCCCGCCCTACTTTGACAGAGGTGCTCCGGAGGCGTAACTTCGCCTCTGTCAACATCCTACCCATTTGCTGTGTCCTTTCTCGCCACGGTCCCCATCTTCAAGTCGCTCGACGCGGCCGAACTCGAAAAGTTCGGCGAGCTGTTGCGTGAGAAGAGTTACCCCAAGGGGAGCGTGATTCTGTTTGAGGACGACCGCGGCGACAGTCTCTTTGTCATTCGATCGGGGCGGGTCAAGGTCGTGTTGGTGGCCGAGGACGGGCGCGAAGTGATTTTGGGGATTCTCGGAGTGGGAGAACACTTCGGTGAGCTCTCGCTGATCGACGATCAGCCCCGCTCGGCACATGTGATTGCCATGGAGGACGCCACCCTGCTCGTGCTACGCCGCGACGATTTCCGTCGTCGCGTCGAGGCGAGCCCGGCGGTGGCCTGGTCGTTGCTCACCGAGCTCTCGCGTCGGCTGCGGCGCGCCGACGGGAAGATCGGCTCGCTCGTCTTGCTCGACGTGCCCGGCCGGATCGCGCGTATGTTGCTCGACTCCGCCGAGGAGAGCGGCGGGCCACAGATTGATAAGCCCATCACGCATCAGACCATCGCGCAGGTGATTGGCGCGAGTCGCGAGACGGTGTCGCGGGCCATGCGCGGATTTCAGGATGCGGGGTGGATTGCCGTCGAGCGGCGCCGCATCCGCCTCACCGATCCGGCCGCGCTCGAACGACGCGCGTTACAGCGAGGCTGACCGTGATTCCTCTTGCATCACATCAGCGATTGGCGATCTTCCGCCTCTCGAGCCCCCACCGTGCGGACCTCCGCGGCGGTGTGACAAGGATTGATTCATGACGTTACGGGTGACCTTCTGGGGCACGCGCGGGTCTATTGCGAGCCCCGGAGCGACGACGGTGCGCTATGGCGGCAACACGCCATCCATCGAACTGCGTACCGAAGCCGACTGGCTGGTGATTCTCGACGCGGGTACGGGGATTCGTGCGCTGGGCAACAAGCTGCTCGCGCAGGCCAACGGGAAGCTCATTGCGGGTGACATTTTTCTCACGCACGCGCACTGGGATCATATCCAGGGCCTCCCCTTCTTCGCGCCGATCTTTCAGGGCGGAAATCACTTTACGATTTGGGGATCGGCTGCACTGCAGACGAGCATCGATCGCGTGGTGCGCGACCAGATGAATCCGGTCGTGTTCCCCGTCGCCTTTGATGACCTCAGCGCCTCGATTGATTTCCGGAAGATTCACGAGGGCGACGTCTGCACCGGCACCGGGTATCAGGTGACGGCAATGGACGTGCAGCACCCCGGCGGGGCACTCGCGTACCGCTTTACCGAACCGGGACATTCCGATCGCGCATTCGTCTACGTATCGGATAACGAACTCCAGCCGCACGAGCGGTACGGAACGCCCGCGGGATGGCGCGACAAGCTGGTGGCGTTCGCCCGGTCGGCGACCGTGCTGGTGCACGACACGACGTACACGACCGAGGAATATGCGAGTCACCGCGGCTGGGGGCACTCGACCTACCGCGATGGTGTGGAGTTAGCGCTCGAGGCGGGAGTCGAAACGCTGGTGCTGTTTCACCACGAGCCGCGACGCACAGACGACCAGCTCGACGCAGAGGTCGACGCCTGTCGGGCGATGGTGCAGGAACGTGGGGGCACATTGCAGGTGATGGCCGCCGCCGAAGGTCTCACACTGACGGTCTAAGCTCTACTTCTTGAGGAGGGTCCAGATGAAGCGTTCCACCATGTTGTCGATGATTGGTAGCCTCGCGCTGTTTGGCGGAGCATTGCAGGCACAGGGCAAGCCGGGGCTTGGCCTCCTGCCCTTCACGAATAGCGCCACCGGCAAGTCGCACGACGAGCTCGCCCCGTTGGCGAAGGGCTTGGCCGATATGGCCATCGAAGAACTGCTGCCGAATCCGAGCCTGCGCATCGTCGAGCGTGACCAGATGAACAAGATCATGGAGGAGCAGAAGCTCTCCGCCGACGGCACCGTGGATCCGTCGACCGTGATCAAGCTCGGCAAAATCGTGGCGGCCAAGTACATGCTCACCGGCGCCTACATCACCATGGGAAACTCGCTCGTACTCACGATGAAGGCATTCAGCGTGGAGACGTCGGAGATTGTCTGGACGGGGAGTGTCACCGGAAAGACGGACAACATTTTGGTGCTGATCAACCAACTCGCGTCGAAGGCGACAAAGGGACTCAGCCTGCCGCCGCTCCCGCCGGCACAGGAGCAGGCGCAACAGGCCAAGGCCGAGCGCATCAAGCTGCCGTTGCAGGAGGCCTTGAAGTTCGCCCGCGCACTGGATGCCAAGGATGCCGGCAAGAAGGACGAAGCCGTCGCGCTCTTCAATCAGGTGCTGGACAAGTTCCCGGAATACGAACTCGCCAAGAAGGAAAAGGCGTCGATCAGCGGTAAGTAAGTGTCGGATCGAATGCGCCGGCCTCCCGTTGGGACGCCGGCGCATTCGCAATTACACCCCATTGGTGTGAGATTCTACGCGTGCTGACGCCGTTGATGCATGTCCCCGAGGGCTGGGCGATCCCAGCAGTTGACCAGCTGGCCGCCGCAGGGCGCGCCGAGGTTGTGCGAACGAGCGCGCTCCCGCACCCCGACACGCTCAATCGCGAGCGCGCTCATGTCGTACTGGTGCCGATCGACCACGCCACCGAGACGACGCTTGCGCCCCTCGCCGATCTCGCGGGCATCATCGGTCTCACCCCGGCCGCTGCCAATTCCCACGGAGTTGCGTCCTCCGCGGTGGAAGGGCTCCTGTCGGGTCTCATCGCAGCGGATGCACCGGCCGACAGCGCGCGCCTCACACTCCGCGCCGCCCTCCGACACGCAACGGCCCTCCTTGCCGCGCGTCGCATGTCGCACGTCGATGCGCGGGAATCACGCGATGCGCGAGAGTTGCGCGATGCGCGAGAGTCGCGCGATGCGGGCGATGTGCGCGAACTCGCACGAGTCGGGGTGGCCCTATCGACCGAACGTGACCTCGACACACTCCTGCGTTTGATCCTCACGCAGGCACGCCGGATCGCCTGCGCCGACGCGGGATCCCTGTCACTGGTGTTGCCGCATCCTGACGGCCCGTCGACGCTCCTGTTCAAGCTGACGCAGAACCACAGTCTCCCCGAGCTCCCGCGCACGGAGTTCGAGGTGGCGATCGACAGCACCTCGCTGGCAGGACACTGCGCGGTGCAGCGTGAGACGCTGGTGATTGACGACGTGTACGACATCCCGGGCGACGTCCCTTACCGGTTCAACCGCGCCATCGACGCACGCACGGGCTACCGCACGCAATCGGTACTGGTGATCCCCATGCAGACGCACTTGCAGGAAGTGGTCGGGGTGCTGCAACTGATCAACCGGAAGCGGAACGCCGACACACGACTCACGAGCGAAACGGACGTCGCACGCGAGGTGATTCCCTTTGACGCCCGCGCGGTGGAGATGGTTGAAGCCCTCGCCTCGCAGGCGGCGGTGGCTATCGAGAACAGCCGACTCTACGAGGACATCGAGCGGCTCTTAGAAGGATTCGTCACGGCCGCGGTCACCGCCATCGAGTCGCGAGACCCGGCGACCAGTGGACACTCCTGGCGCGTGGCGACGCTGACCTGTGCGCTCGCGGAAGCGGTGGATCGCGGCGGCACGGGGATCTATCGCGACACGACATTCACCCGCGATCAGTTGCGCGAGATACGCTACGCCGGGCTCCTCCACGATTTCGGCAAGGTCGGCGTCCGTGAGCAAGTGCTCGTCAAGCAGAAGAAGCTCTACCCCGGCGACCTCGCGGTCGTGAAGCAGCGCGTGCAGTTGCTCCAGCAACGCGCGGATCTGGTGTTCGAGCGCGAGCGCGCCGATTTCTTGTATCACCACGGGCACGACGGGTATGCAGATGCCCTCGACCGATTCGACAGCGCCCGGCGCGCAGAGCGCGACAGACTCCAGCACTTTCTGAAAGTGATCGTCGAGGCCAACGAGCCCACGGTGGTTCGCGAAGGGAGCTTCGACGAACTGCGAGCCATCAATGCCCAGACGTACCTAGACAGCGATGGCGTGGAACGGCCGCTCCTCGACGAGAACGAGCTGCGCTTCCTGATGATCACCCGCGGAACGCTCGACGACGCGGAGCGCCGAGAAATCGAATCGCACGTGACGCACACGTTCCGGTTCCTCGACCAGATTCCCTGGACCGCAGCCCTCAAAGGCGTTCCCACGATCGCCCACGGCCATCACGAGAAACTCGATGGCACAGGCTATCCTCGGCAGCTCGCCGCCGATGCGATTCCCGTGCAGACGCGCATGATGACGATCTCGGACATCTACGACGCGTTGACGGCGCGGGATCGCCCCTACAAGCCCGCGGTGCCCCTTGATCGGGCGCTTGGGATTCTGCGCGACGAAGCCGCACGCGGAGCACTCGATGCGGTCTTACTCGACACATTCGTCGAGGCGCGGATTTTTGAGTCCGTTCGGGAGGACGTCGAAAAGCGGCGGTCGGGTATCACGCAGCAGCACCCATAACGCCACTGCCCGATCAGGGACTCCCCCACCCGCCACCACCGGGGGTCTCGAGCGTCACCACATCACCCACCTTCAGCTCCATGCGGCATTTGGCGGGAATCGCCGTGCCATTCAGGAGGTTCCGCCCGGTGACACCGTCCTTGCCCCCCGACGCCCCCTTGGGGCCTCGCGAGCGGCGTTCGGTCAGCAACGTCACCGTACACGGTTCATGCACCTCGTAGCTGCGCACCACGCCGTCGCCACCGCGGTGCTGCCCCGCCCCGCCTGACCCGCGGCGCACGGCGTACTCCGTGATGCGGATCGGGTAACTCCGCTCGAGCGACTCAATCGGCGTGTTGCGCGTGTTGCTCATGCCCACATGCACAGCGCTCGGCCCATCCCCGTGCGCGCTCGCGCCCTGACCGCCGCCGAGTGTCTCGTAGAAGGTCCATCCGCGCCCGCCGAAGGTGATGTTGTTCATCGTGCCCTGCCCCTGCGCAATTGTGGGCAGTCCGGCGTCGGCCAGCGCGGCAAAGATCAGATCGGTCACGCGTTGCGACGTCTCAACATTTCCGGCCGCGACCGCAGAGGGCCACTTGGCGTTCAGGAAACAATCGTCCGGCGTCTGAATGGTGATCGGGCGTGCAATGCCTTCGTTGGTCGGCACGTCGTCCGCCATCAGTGACCGCAACACAAACATCGACGCTGAACGGGTGACGGCGATTGGGCAATTCAGATTGCCGCGCACGCGCGCCGACGTGCCGGTGAAATCGAGATGGAGCGCGCCGGCTGTGATCGTCGCGGTGACCGCGAGTGGAATGGGTTGGTCAGACACACCATCCCCCTCGAGAATATCCTCGGCGTGCCCGGTCACGGAGCCGAACTCGAGCAACCGCGCGGTGGCGCGCCGCGCGGTATAGCTCAGCAGCGCATCACACCCTGCCGCGAGTCGCTCGGCGCCCTCGCGTGCGACCAACGTGCGCCAGCCAGCGGCACCGGCCGCGCAGGCGCTTCGCTGAGCGGCAAGATCACCGCGCCGTTCTTCTGGCGTTCGCACGTTTGCGAGGATGAGCTCGAGAATTGCTTCGTCGAGCACCCCGCGCCGCACCAGGCGAATCGGCGGGAGAATCAGCCCCTCTTGCACGAGCTCCGTGGCGCCCTGCGGCATCGAGCCTGGGCTCATCCCACCGACGTCAGCATGATGCGCGCGCACGGCGGCGTAGCCGGCAATCGCACCATCGATGTCGATGGCTTCGACCAAGGTGAGGTCGGGGAGGTGCGACCCCCCGTGGAACGGACTGTTCAAGATGAACACGTCCCCGGGGGCCGGATTCCGTTCACGGACCGCACGCACCGACTCGGGCATCGCGCCAAGGTGCACCGGAATGTGCGCGGCCTGCGCGACCATGCGTCCTTCCGCATCGAACAGCGCGGAGGAGGCATCGCGGCGCTCACGAATGTTCGGCGAGAGCGACCCGCGCTCCAACACGGTGCCCATTTCTTCGGCGATCATGGCCACCGCGTTGGCCATCACCGCGAGATCGAGCGGATCGAAGGTCGGACGACTCGTGGGACTCATACGCGCTCCAGCAGCCAACCGCCGACCGGGAGTGGACGTGCCACCCATGCGTCGGCGACGACCATCGTGGCATCGGGAAGGGTGACAACGGCAGGGCCTGGCACCTCGTGCTGCGAGGGCGCGGGCGGCGCGAACTGTACGGGAACCGGCGTGCCCGACACCGCAACGCGCACGGCAACGACCTCCACGGGGCGGTCGAGAATGAATCCATAGCGCGTGTGGTGAAGCGCTGAAAAACGTTCAGCCAACATGATGCCATCATCGTCGGGCGTCGTGGTCACGTCGAGCTCGTGCCCCTGCCCGGCATACCGCACCCGTGCGGTCCACTGTGCGCGATGTTCGGCTGAGCCCACCGGCCCCGCCTCAACGACCAGGCGTTCGAGCAGCGCGGACCAGTCAAGCCCCGAGATGCTGAGCGCCAACTGCATCACACTGGCGGCCGCCTCGCGACGCTCTGGCGCGATCGCGAGCCCAAGCGCGCTGAGCACGCCGGCGTGCGGCGGCACAAGGATTGTGCGCATGCCGAGGAGGTCCGCGAGGGCACAGGCATGCAGTGGACCGCCCCCGCCAAAGGCGAGGAGTGCACAGGAGCGCGGATCGATACCGCGTTCCACGCTGACGCGGCGCAGCGCGCGCGCCATTTCGGCATCGGCAATCGCGATGATGGCCGATGCCGTCCGTGTGGCATCGGTTCCCAGGCGCTCCGCGAGATCGGCAATCGCAGCGCGCGCAGCCTCGGCATTGATGCGCACACCCCCCGACAACTGGGCAGCGTCGAGGCGTCCGAGCGCGATGTGCGCGTCGGTCACGGTGGGAACCGTTCCCCCACGGCCAAAGGCGACCGGCCCCGGCACGGCACCCGCGCTGCGCGGCCCGACACGGAGCGCACCGCCATCATCGATCCAGGCAATACTTCCGCCGCCAGCACTCACGGTCTCGACCAGTACCCGCGGCAAGGCAATGGGCACCCCCGCCACGCTGCCACCGGGCTCAACCAAGGGCTCGCCGTCGAGGATCAGCCCGGCGTCGGCACTGGTACCGCCAATATCGATAGTCAGGGCGCGCTGCAGCCCGGCCGCACGCAACACGGCCGCCGCGCCAACCACGCCACCCGCGGGCCCAGAGAGCGCCAGTGCGGCTGCGGTCTGCGAGGCTTCAATCGCCGTTCGCATGCCGCCACCCGAGGTCATCACATTCGGCGCGGGATACCCCCCGACCGCCAGACGCGCCGACAAATGTTCGAGATAGGTGGCAACGCGCGGACGCGCATAGCCTTCCGCAACCGCTGTCGCCGTCCGCTCGTACTCGCGAATCTCCGGAAGCACCGCGGACGAACAGACCACCGGAATCTCGGGGAGGCGCGCGCGAAGAAACGTGGCGAGCATCAGTTCAGCCGACGGGTCTTCGTACGAGTGCAACAAACTGACAACCACAATTTCAGGATTCAACGCCGCCACCGCCTCCGCCACGCGTAACGCTTCGGCGTCGAGCAGTGGGGTGCGAACGCCATCGGGGGTGCGCCGCTCCTGCACCGCAACCACGCGCTCAGGCGGAACAAGCGCGGGCGGATGTTGCGTCGTGAGATCGTAGAGCGACGCCCGCTCCTGCCGCCGCAGCTCGAGCAGATCGGTGGCGTGCTCCGTGGCACAGAGCACCACGCGCGCGCCGCGTCGTTCGAGCAGCAAGTTGGTCACCACGGTGGTGCCATGCGCCACCCGTTCGATGGCGGGACCACCGGCCCCCAGTGCGTTGAGTGCCGCCGCGACACCCTGGCTCTGGTCGGACGGCGTGGACAGGACCTTCCGTGTCTCCACACAGCCGTCGCCGCGCACGGCGACCAGGTCGGTAAAGGTACCACCAACGTCGATGCCTACCGAGATACTCATGTGTGCGATTCCTTACGAAGCGCCTGTCGACCGAACAGTGCCAGCATCAGGTGTCCCGGCAACAGCATGGCGACGGCAGACCCATTCAACTGCGCCAACGAACCACCGATCGTGATCACCGCCCCGAGCACCGCAGCAACAGCCGCCGCACTCGTCAGCGCCACCGCGGCAGTTCGCAGGCGGTCTGAGGCCGCACGACGGAACGCGAACGGCAGGACACAGGCAATCGCAAGTGAGAGCGGCGTGGCAAGCAACAGATTCAAATTGGCGCCCATGAAGTAGTGGCGCGAAAACAGTCCGGCGAACAACAGCAAGCCACCGCTCAGCCCCACCGCTAGGCTCCATACGGTGGCGACCGCGACCACCGTCCAGCGCACGGCGACCTTCCCCACCAGGGCACTGGACATGGCCACGAGGAATATCGCCGCAACGAGCAAACCGATGCGACGCCCCATGGGAATCATCGACGGTGGAGCGATCGCCTCGGCGTACGTCGGATCGCTCACCAGCTTCACCTCGCGCGCCACGAGGGGCACGAGCGTCCCGTTCGGGCCAGCGACGCGCACCTCACGCAAGAGATCGCGCAATCGCATGGGCACGAACAGTTCTTCCCATCCGCTGCTCGGTGCATCGGCGCGCGGACCCAGCACGAAATCCATGCCGAGACTCAACTCAGGGAATTCCTTGGCCAGGCGGAGCGTCTCACTTCGATACGACACGCCATGCGCGCGCGACTCGGCGGCTTTTCGAATGGCGCCCCCGACGATGCCATCAATCGCATCACGCACGCGCGTGGAGCAGTTATCCCGATAGTAGTCGTAGCGGTAGTAGCGATTCTCCTCGCGCTGGTTCCAGTCGAGGAACTTCACGAGCGAATCTTTCTCTGTCGCGCTGAGCGTGAGCTCCTGCTCCCACACTTCCCGATGCTGCGCCTGATACTCGGCAATGAACGCAGCGCCACTGAAGCCCTGCATCCAGTATTTCGTGTCGCCCGTCAGAAAGCGCTGAATGAAGTGCGGCTGATCGAACGAGAACATTCCCCAGTTGAACGCCACATCGAGCCCGGTACCGGGGCGCTGCACGCGAATGGCGTTGTGTCCGAATCGCTCGAATACTTCTTCGCCAGGGCCGAAGGTGAGCACCGACACCGTGACGGCCGCACCCGGCGGTGGCCCCGGCGGTGGCCCCTGTGCCGCAGCACCCGACACCGACCCGGCGAACAGGGCGAGCATGAGTCCAACGACGCGAGACGTCCTCACGCGCGGAACTCTCGACCCGTTTCGGCCGCTGTGTAGATCTCCTCGAGCGCGTAATAGATCAGGACCTGGTCGTCCGGCGCCTTGTACGCGGCCTCCCCTCGCAGCACGGCCAGCACGTGCGCAAACTCGGCACGATAGCTCTGGAGAAGCGGCGTTTCGCGCTGGAGCGCACCCGACGGCGACACGTCGATCGGTTTACCGTGCATCAGTTTGGTCACGCGCAGCGGAGCCATACGCGCACTCCCTTCCGTGCCGAGCACTTCAAACCACCAGCGATCCTCACCGCCGGGGTATGCCCAGTTCACATCGATGGTGACGTTGAATCCATTCGCGAGCTCGGCGAACACAAAGAGCGAGTCCTCGACCGCCGACGCGCCGCGGCCTCGCGTCATGGTCGCACTCGCGCGGAGCGGTTCGGAAAAGCCGGCAATCCACCCGGCTAAGTCCAGCAACGGGAGCCCCAGGTGCATGAAGGCTCCGCCACCGGATTCCCCACGACGGAGGCGCCAGGGTGCGATCGCACCTGGGGTCCGGTACTCGCCCGCACGGACCGCGTAGACCTTCCCGAGCTCTCCTCCGTGCACAAAGGCGTGCAGCGCCTGCGCATCGAGGCGGAAGCGATGATTGTTCGCGACAAACACCATACGCCCGGCCTTCTTGGCCGCGGCGAGAATTCGCTCGACTCCCTTCCCCGTCAGCGCGAAGGGACGCTCGCAGATCACATGCAGACCGGCGCGCAACGCACTGAGCACGTGGGGCTCGTGGGCGTGCGAGGGGGTCGCAATGACGACGGCGTCCAGTTGTTCCGTTTCGAGCAGATCGTCGATATCGGTATAGGTGTTGTCGACACCGAATCGCTGCGCGAGCGCACGGGCCTTGAGCCGATCGTTGTCACAGAGCGCGACCACGCTGATGCCGCGCATTTTGCTGAGCACGGGAAGGTGGGCCGTCTGCGCAATCGCCCCGAGGCCGACGAGCGCCACGCGGATCGTTGCTTTGGCAGTTCCGCCCGTCGCGATTTGTGTCATCGGCACTCCATTGCTGACTGTTCCGGCACCCTGTTGGACGCTGCGCGTCCGCTCAGTTCGCTGGGCCTACTGTTGTGCCCGGATAATAGGTCGCGAGAATCGCGCGGGCCGACTGCCCGGCGCGGGCGCGTCCGATGGCGCCCCATTGGCACATGCCGATTCCGTGACCATATCCGTTTCCACGCACCACCACCCGGGCAATCCCGCCGTCCCGCGCCTTCTCTGGTTCCAGCGAAAAATAGGTACTGTTCAGCATCTCGCTACCGGGCGCACGCAGCACCGCACGAATATCGTTGCCGCGCAGATTGTACTTGCCACGATCCGTGGTAATCATCAACTGCCCTACGCGGCCACTGGGCGTCCGAGTTTCAATGGAAATGGCCTGGACATGCCCTGGCCCGCCCTCGGGAACCGTCACAAAGTTGCGCAGATAGGTGCGAACCGCCGCGTCGAGTTCGTCACCGCTAAAGGCACGGGTCCACGCGTACCGTGGGGCGATGTCGCAGTAAAATCGGTTGGAGCCCGGAATCTTGTCGCTGACGCGCTTGAGGTACGGTTCGGACGCTGCACGCCACACCTCTTCGGGCGACGCCGTCTCACCGCCGCAGCTGGCGTGGTATGGGGCCTCAGCCGTCCGTCCGTTGTACTTGATCACGAGACCATTGGTTTCGCGCACCGCCGCATCAGCGAACGGTCGTTCGGCATCGACGCCGCCGTACACCTGATCGGCGACCGTGGCGAGCATGTCGTAGGCGGCGTTGCGCGCAGTCCCGCCCTGGCTGAGATGCACCCAGCTGTAGCTCCGCGCGGCAATCGCCTGTGCCTCGGCGGCGGCCTGTTCGGCGGGCGCGCGAAGGCCGATCTCGAGGGGCACCACACCGCGCAGATACTGTTCGATCGGGAGCACGTTGACGACCAGCACGCTCGTATCCGTGGGGACCACGCGCATCACCCCGCGGTAGCGACGTCCGGCAAAAATTCCGTAGCTCCCGTCCCCTTCGGGGCGGAGGGTGACTGGGCCGTCAACCCAGGGCGTTGCCGACGTGCCACGAAGGGTCGCGCGAAGTTGGCGACCGCGCCGCTCAACGGTCCACTCCTCACCCGAGCGCCCGCGGACCAGCACGGAGTTGCGGCCGTCGAACAGCCGCCAGGCGCCCGTTGCCGAGAGTGCGGCCTCCTGCGCGGCGGTGGCCAGCCCAATCCGCACATCGCCGGTGGCTTCGGTGCGAGGCCGAGGGGGCTCGTCGCGCGGAATGTCTTGGGCGGGTGCGCGCTCCGCTGGACGGTCGACGCGCGTCGCCGGTTGCTTGGCAGCGCCAGCATCCGGTGACGGCTGATCCGTGGGCCGCTGACGCGGGGTGGGACACCCGAGCACACCCGCCAGCAGCGAGAGAGCCAGCCCGACGCGCACCATCCCCGCGGGAGGGCGCGCGAGCATCACCGACCGAAGCTCCCGATGCTCGCCAACGGGAGAATGCGTCCGGCGCGCACGGAGGCGACGGCGGCCACCGGTGCAATCTCGCGGATCACGCGTGCCTCAAAGTCGTAGTCGTCGACAACATCCGTGACCTCGACCTCGACAAAATTGCCGGCGGTCGCGGACCGGTCGAGCACGGTGATCCCATCGATGTCGTCGGCCTGCCACGGGAGTCGCGCACGCGCCGGCTCGTCCGCATCGCCACCGTGTTCGACCAACGCCAACACCGTGCTTCCGATACGGGTTTCGTAACGCTCCGCCGTGATCGACCGCTGCAATTCCATGAGTCGCTCGAGCCGCTCGCGCTTCAGGTCTTCGGGCACGTCGTCCACCAGCGCCGCCGCGCGTGTCCCCTCCTGCGGCGAATAGGTGAATGCACCAACGCGCTCGAACTGGATCTCCTCAAGGAACTCCATCAACTGATTGAAATCGTCGGCGGTTTCGCCCGGGAATCCCACAATGCAGGTAGTGCGCATGGCGAGCTCGGGCACCGCATCGCGGAAGCGTTGCACTTTCTCGCGAATCGTCTTGCGGCGCTCAGGGCGCCGCATGCGCTCGAGTACGGAGTCCGATGCATGCTGAATGGGAATATCCAGATAGCGCACAATCCGCGGCTCCGACGCGATCACCTCGAGCAACGCGGGAGTGATCCCCGCGGAGTAGAGGTACATGTTGCGGAACCAGGGAATCGAGGTCTCCTTCACCAGCGCCTTGAGCAAGTCTGGGAGACGCACACCATCACTCCGGTCGCGCCCGTAATGCGCGAGATCCTGCGCCACCAGATTCACCTCGCGCGCGCCCTGCAACTCCAGCAGCTGCGCCTCCCGCACAATCTCGTCGAGCGAGAAGGACCGGTGCTTGCCGCGCATGAGGGGAATGGCACAGAAGGCGCACCCGTGATCGCACCCTTCGCTGATCTTCAGGTAGCGCACGTGCGGCGTGTCGCCGGCATAGGTGCGCACACCGGGATGCTGCGTCACGGGGTCGCCAATGAGGCCACGCTCATACAGCCGCGGCACCAGCTGCTCCATTTCCGAGGCGCCGAGGAAGAAATCCACCTCAGGCAATGCCTCGGCCAACTCGTCTTTGTGGCGTTCGACCATGCAGCCCACCGCCACCACCGCCTGCGCAGCGCCGTCAACCTTGAGTCGCCCCGCCTGCACAATGGCGTCAATCGACTCGGCCTTGGCGGCATCAATAAAGCCGCAGGTATTCACAATAATCAGCTCGGCGTCCGCAGGATCGAGCACCTGCTCCGCACCATGGTCGAGGAGCTGCGCCAAGTAGCGCTCCGAGTCCACGGTGTTTTTGTCACAGCCGAGCGTGATAAGGGCGACGCGCATGTGGGGCACAGGAGCTCAGGGAGGCCAGCGGGTGCTCCTGAAAGCTACCCGCCGCGCCCCTCATGCTCTACTGGGCAGGGCCGAAATCCCTAGCGGTAGTTCCCGAACTGAAGTTCGACGCCAAAGTCCTCAGACCGGAGGAAGGCAATCACTTCTTGGAGTTCGTCGCGCGCGGGCGCGCTCACGCGCACCTGCTCCGCCTGAATCGAGGCCTGCACCTTTTTGAACTTCTTTTCCTTGATGGCGGCGGTGATCTTCTTGGCCGTCTCGGTGTCGAGGGCCTGCTTGAGCTTGACCTCGCGACGGAGCGTGTCCCCACCGGCCGGCTTGACGTCGCCGATCTCGAGGTTCTTCACCGGGACGCCGCGCTTGATGAGCTTGGACTGGACCACGTCGAACAGCGCACGCATGCGCATGTCGTTGTCGGCCATCAAGTTGATGAGCCCCTCCACGCGCTTGAACTCGATCTCCACCTTGGCGTCCTTGAAGTCGTAGCGCTGCTGGACTTCCTTGGTGGCCTGATTGATGGCGTTGTCGACCTCTTGGAGGTCCACGCCGGTCGTTACGTCGAAGCTTGCGTCCTTTGCCATGAATTATCCAAGATAGCTTTCGAGCGCCCGCGCGCGGCTGACGTGCCGCAGACGCGACAGCGCCTTTTCTTTGATCTGGCGTACGCGCTCCCGAGTGATGTTGAGCACCACGCCGATTTCCTCAAGGGTCATGGGTTCGGCCGCGTCGAGCCCGAAATAGAGGCGAAGAATCTTGGACTCGCGTTCCTTGAGACCCGCGAGCGCCTCCTGAATCGAGTTCGTCAGCGCCTGCTCGACAATCGCGTCCTCAGGCGTCGGGTTGACGGTGTCCGGTAGATAATCGAGCAGCCGGTTGTCCTCGCCCGGCGTCATCGGCGCATCGAGGGAGAGGTGCGTCTGCGAGATCGACATCGTCTTCGCGACTTCCTCTTCCGTGATGTCCATGCCGTCGGCGATCTCGGCGTTCGTGGCCTCGCGACCGAGCTCTTGCAGCAGCGCGCTCGCACGCTTGCCGATCCGGTGCAGTGTGCCGGCGCGATTCAGTGGCACGCGCACAATGCGGCTTTGCTCCGCGAGCGCCTGCAGGATCGCCTGCCGGATCCACCAGACCGCGTAGGAGATGAACTTGATCCCCTTGGTCTCGTCGAACTTGTGGGCCGCGCGAATGAGACCGAGGTTGCCCTCGTTGATCAGATCGCTGAGCGAGACGCCCTGGTTTTGATATTTCTTGGCGACCGAGACGACGAAACGCAGATTCGAGCGCACCAGCGTGTCGAGCGCCTCTTGATCATCGGCACGGATCCGCTGCGCGAGCTCGACCTCTTGCTCACGCGTGATCAGCGGGTAGATGCTGATGTCGCGCAGGTATTGGTCGAGCGATCCTTCCTCGTACGCTTGTCGTTTGTGCGGCAGCGCACCACGACGACCGACCTGACGTTCCGTCATTCCACCTCCCCCAGTCGAATGGAGAATGTGGGGTGCTCGCGCGCAGAGCGGAAGGTCACCGGACCCGCTCGCCGAATCGCTGCCACCGGACCCTCGTCAGCCAGTCGAAGGCGTAGGCCGAATCGGGTGCGTAGCTGTAGTAGACCACCAGCGGTCTCCCACGCACCAACGTGTCGGCACAAAGCCCCAGTACCGGCTGTCGAGGGAGTTGTCCCGGTTGTCGCCCAGCATGAAGTACTGCCGCGGCGGCACAACGATCGGCCCCCAATTGTTCCTGGAGGGATGATACGACGGGAAGGCCCCCGCACGCCGCACCAAAAACCCGCGCTGCCAACCAAAATCTTCCCCGGCAGGGTCGCCGCCCGGGTCGCTGTGCGTCACGTAGGGCTCGACCTCGCGCCTCCCGTTACGAATCAGCTCGCCGTTCTCCATCGCGATCGTATCGCCGGGCAAGCCGACGAGCCGTTTCACGAAGTTCACCTCGGGGTCAACGGGGTACTGAAACACCACGATATCGCGGTACTTGGGCATCGCGATGGCCGGGAGGCGGCGCCCCGTATAGGGCACCTCCGCACCATAGACGAGCTTATTGACGAGGAGGAAATCGCCGACGAGCAATGTCCCTTCCATACTTCCGGTCGGGATCTTAAATGCTTCGACGAAGAACGATCGCACCACCAAGAACAGCAGGATGGCGAGCGACACCGATTTCGCCCACTCGAAGAGGCCACGTGCAACGGCGCGCACGAAGCGACGTCGACGAGGCGGCTCGGAGGGCGCCAGGTCGGCGGCGTCCGGGGGCGTGGGGAGCTCGTCCGGTTGTTCAGTCACTGGTGGTATTAAAGACCCCGCCGAGCGTGCCGTCAACCACCCAACATCGCCGGCCCGGGGTTGCCCTCAGTAGTTGTCGATCTGTGCGCGCTGCAAGGTGCCTGAGAAATCGACGTAGCCCACCTTTGTTTCCGAGTAGAACTCGTAGACTTCCCACCCTCCTTCGCGGTGGCCGTTTCCGGTCGCTTTTACGCCGCCAAAGGGGAGAT
>Ga0214919_10001795_pt1 | contig 34545 bp, 34 predicted proteins | sample LL1503_MetaG_FD_177994 | JGI IMG/M metagenome (GOLD analysis project Ga0214919, IMG submission 177994) | Freshwater microbial communities from Lake Lanier, Atlanta, Georgia, United States - LL-1503 | ecosystem: Environmental > Aquatic > Freshwater > Lake | place: USA: Georgia | collected...
CAAATCGCCTCCAACGAACTCCATTATTCACCCAAAGAAACAATGAAATTATGTCAGACTTTGTATGAAGCAGGACATATTACGTATATGCGTACGGATAGTAAAGTTTATAGCGAGCCTTTTCTTCATTCAGCCAAAGCTTATATCGTGAAAGAATATGGCGAAAAATATTTTTTAGAACCGGGTTCAAATACAGAAAAAGAATCTAGGAAATCTGGAAAAAAAGAAGAGAAAAATTTGGCCCAAGAAGCCCACGAGGCCATTCGACCGACCCATATTGAAACTCGGAATTTTGGCGAAGAATCCAAATTAGGAGCAAAAGAGAGAAAAATGTATCAAATCATTTGGCGAAATACCGTGGAAAGTTGTATGAGCCCTGCCTCCTATTTCTCCGTTACGGCAACTATTACCGCCCCAAAGATTCAAGGCATTGATAAACCGTCTAAATATACATATTCTTGTGAAAAAATCGATTTTTTAGGCTGGAAAATTGTGGTAAAAAAACCGGCTGCAACCGATTATTTTCAGTATTTACAGAACTTGGCAACTACTGATGGATTAAAATCCATATCCTATCAAAAGATTATTGCAAAAACCAGTTTAAAAAACCAATTACTACATTATACAGAAGCGCGTTTGGTTCAATTGTTAGAAGAAAAGGGAATCGGTCGTCCATCTACTTTTTCTACCCTCATTGATAAAATACAAGAAAGAGGATATGTGAAAAAACAAGACGTAACTGGAAAATCGATTCTTTGCAAAGATTATGAACTGTTAGCCAAAGAGAAAGAAATCTATGAAATTGAGACTACCAAAGAATTTGGAAATGAGAAAAACAAATTAATCATTCAACCCACTGGAATAATGGTCCTTGAATTTTTAATGAAACATTTTGACGAACTTTTCAATTATGATTATACACGAATGATGGAATCAGATTTAGATCAAATATCAAAAGGGTTAAAAGTAGGAAACGAAGTATGTCAAGAATGTGATTCGATCTTGGAATCCAAAATCACTTATTTAAAACAAGAAAAACAAGAGAAAAAACTAGAATATTCGATTGATGATATCCATTTCTACATTTTAGGAAAATACGGTCCTGTCATTAAAAAGGTTGAACCTTCCCATTCAAATGCAAAAGACAAAAAACCAACCGTATCTTTTTTACCCTTGAATCCAGAAATTAAAATTGATTTACATAAATTGGAAAAGAGAGAATATCAATTGGAAGATCTTATTATTTGTGAAAGAGAGAAAAAAACGAATATAGATAAAGATAAAGTTTGTAACGATCATTCTATTGGAGAGTTTGAAGGACATTCGGTATTTATCAAAAAAGGTAAATTTGGTTTATATCTTTGTTATGGAGAGAAAGGAAAAACTACCAAATCTTTGTCGAATTTTGGAAATCGGCCTTTGGAAAGTATTCATTGGGAGGAAGTGAAAGGAATTTTAGAACAAGAAAATGAATCAAGTTCCGGAGGACTTGTACGAAAAATAACGAATACCATTTCAATACGAAAAAGTAAAAAGGGGGAAGACTATCTTTTTTTCAAAACGGAAAAAATGAAACGGCCTCAGTTTTTTGATATTAAGAAATTTGGAGAAGAATTCAAAGAAATGGATTATAAAACGTGTGATGTAGAGTTTATTTTACAATGGATCAAAGATAAATATTCAATTTTTTAAGGTTTTGTCAAATATAACAAATAGAATATAATAGACATAGAAATAAATTACATTTTATATAATAAAAAATAAAATGCAATTTGAAATAAACTTTGAAAAACCAAATCCCAATGGATATATGGTTTATACAAAAATAAACTGTCCTTATTGTATAAAAGTAAAAGATTTGTTATTGGGTAATGTGGTTGACAAAGAAATTACTATTATCAACTGTGATAAATATTTAATGGAACCAGAAATCAAAGAAAAATTCCTGGAATTTATCAAATCTGTTAATGGAGGAATCAATCATCGAACCTTTCCAATGGTATTTTATGATGGAAAATTCATTGGTGGATTTATGGAGACGGAGAAATTCTATGCCAAACAAACTGTTTTTTCAATGGACACCGATTTTTAATTGAAGGTAACAGTTTCATTCAATTCAATGGTTTAACGAACTTTTGGATCATATATATTATATTTTTTTGTTTGTTGAGGTACATACATTGTGAATTCTAAGGTAAAAGAATAATTGAATTTTCCAAAATCCACTAATTCTCCATTATGATATCTTAATCGAAACCGAAACTTTCGTATTCTCTCCGCGGGTGGATTAAAAAGTTTATAAGCAGTTGAATTTGAATCATACCATTGAGCCAAAGGAGTTACAGGAACAGAAATTTTTGCAAAAGCACTATTTACTCTACCATTCGTAATATTGGTATGTGTGGTAAACTGAGATATATTAAATGGACTTGTTTCATCCATACAATTAAAATCCGGCGCATCCATATAAAAATACGATTCACCAAAAATATTGATTTTTTCAGGCGCAACTAGAAAGGAAACTTGACTACCAGGTAGATTGGGGTCAGGTGTTAACCAAACACCATTGTCGCCAATATTAATATCTCCATAATAAAAATTAGGAAGTTGAGATGAAGAGATCGAGGTTAAATCAATGATTGGAAGACCAAGATATTGAGGTAATCCATAATTTACGCCGGGTAATATATCTGATTTTGTACCATTTAGTCCACAATTGATACTACTGAGTGAATTATTAATAAGTTGAGTCGAATTTGTTAATTTAAAAACATCACAACGATTCCCGAACCAAATTTTCTGTCCGGTTTCTTCATAAATAATGACAAACTCTTGGTATCCATTTTTACTAGTAAATTCGTTTACTAAGGATGGATAATTCTGTGTTAAATACACTAGTAAATATTGAGTAACCGAAAGATTAAAGAGATTCGTTAAAACATTTACGATTTGAGATGTATTATAAAACCCAGGAGGAATAATAACAATGTAATTATTATTTTGATTCGCAATTAATCCTTGATAAATGGCGTTGGCTAAAGGGTCTACATTTCCATTCGCTTCTGGATTATAAGGATTTGTAATTAAAAAAGTCATATCTACATTTTTATTTATTTGGGAAAAGGTATTATAATTCGCAGGAAAAGTCCACGTCGCTAGTCTTACCGAGAGAACATTCAAATAATCTTCTGGAAATTCAATTTCGAAGGTCGCTGCATTTGGATATTTGAGAATGTCTCTATCTTCGGAGTGTATTGAAACGAATTTCTGATAAAGCATATATTCTTGAGTATTTTTAATTAATGGATGACCGGTGAAAGTTTGTATACTCATTTCAATCTATTTATATATTCCTTTAAAATAAATTTATATTGTTTTTATTTTATATTATATTATATTGTATCTATCAAAAATAAAAATAAACACATTCTTTATAAAATGCAAATCATTCCTATTCCTCTTAAAAACAATAAAAATCGACTATTTTTTAAAACCCCATTTACAGGAATTTACAGCACTCAAGTAAAAACTTTAAATAACCTTAAATCTGTAAATTTAAATAATGTACGTATTAATAATTTAATCAAAATAGGTTATCCCATTAATAAACAAAAACAATTTTTAAATAATCCTTTTTTTTCCAAAACAATCATTTGATAAACACGGAATAAAAATATAAATTATATGTTTAATATATATTTATATATATCACAGTTTCAGAATGATAGAACATATCTATTTTTTAGTCTATTACTCTCTTTTAATCACGAGTATTATCTTATTTTCAATCTCCTTTTTTTCTGACGGTTCTTTATTGTTAAATACTAGTATTACCGCTTATATATTATGCATTATTAGTCTTTTGTTAATGATGACCTTTTCATTGAGTACAATTTATAAATACTCTCTTTCACCAATACAAATTATTTTTACTTTAGGCCCCTTTTTCTTTGTCTTCTTTTTAATTGCCTTTTATCTTTATTATTTGATTACTTTTAAAAACCGTATTTTAGATGGAACCGTATCACAAAGCTTTTATACCTTTCAACATATTTCTATTCTTTTAATCATCGTACAATTATTTTTATTTACTTATGGAACTGATACAAAAACAGGTAGAATCTCCAAAATAAACACAAGTTTTATTTATATGCTTTGTATCGTTAATTTGTTTATCTTGTATACGATACGTCATATTCTAGTTTATTTTGTTACAGATGGATTTACGTCATAAAAATTCAGATTTTACAAATTTAAACGTTAAACCATAGTATAATTCATTTTCCCAAATACCAGAGATTTTTAAAACAAAATTCGATTTTCCATTCCATTGTGAAGAATCTATATTTGTTAAATCATTAAAGATTTTTACGTTTCCATTTTTAAATTGATCACTTAATTTGTATTGTGGTATTTTATTCAAATTCAACTTTTTTAAAATATCATTTTCAATATGATTTATTCTTTCAATTATATTTGTATGCTGATCTATATGAAAATTACATTTTAATTTATTATAGTATTTTTCTACGGAATGAATATTCAAAGAAAAATACAAATAAATCCCATTCAAAAGAACAAAGGATTTCGAGTATAAAACACGAATAAAATTTCCGTCATTAATAATATTATTTTTAATCGGTTCACAGAAATAAATATATTGTTCTTCGTATTTTTCAAGTTCTTCACAAATATTCATATTTTTATTCATATAATTATGTATTGTATTATATTTTATTTTATAAAATTATTTTATCTATTTAATTCGTTTTATTTATTTAACTAAATTATCTAATAAATACAAATCAATTTATTAAATTAGTTAAATAAAAATATGAATAACGAAAAACATTTTGATCATTATATACAATTAAACAAAATATATGATTTACATTCTTCAAATACGGTAAAAAAAACAGATAAAAAAAAACAAGAAGAAAAAGATAAAAAAAAACAAGAAGAAAAAGATAAAAAAAAACAAGAAGAAAAAGATAAAAACCCCGAAAATACCATCTTTTATGGCCCAAGCGGAATAGGGAAATATACACAGGTATTAAAAAAAATCAAAACATATAGTCATAGTGAATTGAAATATGAGAAAAAAATGACGGTTACTTATAATAAACAAACTTATATTTTTAAAATCAGTGATATTCATTATGAAATTGATATGACCTTATTAGGTTGTAATGCAAAAATATTATGGCACGAAATTTATCATCAGATTATTGATATTTTATCGGCAAAACAGGTGAAAATGGGAATTATTTTATGTAAAAATTTCCACGATATACATAATGAATTATTAGATAATTTTTATAATTATATGACAAATTTAAACAATCAATCGATCCATATTTATTATTATATTATTACGGAACAAATGAGTTTTATTCCAACGAATATTATAAAAAACTGTAAACTTATTCCTTTTGCTCGACCTAGTAAAAGCGAATATAAAAAATGTATCCAACAAAATATACAATCACACGAAAATAACCAATTAGAAAAAGGCGGAACGTTTGATTTAAAAAAAATCGATCGAATGAATCTAGAAAATATACAAAATATCAAACAACTTTATTCTTTTGTTCAAAGTGATTTAGAAAATGAAAATCAGTATAAAATAATATGCAATAAAATTATTAAAACCATTGAAAGTTCTTCTTTCAATCAATTTTCATTTTTAAAATTTCGTCATTTATTATATGAACTCTTGATTTATCATTTAAATATCTATGAATGTATTTGGTATATTCAATGTTATTTTATTGAAAACGGAAAAATACCCGAAAAAGAAGTCAATCAATTATTAATAAAAACATTTACTTTTTTTCAGTATTTTAATAATAATTATCGTCCAATTTACCATTTAGAGCATTATTTTATCTCAATCATTAAAATGGTCAAGGGATTATAAATCTTACACCTTCGCACATTTCAAGTGCGTGGTAACTGTTGCCTTTGCCACTCATAATCGCCCACTTTGTGGGCGTTTTGAATGTGCAAAGGTGTAATATTCGATTTTACACATTTGCGTATTCAAATCTTCATCGATTTAAACCCTTGAAGATTTAAAACCACACCTTTAAGATTTTAATATATTTTAAATATTAGAATAATAATATATAAAGATATATAACTAATATATAAATATATGGAGAATAAGTGTTTATATATTAAAACTGATGACAATAAATACATAAATGAAAAATCTATAATATGGGTAAAAAAAATGAATGATTGTTTAGAAGTTTGTACTAGAAGAAGAGGATGTAACCTTATAAACCAGCCACATAAAATATGTAAATCAATTAGTCCAAATAGTTATGATAAACTTAATGAATTAATTGAATAAATTTCCCATTTTAAATCTTCATCGGTTTAAAAACATTTTGATTATATAATATATAATCAAAATGTTGTTTGGTCCTCTTTTTTTGATTGTTAGCCTTCTTATGAAACCGATTTCTTCTAATATGGAGATAAATTTACGTGGTTCCAATCTTTTACAAGAATTTACTCGTTTTATAAATCGTTATGATAAGACATATTTGAATGTAGAAGAATTTAACCATCGTTATGAAATTTTCCGTACAAATTTCCAAAATATTCTTACTCATAATTTTGAGAATCATACTTTTTCAATGGCCGTAAATATATTTGCGGATTTATCTTCCGATGAATTCAAAGAATTACAGGTGAGAGGATTATTGAAAGGTGTAAAAAAAACATCTTGTGATAAATATATTCCAAGCGGAAAGATTACTGCAAGTTCAATAGATTGGAGAGAAGACGGTGTAGTAACACCCGTAAAAGATCAAGGACAATGTGGTAGTTGTTGGTCTTTTTCTGCTACGGGTGCAATGGAAGGTGCGTGGGCCATTTCTACAAACAATTTGGTTTCTCTCTCCGAACAACAATTAGTCGATTGTTCAAAAAGATATGGTAATTTAGGTTGTAATGGAGGATTGATGGATGCCGCTTTTCAATATGCGATTGATAATGGAATGTGTGGTGAAACCGCATATCCTTACACTGCCACAGGAGGTACTTGTAAATCTTGTCAAACCGTAGTGAAAATCTCGAAATGTAGTGATGTAGAACCGAATAATCAATTGGCGTTGAAAGATGCCGTTGTTTTTAATGGTCCAGTATCCATTGCGATTGAAGCGGATACACGCGTTTTCCAATTTTATTCTGGGGGTGTCATCACAACTACAAGTTGTGGTACAAATTTGGATCACGGAGTCCTGATTGTTGGTTATGGAGAAGAGAATGGAATCAAATATTGGCTAGTCAAGAATTCGTGGGGAACTGGTTGGGGAGAAGCCGGATATGTAAAAATTGGTAGAAGTGAAAGTACAAATGATATTGGTATTTGTGGTGTGGCGGCACAACCATCTTTTCCATCCGTATAAAAATACAATTCATTAGTTACTTAAAAATATCATCATTTCTAATCTATCAAATAAGAATCGTTTTTTCTCTCTACCAATGAATTTCCAAACCGCCTTTGAGATTTTAGAAATTGATACCAACAAAATATCTTACAACGAAATAACACTTTCTTATTTGAAAAAAAAATATCATAAATTGGCATTACAGTATCATCCCGATAAAAATCCAGGAATCGAATCCAAGGAAAAATTTCAAAGAATTGATGAAGCATATCGATTTCTAAAAGAGGAAATGGATTTTGAAGGAAAAAACGAATTAGAAACCGAAGAAGGAGGAGCAGAAGAAGAAGAAACAAACCAATATGTTTATTTTTTATCCCTTTTTTTACAAACGATTCTTCGAGGTCATACGACGCAAATCACTGAAATCATTACAACCATTATAAAAAAAATAGTCGTTGGTTGTCAAAAGGTGACTTTTCAGTGGTTTGAGGATCTGGATAAAGAATCCTCTATTCAAATCTATGATTTTCTCTCCAAATATCGAAATATACTTTATATTCAACAAGATATTTTATCCAAGGTGAGAGAAATTGTTTTGGATAAATGTAAAAACGACCAAGTCTATGTATTAAATCCGTCTATTGACGATTTATTAGACCAAAATGTATATAAATTAGTGATTGATAATGAGATTTATTTTGTACCACTTTGGCATATAAATTGTGATATACTTTATGATAAAGTGGATAAGAAGGAAGAAAATAACAAGAGTGAATTGAAAGAAGAAATTATTGTGCGTTGTATTCCAGAATTGCCTGAAAACCTATGGATCGATGAAGAAGAAAATGTTCATATTACGAAGGAAATTAATTCTTCGGAATTTTCTCTCTTTGATACAAAAATCATACCAATTCATATAGGCAAAAAAAAATTGGAAATCCCTGTTCGTGATCTTTTGATAAGAAGAAATCAAATCTATGTTTTGAAAGGGGAAGGAATCCATAGTTTAGGGGAAGAATTGATTTGTTTGGATTCAAATAAAAACTTCTTGGATTCTTGTATAGATAAAAAAAATATTATTCTACATATCCATATTGTATAAGTATTTTATATTTATAAATATATATAATAAAAATATATTTATAAAATGTCACTTTTATTAATTGCTATTTTCAAAAATGAATCAATGATTCTTGAAGAATGGATTGAGCATTATATCAATGAAGGTGTCGATTGTTTCTTATTAAATGATAATGGAAGTACAGATGATTATGAAGGTAAAATACAGAAATATATTGATACTGGTTATGTATTATTAAACAAAAATCCGAAAAAACACGCACAAACAGAGATTTACAATGATTGTATTCAATGTGCTCGAAAATTTGATTGGGTAATGATTGTGGATTTGGATGAGTTTGTTTACGCACGTAACGGATTTAATACGATAAAAGAATACTTGAATTCTTTGAAATCGAATATATCCCAAATTCATATTCCTTGGAAAATGTTCGGCTCCAGTGATTTTGTCGAACAGCCAAAAAGTGTGATTCAGAATTTTACTTGGAGACGGATTTATAATAATGAGACAAAAATAGAATGTAAATGTATTGTAAGAAGTAGTCAATTAGAAAAAATACAAATACATACTTCTTCTTTAAAAAGAAATGTTTCAAGTCAAGAAATTTTTTCAGATAATAGTTTATTTCTTGCAAAAGATAACCCATTTATTGAAAATTTAAACGAAGAATTTTTATCCAATTCTTTTTTACAGTTAAATCATTATGCCATTCAATCTTGGGATTTTTTTTCAAAAATAAAAATGACAAGAGGTGATGTAAGTAGTGCTATATATACAAATATAAGAGATAAAAATTATTTTGATTCATATAATTATAAAGATTTTGAAGATAATGAATTGAAAAATAAAGAATATGTAAATAAGTTTTCATTATTAAGTGATCCCTTAATTTTAAAAGAAAATCTATTACTGAAAAATATTGAAATCGTTGTAAGCCGATATAATGAAAACTTGGAATGGATCAATAATTATCCATTTAATCAATTTCAATATACGGTTTATAACAAAGGAATCAATGAAAATTTCAATAAAAAAAATGTAACAAAAATAATCAATTTACCAAATGTAGGTGTATGCGATCATACGTATATGTATCATATTGTTAGTAATTATGATGAGAATTCCTTAAAACAAATTACGGTTTTTTTACCTGGTTCTGTCAATATGCCTAGTAAAATAAATAAAGCCATTAGTATATTATTAAAAGCATTATTGACTCAAAGTGCTTTTTTTGTTGGTGAATATACTAGTAGTGTCTTTCACTTTTTTAAAGATTTTACAATTGATAATCATAAAACAGGAAATTCAGAAAATTTTAATTTAAACAATCGAGGAGAATTAATAAAAAGTTGGTTAAGACCCTTTGGAAACTGGTATCTTTACAATTTCGGTGAAACAATTGTTTCTTATTATACCTATAATGGGATTTTTTCATTCGATAAAAAAGACATTATGAAATACAAAAAATATCGTTATGAAAGAATATTAGATCAATTAAAGGCAGGTCCGAATGTAGAAGTTGCACATTATATGGAAAGAAGTTGGGGTGCCCTTTGTCATCCATTATTACATACCAAACTATCATTAAATTATGTAAATGTTCCGAGAAATGTACCAATAAATCGAGATATGAAAACGAATTCAATTCGAATGAATATGGGTGGAACGGCTCGTCCGTTGAGAGTAAATCCTTTTGCACGGAGAAGACAATTTCGTAATCCTCGTATGCAAAATTATTTACGAGCAATGTTATTAAGAAGAAATTTTATGAGGAGAAGAAGAAGAAATCCATTTGGCCGGTTTTAAACTTTTATAAATTTGAGAGTGTAAATATGCATTTGTATAATTCGTTTATAATAAAAATTTAGAAAATAATTATTTATCATATGAATAATCTTGAATTATTACAAGTCTATAAATTTGACAAAAAAGTTAGATATGGTTGTAATAATGATGGGGGATATGTAATCGCCGAACTTGAGGGAGAATATGATTGTTATATTTCTGCTGGAATATCCAATGAAGAAAGTTTTTCACGGGATTTTATTAATAAATATAATATGAATGAGTATAATAGTTTTGGTTTTGATGGAACCATAAATAATTATCCATATAATTACACCAATAAAATTTCATTTATTAAAAAAAATATTAATAGTTTTAATGACGATAATAATTCGAATCTCTCTTTCTTAATGGATAAATACGACAATATTTTTTTAAAAATGGATATTGAAGGAGGAGAATATCCTTGGTTATTATCCATCGACGAATCACGATTAAATAAATTTAAACAAATTGTTATAGAGTTTCACGGAATTACACAAAATGGATGGAACTGCCATTATAATGACAAGGTAAAATGTTTAGAAAAATTATCAAAAACACATTATATCGTACACGCACACGCAAATAATAATGCACACGTAACTAATAATATTCCAGATGTCATTGAATTAACTTATATCAATAAGAATTATTTTCATTCCATTCCGGAATTTAATACGGAACCTTTACCTATTGTAAATTTAGATTTTCCGAATAATGTTAGTTATTGTGATATTAATTTAAACTTTTACCCATTTGTAGGCCACGCCACTTTTTAGAAAAGCCACTTTTTAAAAAAAAGTGGCGCAAAAATCCGAGTAAAAAAGTGTAAAAAAAGTGTAAAAAAATCCGAGTAAAAAAGTGTAAAAAAAGTGTAAAAAAATCCGAGTAAAAAAGTGTAAAAAAATCCGAGTAAAAAAGTGTAAAAAAATCCGAGTAAAAAAGTGTAAAAAAGTCCGAGTAAAAAAGTGTAAAAAAATCCGAGTAAAAAAGTGTAAAAAAATCCGAGTAAAAAAATAATATTATTAAAAAATAATATTATTATTTAAATTACAAATAAAATTATATACTACTACAAAATACTACTACAAAATACAATCAATTATTCTTTTTTATTTATTTTTTAATAATTAAACTTTCTTCTTTATAATCTTCTTCTTCTTTGGCTCTTCTACTTGTTGATCTTGTACTTCTTCTTCTTGTACCTGTACTGGTGCTTGAAAAACCGTTGCGGGTACTGGTAATTCTTCGTCGTCACTATCATCTACAATTGTACTTGTAATATGTGCTGGTTCCACATCCTCATCAGTTACTAGCTGTGTCTTTAATTTTTCCTTATCGCTTGGTTTTAACTTAATAAAACATTGTCCTTGTAAAGACGCTCTTGGCTTTTGAACAACTGCTTGAATAAGTTTCCAAGAAGCATTAAACTTACCATTAATAATCCAAATGCCAGCAAATTGAATTAAACAAGCTACATTGGTTCCCTTCTTTAAATAATCCAAAGGTGTAACACTTGGATTTTCAATCGAAGGATATAATTTATTACCATCCTCGTCATAAATCTCTGAACGCCAAGTACCTTCCCATTCAGGTACTTTTATTTTTAATGTTGGCATTTTGGTAAAATCAGATTCTTTTGTACCCTTAATCTTTGGATATTTAAGCATTGGTGTAAATAATTCTTCTAGAATATCCGCACTTTTATATTGCTTACCAAACCAATCCTTTGAATAAGTAAGGGCATCTGCCTTGATTTTACTTTCAAAAGCCATCATATTTTCTAGAAAAGCAGTGGTATCTTCTGTCTTATATTCCTCACTTGGAAACTGAAGAGCCATATCATATCTACCATTACTAACACCCTTTTCATCTACAAAATCACTTGCTCCCCAAGTAAGCATAAGTGGTGTAGAAAGTCTTAATCCTGATTTAGTTGCTTTGTTTAAAATATTAATTGTCTTTGCTCCTTGACTTGTTGCTTTTGGAGCAGTGTACATAAGATTGTTAACATTTAATAGAGTTCCGTCGATGATTGTGTCTGCCATTTTTTTACTGATGTTATTTATATTATTCGTTTATCTTTAAATCAATTTTCTTTGGAATTTTGTGAAATTGTAAGGAAAATCATATTAAAGAGTGAGTCCACTTCCTTACGTTTTCCTTACCTTGATTCTTACTTATCGATCGATAAAAAATAGAGCAAGAACTCTATTTTTGTATATTTTTATTCTGTATAAGTATATTTTTTATTTTGTAAGTATATATTTTGTATAAGTATATTTTTTATTTTTATTCTGTATAAGTTTTTTCTCCTAAGCTATTACAGTATTTAATCCTTCCATCGTATAAAATAAGAATATTGAACATATATTTACCAAATTGAACGGTAGTCAATTCATTCACTACTTTAAACCCATTCATTTCATAATTTCCACGTGCATATTTATAATCTTTTAAAACTCGGATTTTATGAATCGAATGGATTCTTTTATGAACGATTAATTCTTCAATTTGATTGATTTCATATTCGTGAATCACTTTTCTCTCTTGTTCACTAAAATTCTTTTCACAATCAATAATCATTAAATCATTCTCCTTATGATTTAGTGATATTTTTTGGGTTGTTTTTGGAAAATGGCAGGAAAAGAAAGCTCTTTTTTTGATGTTAAAATTAAATACGGATGGAATGATTCCATTATCACGTATCACGCAATTTTCGCATAAAGATTGAGATTGATATCCACAAATAGAAGGACATAAACAATTTTGTTTTATTTTTTCGACTCGTTCAATGAGGGTTTTCATTATTTCTACCGTTCCTAAATTTGTTAAGTCAATACTTGCAATATAAGATAACTTTGTTTTCATATCTTCACAAGGTTGTTCCCAATAATTAAATTTCTGGTAATCCTCCAAATGAACGAAATAGGCTTGGACTGAATTTTTGTACGTATGAATTACCACTTTGATCTCTTGAAACGAATCCTTAAATAATTCAATGATTTTTAAATTGCTTTTTGTAAATTGACGAGCATCAAAATCAAGTCTTAAATGTCCGTCGTGTTTCCACGTATAATACCATTTATTATACGTACAATTTTTACATTGACAATAAGGATTTTTTTCTTTTTCTTGTTTTTTTACGAGACATTGCTTTAGTTGAGGTGTTGGAAATACTTTTTGTCCTAATTTTAATCTTACATATTTCTCCAAATTATTTACCTTTAGATCTTCGATTGATTCTTCGACTTTGGTTAAAGATAAAAAGGAGGTCATTTAGAATTTTATTTTACGATGTTTTACGATGTTTTACGATGTTTAATGATTATGAAAATAAATCAAAAAAGTATTTCAATTTTTTAAGGGAACCTACGGTTCCCCTATGACCCCTCCCTTTGCCCTTCGGGGGAAGAATATTATTTCATAATTCGGCGCGGGCTCTACAACTATATCTACAATGATATTTTGCAAAGCGTAATATGATTGTTATTTTCTTTGTAGAAACTCGCGCGCCAAAAAACGTATAAAGAGGAGGGGTTAAAGGGGAACCTTAGGTTCCCTTTACTACAAAGAAAAAGACAAACATTTTGCGTAACACAAATATCATTGTAGAGATGGTTGTAGAGCCCGCGCCGAGTTATGCAACAATACCATCCCCGAAGGGCAAAGGGAGGGGTCATAGGGGAACCGTAGGTTCCCTTAATAAGGATTTAAAAAATATTTATTATATTTATATATTATGAATCACATATTAGACCAAAATTTCAATGATTTGACAAATACAAATACAAATATGAAAAAAAACAAAAAAATGTATTACAAAGAAAACGAAACTTTAATGGAGGAATATATAGAAGCACTTTATTTAAAAGGAGAGAAACATATTCCTTATGTAAAAAACCCTGCCAAAATAAAAGACGAATATGTTACGATACCAACCATCCATAATTATACCATTTTAGTAGAATATAATTATAACATTCAACAATTAAAACAATTCGCAAAGCATTACACGTTGAAAATCAGCGGAAATAAAAAAGAAATTATCAAACGTATTTTTATTCACTTATTTCTCTCGAGTTATCTCATTAAAATCCAAAAAAGATTTCGTGGTTTACTTCAAAGAAAATACAATGCTTACCACGGTCCCGGATTTTTTAAAAGAACAGTTTGTACAAATGAAACGGATTTTATCACGATGGAAGAATTAACCCAAATCCCTTATTATAATTTTTTCAGTTACAAAGATATGGACGGGTTTATTTATGGATTCGAACTTTCTTCTCTCCACAACTTAATATTAAAGAGTCAAAATCAAATCACGAATCCATATAATCGGAATAAAATTTCCTTGGATGTGATTCATAAAATGAAAATGATTGTTCGATTCAGTAAAATCTTAAAATTACCGATTCGATTAACCATTGAAGATGAAATGCCTTTGGTAAGTGACGAAAAAATGCTGGAATTGGATTGTTTATCTTTATTTCAAAAAATCGATGAACTAGGTAATTATAGTGATCCGAAATGGTTTCTCTCCTTAAATCGGCATCAATTGATCAAATTTATTCGTGAAGTAGTAGATATATGGGACTATCGTGCACAGTTATCCGAGGAAGTAAAAAGGAATATTTTACCTCCAAATGGGTCATTTTTAATGAATATTCATATCCATTTGTTACAAACGGAGCAGAATTTTGTTACTTTAAAAAAAAATATTTTAAAAGTCATTGAAAAACTGGTCACGTGTGGTATCGACCGAGATAGTAAATCCTTAGGTGCTTATTACATTTTAGGAGCGTTAACGATTGTAAATCACGAGGCGGCAAACGCTCTTCCTTGGCTTTATCAGTCCATGTCGTAGAGTAGGGGGACGGAAGTCCCCCTTACAAACCCCTCAATGTTAAGGGCGATGGTTTTTTGGGGCACGGGTTTCTACAAAGAAAAAGAAAATAATATTATGCTTTGCGAAATATTATTTTAGAGATGGTTGTACAGCCCGCACCGAGTTAATTAGATAAAAAGCAAGGATGGGGTATCCCCCTACTATTATTCTTAGAATTTTACACTGTTGAAGATTTTAAACCGCCTTTTAATGGCGGTTTAAAATCTGTAAACCAGCGATACTTTAAGAATGAATCCGCACCTTTAGTGCGGATTTAATTCTTCAAAGGTATAAACATTCAAAGTACCTTCCTCTTCCCTACAGGATCAGGATTTTTGCTCCACTTTTCCTAAAAGTGGATTTTAAAAAAGTAGCTTCATATTCGAATGTTCTAGTAAGTAACGCTTGGAACAGGATTCCACTAAAAGTCCGTTGGCATAAATTCCATAATTTCCATAGTAATCCTCATTTTCCAAAGCCAAGTGATAAATGGTATAAGTACCGGGTGTTTCATATACAGTCGCTCTTTCATCGATATAAGCACATAAACGTGGCTTCCCATCCGTTTCATAAATACGTCCAAAATCTTCCATAATTTTGTCAAATTGTTCTTGACATAGCCAATCTACTAAAATGGAATGGCAACCGGTGATAATAAGAGGTTCCAAGACATCTGGATAATTCTCTTTTCCACATTTATAAAGTTGGTCTTTGATACGTTCGTTGGATGCTTGGTGTACCATCTCACTTTTTCCAAGGATTTCAACTGGTAGAAATCCGTGTTTTAATGTTTTAATCAAATCACCTTTTTGTAAATCTTCAATCGCCTTGTATCCTTGGTCGGTTAGAATTTTGGTTCCTTCTTTGAAACAAGGTAAAGGAGGAGGAGGTTCTGCATACGTATAGATATAACCTTGAGCTAAACCAGGAACACTATAACACGCCACTAATTTGGTTCCATCTAAATTACTTGCTACCGATTGCCAACTTTGAGAAGGAGCACTTGTTTGCGTCCAGTTTACTCCACTATCAGCCGAAGTATAAATAGAACCACCACTCACAACCGCCACTAATTTTGTTCCGTCTAAATTACTTGCTACTGATGACCAATTTTGAGAACCGGCATTTGTTTGTTGAACCCAGGTTCCACCACTATTACTCGAAGTATAGATAGAACCACCATTCACAACTGCCACTAATTTTGTTCCGTCTAAACTACTTGCTACTGAAGTCCAAGTTTGAAAAGGAGCACTTGTTTGAACCCAGTTTGCACCACTATTACTCGAAGTATAAATATAACCACCAAACCCATTATTCGCAACTGCCACTAATTTTGTTCCATCCGAACTACTTGCAACTGATGACCAATTTCTAGAACTATCACGTTGCGTCCAGTTTACTCCACTATCTGTCGAAGTATAGATAAAACTACCATTTACAACCGCTACTAAATTTGTTCCGTCCGAACTACTCGCTACTGATTTCCAAAATCTAGAACTATCACGTTGTGTCCAGTTTACTCCACTATCAGTAGAAGTATAGATAAAACCATTATTCACAACCGCCACTAATTTGGTTCCGTCTAAACTACTTGCAACTGACTACCAATTTCTAGAACTATCACGTTGCGTCCAGTTTACTCCACTATCAGTCGAAGTATAGATAAAACCACCATTTACAACGGCTACTAATTTGGTTCCGTCCGAACTACTTGCTACGGATTGCCAATAATTTAAAGGAGCACTTGTTTGAGTCCAAGACATTTTTATAATATATAAATATTTATATTTATATCTAAGAATTACCTGAAAGTCAATAAATATAAAAACTGATTTAAATTGGCTAGAATTTCATCACGAATATTGTACAAATCACTATTCGACATTTTTTTCATAAAATGATTGGTATCCAAAGCGACTAAATAACTTTTAAACCAAATAATCTTATTTTTGAACGCACTTACATTGGTAAAGTCGAACAATGGTAGATTTTTTTGTTTAGTCAAATCGATTCGAACATTGGTTTTTCCAAGAAGGACTTCAATGAATGTATCCATACTTTCATTCAATTTACTATATAAATCATCAGTTGCCTTATGTGTGGCATAACTATGTGTCTTCCAGTGCCATAATTTAATCATAAGAATCATTTCTAAAAATACTTTAGTAATTTCTTTTTCAAAATTGGATTTGGATTTGGTAGAAATACTTGCTTTACGTGTTTTTGTTTTTCTCAATAAGTTTTTTTTAGTAGTTTTCATTTATATAAATAGTCTATAAAATAATTTATTATTTTTATAAAAAATTTAAAAATTCGTTGGTTTCTTTAGAAATATTATTTAGGAAAAGATTTACTACATATTACATTTGAGATATATATTTAATTGCGTTAAAGTACTTAAAAAGTATTTATTTAGGTATATTATAATAAGAAAGATGCCAAAACAAACCAAAACCATTGTCGAAACTCCTGTTGTTCAAACTGAATCCGTTGCCCCAAAACAAAAAGCCACTAAAAAGGTAGTTGCTGCTGCTTTAGCACCTGTAGATGCTGCTGCTCTAGCACCTGTTGTTGCTGAATCCAAACAAAAGGTAAAGAAAGTCAAGGCTCCAAAATCCGAAGTTGTTGAACCTGTCGTCGTTGCCCCTGTAGATGGCGAGAATGTTGTGGTTGCTCCGGTAGATGAAACAACTGAGTCTGCTTTAAACGAACTTTCCATTGAATTTTTTGCCAAGCTTCAACAAGCTAACTCTCTTATCTCTTCTTTAAAGGCCGATTTCCGTACCTTAGAAAAGAAATATCAACGTGAGATCAAGATCAACCAAAAAAAAAGTTCTAAGAGAGCCAAGAGAAGTGGAACCCGTGCTCCTTCTGGATTTGTCAAACCAACACGTATTAGTGATGAATTAGCCAAATTTTTAGATAAGCCAACTGGAAGTGAAATGGCACGCACCGAAGTAACTCGTGACATCAACACCTATATTAGAAGTCACAATTTACAAGATAAGGCAAATGGTCGTAAGATCAATCCTGATACTAAACTTGCCTCTCTTTTAAAGTTAACTGATAAGGATGAACTTACTTACTTTAACTTACAAAGATATATGAGTCCTCACTTTACCAAGAATGTAAAGCCTGAAGTTGTAGCTGCTACAATTTAAATTCCACTTCCACTTCCACTTTTGAAAAAGTGGAGCAAAACCACTTGAGAAAATTTCTTGATAAAATCATAAAAACTATAAAAATTAAAAAAATATAAAAAAAATATTATATACAGTAAAACTGTATATAATATAAAAGTGCAATGGTATGTTTTGCTCTCCGATTCGCTTATGACTTTTTAAAAAGTGGATTTGCAATGGTATGTTTTGCTCTCCGCTTCGCTTATGACTTTTTCAAAAGTGGATTCAAAAGTGGATTCAAAAGTGGATTTGCAATGGTATGTTTTGCTCCACTTTTCCAAAAGTGGATTCAAAAGTGGATTAAAAAGTGGATATGCTATCATCATCCGAATCATACAATAATATTTCTTTAAACAAAACCTCTTTCTCAATATGAGGTTGAAAAAAAAGTACATCTTTAGTTGTAATACATTGTTCTGATTCCGTCAATTGATAATTCGGGTTTAAAATATATCGAACCGCAAAAGTAACATCGATTTTTTGCGTTTTTAAAATTTCCCATAAATCCAACTCATAAATATGTTTTTTCAAGGTTTCTCGGTCATATTGATGGGTTTTCAAATCAAGTTTATCTGGTTGATCAATGATTATTTTCATTTTATTTTATTTATTATACAAAATAAAATAAAAAATGATTAAATCCTTTTTCTATAATTGATTTTTATTTATTGAATTATTGAAACCAGTTAAAACAAAAAGCCGCCGTTATTTTTCAACAAAAATTCCAATTTTTCTTTCATCATCATCTTATTTTTCTGAATTGTTTTTTTCCATTCCGATAAATAACCGAAATGATGGATTTCAAAACGTTTTTTGATTTCCAAAAGTTTTTCTTTCATTGTCTCGTTCATCCAATTCGTATTCTTTACTAACCATTCATAAAAGGTTTCTTTTTCTTTTTCTTGATTTTCCAAACTTAAAATAAGATATGATTTATATTTTTTAAACAAATCAAATACTTGATAGAAATGACAGCTGTTCATATCATAATCTGTTCCAGATAAAACACATATTTCACGCAATTCATTCTCATTCATTTTCAATTGAATCAATATTTTCGGTAAATCATAAAGAACGACATTATGATTGACCATACTCAAATATCTTAATATACGTGGAACTCCATAAACAAACATATCCATATCTTCGCTCAAACAAGCCCACGCCGTCCCTTTTAATACCAAATAGGCACACATCTCATCTGCTTCTCCCGTTGCAACAGCATAATGAACCCCATAAGCATCAAAGAATTGTTTTACCAGTTCAATTTGTTCGCGTTTAATATAAACAAACCGTTTCTTCAATTCAATCATTTGTTTCTGTGTTTCTACATTATTTTCGTTCATTGTATCTTTCAGTAAATAATACTCTCTTTCAGCCGTTTTCTTTTCTTCCTTTCTTTTCTCGAGTAGTGCCTTTTTTTCAGCTGGGATTTCTCCGTCAAAAATGAAAAGGGGTGTTATTTTATAAAATCGAAACAGATTCAACATTGTTAATAGATTTTCAATGAGGGATTCTTCGCCATCCACTAAGAATTTATATAAATAAATACTTGTATCAACCACAATGGTTTTTCCAGAAAGCGATTTCAAAGAAAGAAGTTCAATGGATTCGTTACATTCTTTTTTTAGAAATTTGTTTAGATGCTTGATTCCCATAAATTTTTATGTTTTTTAAGTTGGTTTGGTCAATGAAGTGGGATAATGGATTCAATTTTCCTTCCACTTTTTAGAAAAAAGTGGAGCAAAAATCCCGGGTTATATTTTTAGAAAATCCACTACTTTTTACACCTTTTATAAACGCCCATTTTGTTAGTAAAAATTGAAATAAAATAACTCGTATTTATTATAGGCAATAAATAAACAATATCACAATTAAAGATGTCACAAGGATTTATATACTGCTTCTCAAATTTATCAATGCCTGGTATTCTTAAGATTGGTATGACCGAGAGAACACCAGAAATAAGATTAAATGACGCGAATAGTTCTGATACTTGGAGACCTCCAACTCCGTATAAAATTGAGTTCGCAAAAAAAGTGTTAAATCCTAAACAAAAAGAAGCAACACTCCATAGGCTGCTTTCACAATATACAAAACGAATTAATCCTAATCGTGAGTTCTTTAGTGTTTCAACAGAAGAAGTAAAGACATTTTTTGACCTAATAGATGGAGATTTATGGGTTAAACAACCAGAAGAAGAAAAAGAAGAGGAAGAGGAAGAAGAAGAAGATAACAACGCAATAATTTCAAAATCACCGATTGGTAAATGCCGTGATATGAGTAAATGTTTTACAAATAGACAACAAATTCGCCATACTATTGGCATTAATAAAACTTGGATTGGTATATATGATTCTTCAAAAAATGGAATTATGTATAATGGAAAAATATATCAAGGTCGTTCTCCATTAAATCAATTTGCTAAATCACATTATGAAACAGAACGAAATGATAGAGTATCTAATGTGAATGCTTGGAGTGAATGCGAATGCGAAGTAAATGGAGAATGGATTTCCACATTTAATCTTTAATTAAAATGGTTGTAGAAGTAGTTAAGAATTGGCGTTTAGAATGTCTAAATGTGTAAAAAGAAGTAAGAAAACTCATAAATTTCACTTTATTTTTCCTCCGCTTCGCTTATGACTTCGCTTGCGAAAAGATTTCTTCTTCCTTTTTCCACCACTAATCAAATCTTTTTGTCTTCTTCTTATTGTTTTTTGAATTCTTTTTTGATAAACACTACATTTTTCATCTTCACATTTTTTTCTTTGTGTAAGTTTTTTAACGTAGTTTGAATTTTTTTTAATTTTTGTAAAACATTGATCATATTTTTCCCGTTGTATTTTCCCCTCTTCTTCATTTTTTGGTATTGTTATGGAACCACATTTTCTGGTAACATTTTTAGAAAATTTGATTCCTTCTTCTTTTATTTGCGCGGATGTGATAATATTTCCACAATATTTATCACCACAATGATCTAAATCATTCATCATATCATCTATTTCTTTCATATTATCTAATTCCGTTTTACTAAATTTCATTTGAGAACGTCTTGATGAACCACTACTATCGTGACGACGATGTTTTTTCGTTTTTTTACTAAATGAATTAATGGCTAAATAAATTCCTCCTGCAGCAATTAAAGGTAATAAAATAACACTCATATATATATCCACTTTTAAAAAAAGTGGAGCAAAAATCCAAGCAAAAATGTTATGGAAATAACCTAGATTTTGCTCTCCGCATCGCTTATGACTTTTCTTAAAAGTGGATTAAAAAGTGGATGATATCACTGTCATACGCAATGTATTCTTTAAAAACGTATTCTTTTTATTCAAAAGCATTTGTGAAAACACCTTTTCAAAGGAACCCTCATTTTTCAACATTGTCGCCGTTTTATAATGTTCTTCAATGTATTGACAAAATGCCATTTGATGATTCACCGTTTTTTTGAAATCCAAGAGAGAAAAATGATGTTTATCGCACCAGCAAATAAAATCCTGGTAATCGTTCAATAAAATCGTCTTTATCACATAATAAGCCAAAACACTCGTACCTTCTTTATAAAAGGCGGTGCGTTTGATTTCCGCTTGTCGAGACCCTCCATATAAATCCTTGTACCTCAATCCCATAAAATCCAACACTTTGACCATTTGAAAGAAACTGAACTTTCTCTCCAGATCAATAAAGAAAAAACTCATTTCCAAAAACTTGGCTAGGTCGTTTTTGGAAGGAACTAAGAAAAAACTTGTCAATAAACAATTCATTATTTCTGCCCAAAATTCAGTATAAGCCTCATATAAATTCACCTCGGAATTTACAGGAAAAATGGATAAGATATGTTCTTTACAATAATCACTAGTCATCGATGAGAAATCGAGACCAAAATTATGAAAGGTTTCATGTAAAAAAACCTTAAACCACTCCTCTTTACGAAAAATCACAATTTCAGAAACTGGAATACAAGTATAAGTAAATGCGGTATTGGCGTGATTTTCACTGATAATATCAATCGTGGAATTTGGTAGAATCTTCAAGAGAGAAGTCAAATAAATATAAATGGTCAATGTTTTAGAGCATTTTTTGGAAGCATACGGATCAATGAATAAGAGCCACATTATCATTTTCTCTACATATTGTGAAAAAACCTGAATCGATTCATGAATGTCACCGGCTTCCAAAACAAAATATACTTTAATATTTCTACTAAGGAGAGAAAAATGGTATTCGATTTGATAAACGGCGTTTTCTTCAATATGTTTACGAATATCTTGGGGAAATCCCTTACTATTAAAATTCTTTGGTTTAGGAATTTGGGCGACTGTATTTATTTTGCGGATTTGAGAATGAGATAATTCTTTTTTTAAAGAATCAATGTTTTTCATTTCTTCAAAGAATTTCGTAAATAATATTTGGATTTTTTTATTGCACAAATTATTTGGTCTTTTTACATTTTCAATAGGTAACGGTGAAAAATATTTGATGAGACTTTTACTTTCTGGGGTAAGTTTATTTTTTATCATTTTTATCAAGAAAAATCGATCTAATACTTTACTATAATAGTAAATTATTATATTCTTTTACTTATTTTATATTTTATCCTTTTATATTTATAGAAACCAACCTTATGGAAACTACCTGGATCTTTATTATCATCGGAATTCTCATCCTTTTTTTCCTTTTTACAAATACCATTTATATTACTACTTCTACTGTTCAAACACCTATCGATGGATGTGGAGTAAGTAAATATGGTTGTTGCCCAGATAAAATCACAACTAGGGCAGATGCTTTGGGAAATAATTGTTCACAAAAAAATTTATCTACACCACCAGTCACTTCGCCCCCTGTAACCACCATACAACCTAGCCCTTATGTCGCACAAAATGTAGCCAATACTACTCCTTATCCACCGAACCAAGGTATGATGTTAGTACCAATTTCGATTCCTTCACCTGGAATGTCTGTACCAATGCCTTTTCCTTCGCCGAAGGCCGATGAACAACAATTACCACCCAAAGCAGTAACTATAACAACTACAACACCTAATTAGATAAATCACTACGAATTTCCATCAAAGAATCCATTGTTACCGGTTCTTTACCGCGTATATGACTCATTAATTTTGCCTTTTTCGTTGCAACTAATAATTCTTTTAGATCCGGATTTTGTGAAAATTTTGCAGTTTGGGCTTCTTTCAAACTTTTATGGTTCCTTTTTCCATAAAAATCTGGATCGATTTCTACTTCTCTTGGACGAAGCAATTCGCCCTTATATTTTCCCGTCTTTCCACCTGCGGATTTTGCCATTGCTGCGTCTTTGGACATTTCCGTACCAGAATCGAGGGAGAAACTTAAATAAAAGTCGGGATGTCCCTTTTTGAATTTACTCGCCTGGTAATAATGTTCTACCGAAGACCAGCGATGATTATCAAGAGTAAAAGGCGCATCCCAGAAATTGGATAACTTTTTACGCCACTGAGGGATGGTTGCCAACTTGGCAAACTCTTTTAATTGATCTTTGGGAATTTTCTCTCCAGTTCCTTTTCCTGGAAGTGGTTTATCATTGGATTTTATATAAAATAAAAACACAATATCATCGTCATATAAACCGCGAAGTTTGGCTTCACTTAATTCGGTATATTCTTCTTCTTCTTCTTTTTCACTTCGATGGGAAGAAATTTCTTTTTTCATTTGTTGAAAATCGGGAATGAGAGAAAAAGGACCGGCGTTTTTTTCCATACATTTATCGATAATTTTTCTTTTCAAATCATAAGGTAATTCGGTGAATTTCAAAATGGATTTATTTTTATAACTCACCAATTTATAATGATAACCATTGAAATCCACCATAATATAAAATTCGGGGCGAAATACTCCTTTGTTTTCTAATACACGGTCATTCAATTGTCCGCATTGAATCACATTATTTAAATCTTTGGTTTGATAGGCTTCATAAGACAAGGGAATCATCTTGATATTCAAGACTCGCTCCATTGTGGATAATGCCCAGGTATCAGCCCAGAATTCACACGATTGTACTTTCTTTTTGAATTTTTCCACGGTATCGACCCCTTTCATAAATTTATATTCGTTTAATATTTGAGCGGTTACTTTTTTTTCGTGAATGATTCGATCGTGTTCATCTTTTATTTTTTTTGCGTTATCTAAAAGTGTTTTTTTCTCGTTACGGTCCAATACTTGATTGAATTTTTCTTTCAAGGAAGTATATTGTGCATCCAATTCTTTAATTTGATTGGTATCGGTTACAAGTGCGGTATGATACATATCATAATGTTCTTTGTAGCCGTAAAAAAGTTCATCAGTTATTTCATTACTTAACTTCTTTCGTAACTTAGCAACGGTCGTTTGCTGTCCAATACTTGAAAATGCATCGCGTAAAGTGGCGAAAAAACAATCCCCGGAACCCTCGTTATCAATGATTTCATAATTCGGGTTTTTCATATATTTTTGTATCCAATGGTGTTCTTTGGTTTCGTGGAAAGTATCTTTTATGTTTTTTGCGTTCGACTTTGTTTCTTCTTCGAGGAGTCCGGGGATTTTGATTCCTTGGGTTTGGACAAAACTATCTTTTCTCTCTTCTGGAATTTCATAGATTTCGGATTTTTCTTTTCGTCGTACCAACTGTTCTTCTTCGTCTTCTTCACCCGCTTCGCTTGAACCTAAATCCACAATCTCCGAATCTTCTTTTCCAGGATTTAATCTGTATTTCAATAACCAATCTTTGGTGACATACGTATAAATAAGAGGATCATCTAAATGCTCAATATCTAATTCGTCATCGTCTAAAATAATCAAATAATCAGTGGCTTTTATCTCATATATACCGATTTGAACAACCTTGTTGTTTTCTTTTACTAAATAAATTGGAAAATACAATATATTTTTTTCGTCGTACGTATTTTTTGCAGAGCCGATAGCAATGATAATATCGACTCCGTCTACCGTAATTTGATATAAATTCGCTTCTTTTTGAAAATCATTGGGGTCTACAGTTTTTAACTCTGGATAACTGACTCGAGGATTTATTTTTGATAGTACCATTACTAATATAAATCAACATAATATAAGTAGGGGGACGTACGTCCCCCCTACGACCCCCACCTTGCTTTTTACTTTATTAAAAGCTATTATGTATTGGCGCGCGAGTATCTACAAAGAAAAAGAAAATAATATTTTGCAAAGCGTAATATTATTTTAGAGATTATTGTCTATATCCCGCACCGAGTTAATTAAATACAAAGCAAGGAGTGGGTCTCCCGTAGGGCGGGGGACTTCCGTCCCCCTACTCCCCTACTACATTAAGATATATTTCTTCGTAAAGGAATCTTTTCTTAATTCTTCCAAATAAAACCATAATTTCTTTCTTTTTAAAACGGTATTTGTGTTTTTGGATTCATTTTCAAAAGAAACCAAAGCTTCAATCAATTCATTTTTATTTTTATTTCTTGATCTTATTTCATAATAATCACATATCATTGACAATTGTTTTACTGTAAAATTAACTTGATAATTTACTTTTTTAGAAAAAATTTCATCCTCGTAATTAATATCGAATTGAAATTCTGTATCTACCAAAGGTATTGATAAATTGTCTGATTCTATATCTTTTTCTTTCAAACAAAAAACACAAACGACGTCGCCTTGACAAAAACAAGGGACAGAATCATTATTTACCAAATGGTTTTCGTTTTCATTTTCTTCGAATTCTTCCAAGGTAAAAAAAATATTTTCATTGGACATTTGTTCAAGTCAAAATATATAAATATAAAAGATCATTTGTTTTTAAATCCCTTTTAGGGGAACCTACGGTTCCCCTATGACCCCTCCCTTTTCCCTCCGGGGATAAATATTATTGCATAAGTCTGCGCGCAAGTATCTACAAAAAAAGAAAATAATATTCTGCTTTGCGAAATATTATTTTAGAGATTGTTGTAGAAACTCGCGTGCCAAAAATGCAATGTGGGGGTCGTAGGGGGGACGTACGTCCCCCTACCCCCCATACCCCCCTACTCCCCTAAATCCATAAACTTAAAAATCGTTTTATTAGTCAAACTCAAATAATCTTTTGTTTTTACACTCGCTAGTAATCGAATCTTCTTTAAAAACTGATACTCTTTTTCTACAGAGACATACAAATCCCTCTTCCATAAAATCGAAATCAGTTCACCGATTTCATCCACTTCATTTTTTTTATTTTCCATCTTGATCCATTGAAATAAAAATTCAAATAATTGTTTCAGTAGTTGGACACCGATTTCTAAATCAATCACTTCTTGTTTAATCAAATTTACTAAAAATTCACACATCGATTTTCTCTTCTCATTTTCTTTATTATTTTTACAAAATTTATCATAATCAACGGTCGAATCTACATATTCAATCGATTGAATCGATAGTTGAATTTTATCCAATAATTCAACAATCTTTTTTTCTTTGTGATTCAATAAAGGAGTATCATATTTTTGCAATAATTTAGAATACAATAATACATAAATCTTGGAATAAAATCGATTGAGAAACGCATTTTCAAAAATTTGATTATAAACAACGTCAATTATATTCTTATCATTATCATTATTATTTGTCTCATTATTTCTCAATTCTTCAATAATAGCAACAATACGAGAATACATATCTTCCATATTTTTATCGGTCAATTTATTCAAATGAGACCGGATCACATCAAATTGAGCATCGATACCTGTTTTTTGTTCCATTTTGGTAGTATGAAATGTACTACGAATAGATTCCCAATCTTCCCCATTTATATTTTCCATATTTTTACCTATTCTTTTTTTATTTGTATTTTCCGAACCACGACTGTTTGGATACATTTTTGTCAAATCTTCTTTCAAAATCGGATTTTCTTTTTTTTGAAAAACAGGCGTTTTTACATAAGTAGGAGAACCAACTTCATTCGACAATTCATTAATTAATTGTAATGTGGATTCCGACAATTCAATTTGAAATCCATTAAAGATAATATTACGAAAATCTTGTAATGAATATTGTTTTTGTGTTTCCATTTTTTTACAATAATATTATATTTATTATAGAGTGAATCATTTATATCAATTTTTTTATTTATATTCATTTGTAAATAAACTTAAAAATAACCAAAATATAATATATTATACAATGAAAAATAGTAATGAAGTAGAAGATGAATCTGGTGAACCAGATGAAACAAATTATAATATTCATCACTGGGACGAATTAGAAATAGATGTTTCTATTTTACGAGGAATATATGCTTATGGTTACGAAAATCCGAGTCCCATTCAAAAAAAAGCCATTAAACCGATTTTAATGGGAAAAGATATCATTGCCCAAGCTCAATCCGGTACTGGTAAAACAGCTACCTTTTCGATTGGTGCATTAAGTATCTTAAACATCGAGGACCCTGTCGCCCAAGTAATCATTATTTCACCTACCCGTGAATTAACGATTCAAACAAGCACCGTCGTTTCAGGGATCGGTAGTATGATACCAAAGTTAAAAGTACAAACCTTTTATGGAGGTTCATCCGTAGATGAAAATATGGAACAATTAAGAAACCCGGGTCATATTTTATGTGGTTGTCCCGGACGATTATATGATTTGATTCGTCGTAATAAGATCAATACAAGGACCGTTCGGCTTATTATTTTAGACGAGGCCGATGAACTTTTATCCCAAGGATTCAAAGAACAAATCTACAATATTTTTAAATATTTGAATAATGATGTTCAAGTGGCTTTGTTTAGTGCAACTTTACCTGCCAATATTTTCGCCATTACCGAAAAATTTATGAGAGATCCGGTGAAAATTATTGTCAAATCGGAGCAACTTACTTTAGAAGGAATTAGTCAGTTTTATGTGGCGTTGGAAGATGAATATCAGAAATATGATACCTTGAAAGATTTATATTCGAATATTTCTTTATCGCAATGTATTATTTACTGTAATAGTGTGAGGCGTGTCGAAGATTTATATTATTTAATGTTGAAAGATGGATTTCCGGTATGTTGTATTCATAGTAATATGGAGAAATCGGAGAGAGAAAATGCCTTTTTGGAATTTCGTAATGGTAAATCGCGGGTATTAATTTCTTCCAATGTGACATCACGCGGAATTGATATTCAACAAGTAAGTACCGTCATTAATTATGATATTCCCAAAGATATTTATAATTATTTACATCGTATTGGTCGTAGTGGTCGATGGGGGAGAAAGGGTACAGGAATTAATTTCATTACTCGACGTGATGTTCAAAAATTAAAAGAAATTGAGTCATATTACGCTTGTGAAATTAAAGAATTACCTGCGGATTTATCGTTTTTCAAGGGAGTTTAATGTTTAAGGTTTTTACACCTTTGCACCTTTCAATCGCCGATTTATATATCATAATTCGGCTTTGCCGAATTATTGAATATAATAAAGGCAATTTATCGGTTGCAAAGTAACCGTTACCTAATAACATTCAAAGATGCCGACCTTTGTGGTCGGCATTTGAAATGTTAAAAGGTGTATAAATAAAATTAGTAAAAAGAAAGGGTGTTACTTGAAAAGGAGGGGTCAAAGGGGCAGAGGCTTCGCTGAATCCATTGGTTCCCTTTAATAATAATTTTTCTATGACTTTTATAAAATGACAGTCATAGAAAGTGAAACCCAAAATGAAATATTTGAACTACCGATTTTTTACAATGAAAAAAAAAGAATCGTGAAAGAAAATATCCGAAAAGATTTAGAATTTATACATACCGAAAATGAACAATTGGTTTCAAAACAAAAAGAGAAGGAAGAAGAAAAAGAAGATGTAGAAGAAGAAGAAAAAGAAGAAAAAGAACAAGAAAAGCCAATATATCATCACGTTTTCAATTTGGATGTAACAACTAAAAATAGTAAAAACGAATACAAAAATAAAATGGTAGAAAAAATGTCAAAATATTATACGACCGATATTTCCTTTTTAAAAGATTATCAAAAACTATTGAAAAAATATAAACCTTTCAAGGAATATGAAAGAAAAGAAGATTTCAATTTATCTTCAATGGTAGATACGTGGAGAGAAATTAAAAACGACAATGGATTCAAGGAAAAATATTTTTACATCGACTGGCCTATTTGGGAATTTTTAAACAGATCGGAATGTTTTTTACAGATTATGAGTATCTACAATTTAAGCGCTCCGGTTTTATCTCTCTTGTTACCGATTCTCATTCTCATTTTTCCTTTTTTCATTATTAAAATGAAAGGAATGGATGTAACGATGAATGAATATATTTTGATTTTAAAAATGCTTGCCTCCAATCACGCATTTGGTAAATTATTTACGGAATGGAATTCCGTGGAATTAAATCAGAAAATCTATTTAGTTGTATCAGCTCTTTTTTATATCTTTTCCATTTATCAAAATTTCTTATTATGTATTCGATTTCATATGAATATGACGAAAATACACGAATCTATAAAAAAAATAAAGGAATATATTCAATATACCTTAATAAAAATTAACCATTATTTATCTTTTAGTGATCCATTAGCTAGTCACGGACAATTTAACCGGACTTTAAAAGAAAAGAGTATTCAGCTTTCCAATCTTTATGACAAATTAGATAAAATCACTAGTTCTCCATTTTCTCTCTTTTCAATAAGTTCTTGGAACCAAGTGTTTCAAATCGGATATGTTCTCAAAACCTTTTACGAATTATATGAAAATGATATTTATCACGACTTAATGGAATATTCTTTTGAATTTCATACTTATACAGATTGTATTGAAGGTCTCCAAGAAAATATTTCAAATCAACAAGTCAATTTTGCAGAATTTGAAAAGAGAGAAAAGGGAAAAGAGAAAAAGAAGAAAGAAAAAGAATCGAGAGAAAAACAGAAAGAAAAAGAATCGAGAGAAAAACAGAAAGAAAAAGAATCGAGAGAAAAACAGAAAGAAAAAGAATCGAGAGAAAAACAGAAAGAAAAAGATGAAAACGCTTCCTTTAAAGACAATTATTACGTCGTTTTAAAAGACCGTAATCCAATCAAAAACGACGTTTCTTTTGATAAAAATCTTATTTTAACGGGCCCCAATGCTTCCGGAAAAACAACAGTTCTAAAATCGATTTTAATTAATATTATTTTAACACAGCAATTTGGTTGCGGTTTCTATACTGCGGCTTATTTGAAACCTTATGATTATATCCATTGTTATTTGAATATTCCTGATACATCTGGACGGGATAGTTTATTTCAAGCAGAAGCGAAACGTTGTAAAGAAATTTTGGATATGATTGAGGAAAACAAAGAAGAAGAGAGACATTTTTGTGCTTTCGATGAAATTTATTCGGGGACGAATCCAGAAGAGGCGACCTTGAGTACGGTCGCTTTTATTGACTATCTCGTAAAATATAAAAATGTATCTTGTATTTTGACGAGTCATTTTATCAAAGCGTGTAAAAAGCTGGGAAAAAATAAAAGGGTCGAGAATTATCATATGACGGTTGAGTCGAATAAATCCTCAATCAAATACAAATATCAAATCGAAAAAGGGATTTCAACCATCCAAGGAGGGATTCAAATCTTGAAAGATATGAATTATCCGCAGAAAATTCTGGATCAAACGGATTCGGGATTCGTTAATTCAAAGATTTAAATAATCTATGGATTTAATAAGAGTAATATGACTTTGACTGAATTGTTTAACCCAAGTTTTTTTATGCTTTTAGGAATATTATTATTGGCGCTTTCGTTTTTAATCTTTTATTTTGAAAATAAAGCGAGAGAACAAAATCATAAGATAAATTCAATGTTTAGTTTGGTTTCTTCGATTACCGAAGAATTGAATAATGCCAATATGCGGATTCATTATTTAATTCAAGGAAACCAATCAGGATCTTTTTCAAATATTCATTCCGTTTCCATTCCTTCAAATACCTATTCCAATGAAAATAAGATTGAAGTTTCGGATGGGGAAGATGATGATGAAGACGAAGATGATGAAGATGATGAAGATGACGACGAAGATGAAGATGAAGATGATGACGAAGATGAAAATGAAGATGAAGACGATGATACGGATTGTGAGGAAGATGATATCGATGATGATAAAACATATTATCAAGGGACTAGTAACAAAGAAAAACCAGTCATCCCAACTTTAGAAGAATTGAGTGATTTAGACGAAGATGATTCAATGAATGGACTCGAAGAACAAGAAGAAGAAGAAGATAAAAAAGAAACAAGAACTTTAACGATTCATAATGAGAATAAAGAATCTTTAGAAGAACAAATAAAATCCATCCACATTTCTTTAGATAAAATAAACGAACCAGTTGATTATAAGAAGCTTTCCGTCCAACAATTAAAGAATCTTGTAGTTCAAAAAAGTTTAGTCGCTTTTGAAGAAGCCAATCGAATGAAAAAGGGAGAATTACATAAATTATTAGGCGTTTAAGTATAATTCCTCATACCTTTTCTAATGGTTATATAAAGAGATGTCTTGGGCAACTTGTTATTCTGGTTCAAATAATATTCACTTTAATTTTCCGCCAATTATGGCTGATGGTAGAAATTATGCTTCTTGGCAACCGGATGCTGTCATCAATCAACGTATCCAAAAACAAGAAAATATTCAATCCAACTGGGGATATCGTCAATATATGCAACATAATGGATTGGCCATTATGAAATATAATGGAGAAGAAGCGTGTTATGATTTAGGATTGAGTCCTCACGTTTATACAGGTAAAACTCCTTCGAATAATGTACCTTATCTTTATAAAAATACATATGATCATAGTCAACCTGGATATGGTTATACAAATAGTGATTTGAAAAATCCATATTTGTCAAGAGAACAATTAAATGCGCGATTGATTGCCCCGTCGATTCAAATACAAAAGATGTAAAAATCGAATCCTAGTACCATTTTTTTTCTAGAAAATGATAATCTTCAAATAAATGAAATTTCTTTTGTATCAAAGAAATGATTTTTGTAAAAAGAAAATAAAAACAGACAATCGTGAAGCACGCGATAAAAAACGAAAATAAATACCCGGATTTAAGTTGAGGGATTTCTTTTATCGCGATCATTGCATAAATTAAAGCACTAATCGTAAAACAATTGGCAAAATCTGTCAAGATAATCACACAAAAAGTAATAATGGAATTTAATATGATGAGTCGAGTATATTTATGAAGCAACAAGTAAATGAAATAAGCTGTGAAAGAGGCGATAAACGAACTCCCTAAAATACTATAAATGGTCATATTTGTATTGATGTATTGATAAGCCATCGAAAAAGCTGCGACTTGATAAATATTGATTGAATATTTTGTTAGAAAAGAGAATTGTGATAAATATAACAATGTCCAGATCGTGAGAATAAATAATAAAATATGATGTTTTTCAAAAATAAGATATTGGATTGTTTCGTTTTTGTTTTCGTTTTTAATATTCGCCATAATTTTGGTTTAACTATATATTATATTTTATATAATATATTGTTACATTTGTTTGAAATGAGAATTTTGAGTATTGATGTCGGTATTAAGAATTTGGCCCTTTGTTGCTTTGAAAAAAAAGAAGGAGAGACGTTTTTTCAAATAACTCATTGGGATATTTTGAATATTGGGGAAAAGGAAATATTGGTTTGTTTAGAGAAAGAGAAAGAAAAGGAGAAAGAGAAATCCGTGAAAAAAAACAAATCAAAACAAGGAACAAATACAAATATCAATGAAAAATTAGAAGAAAAGGTTGGTAATCTTTGTGGAAAACCAGCAAAATTTACGAAAAACGATCAATGTTTTTGTTTAAAACACGCAAAAAAGACCAATTTTCTGATTCCAACCAATGAACTTAGACCCGCATTCATCAATAAACAAAAAGTACAAAAATTATTCGAAATGGCCGACCAGTACCATATTTCTTATGATACCAAAACCAAAAAAGGAGATATGATTTCTCTCTTGAACGAATATATAAATAATACTTGTTTGGAATCAATTCATTCCGTCAACTCTTCCAAAGTAGATATTATTACCATTGGTAAAAACATTCAACTAAAATTAGATGAAATGTTTTATAAAAATCAAAATCAAAACCAAAATGGAGAACCCTTTACGATTGATTACGTTATTATTGAGAATCAAATTAGTCCAATTGCAAATCGTATGAAAACGATTCAAGGTATGATTTCGCAATATTTTATAATGAAAGGAAATGTGAATCATATCGAGTTTATTTCTTCAGCCAATAAATTGAAAGATTTTTCAAGTAGTGGTAACAATAAAGGTACGGAAAAAAATAAAGAGAAGAAAAAACCATTGGATTATAAAGATCGAAAAAAAGCGGGAATTGAAAAATGCTTGCAATTATTAAATGAATATCCATTGTTTCAAGAACACTTTGACCATTTTCAAAAACATAAAAAGAAAGATGATTTAGCAGATTGCTTTTTACAAGGGTATTGGTATATTTCAGAAAAGTTTTCTGGATAAAACCTCAATCTTTTTTTCGTTCTAATATAGTAATAAAAGAATGGGTGGTAAACCATCGAAACCAAAGAATCCTATTAAAGAAATAGAAAAAGGTATTAATAAAGGTACAAAAGAAGCAGAAGCTGCTGCAAATAAAGCTAAACAAGAAGCAGAAGCTGCTGCAAATAAAGCTAAACAAGAAGCCGAAGCAGCTGCTAAAAAAGCTGCGGAAGATGCTGCAATTAAAGCTAAACAAGAAGCTGAAGCTGCTGCAGCGGCAGCTAAAAAAGCACTAGAAGATGCTGAAGCAGCTGCTAAAAAAGCTGCGGAAGATGCCGCAAATAAAGCTAGACAAGAAGCGGAAGCTGCTGCAATTAAAGCTGCAGAAGATGCTGCAAATAAAGCTAGACAAGAAGCCGAAGCTGCGGCTGCTGTCGCTAAACAAGCTGCGGATGAAGCAGAAATCGTTCAAAAACAAGCTCAAGCTCAAGCAGAAGCAGCTAAACAAAAAGCGATGGATGCAGCAGCAGTAGCTAAAAAAGAATCGGAAGCTACTATAGCAGCAACCAAAAAACAAGCAGACGCATTAGCATACCAAAAACAAGCAGAAGCCATTGCGGCAGCTGCTAAACAAGCAGCAGAAAATTCCGCAGAAGTAGCCAAACAACAAGCATACGCCGTT
>Ga0214919_10001796_pt1 | contig 34526 bp, 34 predicted proteins | sample LL1503_MetaG_FD_177994 | JGI IMG/M metagenome (GOLD analysis project Ga0214919, IMG submission 177994) | Freshwater microbial communities from Lake Lanier, Atlanta, Georgia, United States - LL-1503 | ecosystem: Environmental > Aquatic > Freshwater > Lake | place: USA: Georgia | collected...
ACCAATCAATAAGATCAATTGCCTTTTCATTAATTTCGCATTCATATCATCTCCAATAAATTCTAATTTCTACTTGCCGGGGAAAAACTAAGAAGCTACTGAACCTCACTTTGCTAGAGCGAAGCTTTAATTTATATTATAAAGAACCTTGTAAATTATTAGTCTATTGGTACTTACCATGTGCAGGATTGTTTGCAATGTTGCTAGGCAATACGCTCCCCCTCCCCTCCATACCAAGTTAATTCAACACACGCTAGCGTCCAGACTCTGGACACCCCCTGCCCGTCCAGAGCCTGCAAATATATAAAGCAACTAAGCTGCTTTGAAATGTGAAGTTCAAAGAATTTTTTCTTATCGTTTTATAACAATTCCTACCGCTTCGCGATCCCAAATTTCTGCCAACTTCGACTCAGCTTCAGCTTTTAATTTGTATTTTTCAATTTTCTCAGACAAAGTTTTGGGTAAATTTTTGACTAAGTCAACATACCTTGGAACCATAAAATAGGCCATGTTATCTCGACAGTAAAAAATCAACTCTTCATGAGTAAGTGAATTATCTTGTCTACACACTACACTGACCATGACTTCGTCTTCTGACTCACCTTTAATCGGAAATGCAGCGACTTCAAGCACTTGAGGATGCCGTTGAATAATTTGTTCAATTTCCCAAGATGAGATGTTCTCACCTCGTCGCCTGATAGCATCTTTTTTCCTATCAACAAAGTAAAGATAGCCATCATCATCTAGATAGCCACGATCTCCGGTGTGAAACCATAAATTCCGACGAGCAGCTGCAGTTTCATTCGGCATCTTCCAGTACTCTTGTCCAGTAGTCCACGGAATTTTTGCGCGAAGAGCAATTTCACCTATTTGCTTTATCTCTAGCGGTAGGTCATCGTCATCAAGGATTGCCACATCAACATCTGGAGCAGGCAAACCCGCAGATCCCTTTTTACTAGCTGGGTGGTCAGGTCCAAGGATAGTTCCCATACCGTAGTCACTCAATGCATATACGGAGGTCAATTGGAGTCCAAATCTTTTTTCAAATGCTGCACCAAATTCAGGTAGTGGAACCATAGTGCATTGCCTTATCGAATGATCACGATCTTGAGAACTCGGTTCCTGCTTCCATAAAAAGTTTGCCATCACACCAAGCAAGTTCACTTGAGTTGCACCCATCGTTTTGACCTCGGACCAGAACATGCTTACTGAAAATCTACGAGATAAAGCAATAGCAGCGCCCGACACGAGAGCAGAAAAGCAGGTTCCAATTAATGCGTTTCCATGAAAAAGTGGCAAGCAGGTATAGAGAATATCCTCCGGCCAATATCCAAATGCTTCAGCGCGTTGCAAACCATAAGTTATTGGATATGCATGAGATGATAAACTGCCCTTTGACGGACCCGTAGTACCAGATGTATATAAAAGCAGAAAAGAATCACTGCACTTGACAGTAACATTCAAAGCATCGGGATTACCTTGGAGTAATTCACTCCATCCAACAGCAGGAAGTCTAAAGCGAGCACTGGTAGCCGCAATTCCTTCAGAGTCCAAATCAGTTATATAAAGATTAGAAATTTTAGTAACACTCTGAGATATTGCTTCATAACGTTCGAGTAAGCTTGACTCTACTATCAGGGAAGTACATTCAGATTGGACAAAATTTCGAATTAGTAATTCACCCTTAGCAGCGACATTTATAGGCACTGCCACTGCACCCAATTTTCCTAATGAGAAGTAGGCCCACAAAGTTTCAGGAGAGTTTTCAAGCAGGACAGCGACGTGATCTCCTCTTTTTATTCCAGCCTTTATAAATCCATTTGCTAGTCTGTTAGTTAACTTATCAACTTCTGCATAGGTGTATCTTTGTCCTTCAAAAATCAAACAGGTACGATCGCCAGAATCGCGTGCTCTAAGAGCGAGCAAGCTGGGAATAGTCCGCTGAGTTAAAGGTAATTCAATAGAGCGAAGTTTGTGCATGAGAAAATTTCCAAAGGTTTGAAAATTTAAAAAAACTAATCAATCTTGGCACCAGAAATCTCGATTACCTTTCCCCATTTCTTAACTTCACTTTCAGTGAACTGCTGTATTTGAGCTGGATTCATATCACGAAGCTCCATACCAAACTCTATTAATTTTGCCTTGACTTCAGGCTGCGTTACGATTGCTCGAACCTCCCTATTCAGACGGTTAACAATATCTTTGGAAGTTGCGCCGGTAACAAACAGTCCAAACCAAGTCTCTGCTTCTACGTCAATGCCTACTTCCTTAAGGGTCGGTAAATCAGGAATAGCAGGATTACGTGCGTTTCCTGTAAGTGCCAGTGCTTTCAGGTTGCCTGCTTTTACTTGTTGCAGAGCTGAAGTCATATTGTCAAACATCACTTGTGTTCGACCGGGAATCAAGTCAGCCAATGCTGCGGCACTTCCACGATATGGCACGTGCAACATAGGCACGCCAGTAACTTGTTTGAATAACTCAGCAGCCATGTGAGTTGAAGCACCGTTGCCGGAGGAAGCGTAGTTAATACCGCCTGGCTGAGCCTTAGCCCATGTTATGAATTCTTTTGGTGTATTTGCGGGGGAATTGATCGGCACTACCATCATGTTAGGTGTGATCCCAATCATGGCAAAAGGCGTTAAATCCTTGAGCAAGTCAAAGCTAAGATTTTTGTATAGCGTTGCATTAATTGTATTTGCGGCACCACCGATCATTAAAGTGTGGCCGTCGGGCGCTGCGCGAGCTAAAGCCTCAGTCCCGATATTACCGTTGGCCCCCGATCGGTTCTCGACCACCACAGGCTGACCAAGAGCAATCGAAAGCTTATTAGCCATGAGTCGACCGACTATGTCAGTACTTCCACCAGCAGGAAAGGGAACAATTAGCCGTAAGGGCTTGTTAGGATAGTTCTGCTGGGCCTGCAACGGAGAAATTGCAAGAAAAAATGAAACTACTATGCAAACAAAAAATTTCACCATTACAAACCACCTTTGAACAACATGTAAATTGAATAAAGTGCTAAAAACTATCACACTTAAACTGGACTATTCCCTTATTCAAGCTCTACTTGCATTGATTGCAAGAAACGTCCGACACAAATATAAAAGCTCGCAGTAAGTACAAGCTCTACAACAGATGGGTCATCAAAGTAATCTTTCAATGCAATAACGCAGGAAGATGAGGCAGGCCCATCAGCCATTTCGTCAGCTAGTTGTAAAACAGAACGTTCCATAGGATTGAATAAATTTGACTTTTCCCAATCTGAAAGAGCATCAATTTTCTCCTGAGAAACTCCTGCTTCCAGTGCCATAGGTACATGGTGTACCCACTCATATTCAATTCGAGAGCGTTGGGCTCCGCGTAAAATTAACAGCTCGCGTATTGATCTCGGTGTACCAGCATTCAACCTTAAAGGCCAAGCAAAATCTAACCAGGCTCTTAACATACTCGGTGAATAGCCAAGAACTCTGTAAAGATTAGGAATTTCTATACCGCTAGCTTGTACAGCTTTGAAAATTTTATTAAGCTCACTATCAGATTCGGGCATTGGCACCAAGCCAATTAAAGAGCCTAAATTTTTTGATTCATTAGAAACCTGATGCATCACTTACTCCTATTGTTAGGTGGAACTGGCAGCGATCCTATTCCTGCTGTAGCACCTGCATCCACTGGAAGCACAATGCCAGTGATCCATCGAGATTCCTCACTAACAAGATATATCACTGCATGTCCAACATCCCAGCCCGTTCCCTCTGTTTGCAGCAGAGACCGCAAACGTCTGGACTCTCTCATCTCTTCGCTCATATCGCGGGAGTAAACCATAGGCGTATAGACCATTCCTGGGGCAATACAATTAACCCGGACTCCGTCCTTGCCATGATGAGTAGCCATCGAGCGCGTCATGTTGATTACAGCCCCCTTTGAAGTTGGATAAAGAAGCGAATGGTGACCGCCAACCAAGCCAGCAACTGATGCAATGTTGACAATTGCTCCTCCACCAGCAGCACACATATGAGGAATTGAAAACCGCGCCATAAGCATCATTGAGGTCACGTTGACTCGCAAAGCTTCATCCCAGGCCAAAAGATCTACATCCAGAGCAGTACCTGATGGTCCTGAAATACCAACGTTATTGATCAATATGTCAAGTCGACCCCATTTTTCAATTACGATCGCAACAGCCTCCTCACAGTCTTTTGGGCGGCTTACATCACATTCGATAACTATTGATTCACCGACTTCAGTTTCAATCAATCGCGCAGTCTCTTGCGCCCAGTCTTTGTTCATATCCAGTAAAGCAACCTTAGCTCCTTGTCGAGCTAAAAGTATCGCTGCAGCCCTTCCATTGCCGATTCCTTCAGCGCGAGAACCTGCCCCAGTAACAATAGCAATCTTCCCGCCAAGGGATTTATAAGGTTGAGTTAAGCTCATTACGTTGCACCTTAAACTGTTGCTACCGGAGTTAACGGCGAACCTACTGCTCCTGTCAAACGTAATGGAGGTGCAGTCAACATAAATCGGCTCCTTGCCTTAGACCTCAACCAGCGAGCAAGATCCCCAAGGTACCAAAGTTCCCCTAACGGAATGCCAAGTTTAAAAAGACAATGTTCATGTAATGGAGCCGAAGCACAGGGGAGGTTTCCAGAATTAGCTGGTAACCCTTCAACTGCATAATTGTCCGCAACCAATGCAGAAATACCGCTGTCTGAAATCCAGCGCAAAAGATGCTCATCTCGACCATCCAAAACTGCGCAGCTGTTATGCAACTTCACTGCATCAGGGTCACCATTCATTTCCATAATAAGGTCACCGAAGCCTGTATAAAGACAAAGAATATCGCCGCGACAAACTTCAACTTTATCCATTTCCATTGCTCTCATAAAGTCGTCATAACCAACGAAATAGCGATCACGCCCACAAAGTTGGAATAAATCCAGAAGCACTCCACGGCTTTGAATCGCTTTTACTGCCATGGTTTCAATGCCGAGTTTCTTCGCGCCCATACCCCGTCCAGTCTCATCAAGCGCACTTAATATATGCATACCTGCACGATAGCCGTTGTAATAAACACTTTCTGCAAAACCGTCATCATTTGCGTCGAACATTTGACCAACATGGGCAAAACTATCCCATTGGGTAGAGTACTGTGTGTGCAACACAACAGCGTCATCACTGATTACATCCGTATGTCCAGGCGAAGTGTGCGCAACTTGATAGTTGTAGTAAGCAACGCCTTCCCCCATAGTAGGACTAAATTTTGGGGGATGGCGTCTAGCATTTAATCTATTACCACCTGGAAAGTCGAGCGGTAGGCTAAGGCAGAAAGACAGTCCTTCTCGGACTTCGGCTGCAGCTAATCGCACAACATCCGGTGTAATAAAATTTAATCGACCAATTTGATCATCTGGTCCAAAGTCACCCCAGTTTGATCCTTCAGGTCGCTTAATCCAACGATTATTTTCCATTAAACAAATCCTTAAAAAAGAAAAGTAGAACTCTGATTAATCATTGCTCTTAATCCATGCCCAAGTAGGTACTCATAAGATCTTTTCGATTATTCAAATCAACCGGAAGTCCAGAAAACTTAATTTCACCATTAACAAGAAGATAAACCCAATCGGAAATTTTCAAGGCTTGATGAACATTTTGCTCAACTAGCAAAACGCTAATTCCTTCAAGTTTAATTTTCGTGAGCAATTGCATCAAAGCAGTTGTTACTCGGGGTGCAAGTCCTAAAGATAATTCATCAATCAATAAAAGCCTTGGGCGAGCAAGTAGACCTCTTGCAATAGCTAGCATCTGCTGCTCGCCACCTGACAACATGCCTGCTTGTTGATTCTGTCGCTCATGTAGAACTGGAAAAAGCTGGTGTATTTTGTCTAAATCTTCTGCCAAGTATGAACCACTGTTCACATGTGAACCAAGTCGTAAATTCTCAATGACAGTCATCTCAGCTAACAACCCACGCCCCTCAGGGATATGAGAAATACCTCTTCGAACTACCTGATGAACCTGACTGTCATCTATTGATGCACCATCCAAAATGATGTTACCTCGCCGTTGCTTTATGAGCCTTGAAATTGTTCTCAACAACGTCGTTTTACCACTGCCATTTGCTCCTAGAACAGATGTAATAGTGCCGGCTTGTACAGCTATCGAAATACCCTTCAAGGCCAAGGCTTCACCATAGGCAACTTCCAAATCAGTGACTTGCAGTAAAGCCATTTTCAATCCTCAGTACCCACATATGCTGCCACCACCTCTGGGTTGTCACGAATTAAAGAAGGATTACCAGAAACAATTGACTTGCCTAGATCAAGAACAGTTACTTGATCAGCGACGCCCATCAAAAATTCAATATGGTGTGTAATAACGAGAATAGTGACGCCTGTTCTTTTTCGTAATGCTAAAAGCGTGTCACGCAAATCATCCATCTCTTTGCGGCTAAGCCCGGCTGTTGGCTCATCAAGCATTAGTAACTTAGGATCCAGACTGGTTGCACGCGCAAGCTCAACGCTTTTCCGCGTTCCATAAGACAACGATGCCACTGTACGGTGAGCTAACGCCTCTAAACCAACTAACTCAAGAGCTCCCATTGCTCGCAAACTTTCTGTTTTCTCTTTAGCATTTCTCTGCGAGATATTTACGAGTTCATCCCATAGAGTTCCAGGATGGCGGGCATGCCTACCGGCTAAAACATTATCAAGCACGGTTAATTCACCAATTAAGCCGAAGTTCTGAAAGGTTCGGGTAATTCCAGCACCAGCAACCTGATGTGGATTTAATTTCAACAGATCTATTCCATTGAATTTGATTGATCCAGATTGCTGCTGGACAAGACGACTAATGCAATTAAGCAAAGTCGTCTTGCCAGCTCCATTGGGGCCAATAAGCCCGTGAACTGAACTTTCCATCACACAAAGATCTACTGAACTTAAAGCTGCCACTCCGCCAAAGGAAACACAGAGTGATGAAACATCCAATAATGGATTTTTCATATTTTTGCCTTTGACGAATCATCTTTTTCTGAAAGGCTGAAGCCTTTATTTCGTCTCGCTTTTGTAAGGTACTCATTTAGTGCGTGAAATGCACCCACTATTCCTGTAGGGTACAAAGTCGAAACAAGAGTAAAGAGGACTCCATAGATAATTAAACTTAAGCCGCGAACTGACTGCGTAAGCTCTGGTATCAAAACTACGAAAAACGAACCAAGCACAGGCCCGACTATTGTCCCCATTCCGCCAATCATCACAGCAGCAAAAACACTGATTGATAGCTCAGATGAAAAAGTGTCTGGGGCTACATATCCAGTAACCAATGCAAGTAAACCGCCTGAAATAGCACCGTAAACTGCACTCAGGACAAAGGCAATAATTTTGTAACGGAGCAAGTGAATCCCTAAACTTTGTGCAACCACCTCACTCGCTCCAAGGGTGCGCATTGCGCGCCCCGTTTTGGAGCTAGAAACACTATATGCAGCTAAGAATGCGAGAATAAAAATTACCAGTACGATGTAGTAGTAATAAGTTCCACCAAGCCACTTTGAGGAATCTAAAGTCGGCATGAACATGCCCTGAGGTCCGCCTGTATATTCAAATGCTTTAACAAGATGAAAGAGGGTATGTCCAAAGGCAAAGGTGACTATTGCTAATGCAAACCCTGTTAAGCGAAGAGAAGGTAGTCCAACAACTCCACCAGCAACTGCTGCAACTACTAGTGAAATCATTACGGCCGGAAATGCAGACCAGCTCCAATGCGTCATAGTGATTGCAACTACATAAGCACCAACAAGCATAAAGGCACCATGACCAAACGAATATATATTGGCTAATCCAATTGGAATATTTAGACCAATAGCAGCAATAGCGAAGATTAACCACATTGATATAAGGTATTGCGCATATTTTCCAAGTACCAAGGGTGCAAGTGCAAATGCAAATGCAACTAGCACCCATGATCCAAATAGAAGAAAGCGAGCGGATGGTATGCGCATGATCAAACCCTAGTTCGAATGATGTGACCAAAAATTCCAGCCGGACGAAGTAACAACACTAATAGCAATACTAAGAAAACAAATGCCTCTCGAAGCTGCACAGAAAGCCACATCGCAGCTAGCGACTCAGTAATTCCAAGAATTACTCCACCAAGAAGAACACCTGGGAAACTGTACAAGCCTCCCATGATCGCAGCAGTAAAAGCCTTTAATAGGTAAGGACGCATAAGGGCCGTTTCTAAAAATGAAATCGGTGCAATTAACAACCCTACAGCTGCACCTATTCCAGCAGCAACTATCCAAACTACTAGCACTATCCGATTTACATTTACACCTTGTAGTCTGGCAATGTCTGGATTTATCGCCACTGCACGCATTGCTAATCCTATCTGCGTGAACCGGAAGAATGCCAGCAAGATTATTGATAGGACCAAGGCAACAGCTACAGTACCAATTTGGTCGTAACTTATTGAAAATCCCATTAACTCTGTAGTTAAACGAGGGAAAAGTGATGGAACACGATAAGGTTCACCTTCTCCCCAAACGTATAGAGCAACAGCATATGCAAGTGTTGATAGACCTAGAGTTCTTATCGTCAAGTTGAGGTGGCCAGCAATGGGTCTGGGTTTCAATAGACAAAGGTAAATTAATCCTCCAAAAATGCCCGAAAGACAAACTGTAACTATCCAAGCTCCCCATAACGGCAAACCCAGTGGAACGATAAACATAATCAGTACGAATGCACCCAACATACCGATGTCACCCTGCGCAAAGTTTGCTACAGCAGTTGTACGAAAAATTAGCACTATCGCTAAGCCAAGAAGTGAATATAGCGCCCCATTGACAACGCCACTTATCAAAGCAGAAGCAAGTTGTATGCTGCTCATGTATATGTCCAGTTAGAGAATCTGTGCTTTATTTTTTGAAGCCTATGGGAGCAGCAACGATTTTGAATTGACCTTTTTCAATACCAAATGGATACATTTCCTGCATTCCCATCCGCTGTCCAGGGCCAAAACTTACCTTGCCACTGATACCAGTGTCAAAACCTTTCATAGCCTCTAACGTTGCTATCAATTTTGCTTGTGTTAAGTCCGGACCAACTCTGCGCAGCGCTTCAACAAGCACATGAGCAGTCAAACATCCATACATTGTGAAGTGACTCGCAGTTAGTTCTTTTTTATAAGCGGATAAATCATCAACGCATTGTTTGGACTGAGGTGCAGTAGGCGGCAAAACAATTCCAGGCGCAAGCACAATTCCTTCAGCATTTTCAGCAGCGGCTCTCAGGAACGTCTCGTCTGTTAGGGTTGAATACCCTGCAATCATTCGAGGCTTCCAATTTTGTCGCTGCATTTCAATTAGAAAACGAGCTGCATTGGGTGCTGTATCCATAATTAGCAGCAAATCGGGATCCTTTTCCTTAGCTTGGACAACAAATGCAGCCCGCTCTGGTGATGTCACTTCCATTACCCCATCGATAACAAGTTTTACGCCGGCGGCCTGAAGTCGGTCACGGGCAGCTTGTCTCCAACCTTCGTGTCCAGCTATGTTGGTAGAAAACATTGCGGCAGTTTTTGGATGAATTTTGTCGACTACGAATGGAACAATTGCTGCCGTCTGCTGCGAATAAAGTGGCATTAGAGCAAAAATATTCTGTTTAGGTGGATCGATCAACTTATCTAACCCCGCATATGGGAACAAATAAGGAACAGAAGTTCCTTCTACTGCAGACAAAATACCAGCTGCAGTTACTGTTCCACATCCTCCAAAAAGAGCAAATACCTTATCTTGTTGTAGTAATCTTCGGACGTTACCGATTGCTCTTTGCGCAGAATACGCATCATCTAAAACTTCGTAGCGTATCTTCCTACCGTGTATTCCACCAGCTTCATTTATTCGTTTGAAATAAGCGAGTTGGCCATGAGTAACCGCATAACAAACAGATGCGACGGGGCCTGTAGCAGCATTCGAACCACCAAGTAAAATTTCGGTAGCCGTAACCCCATCTTCTGCATAAGCGTTACTTGCAACAATAAATGTTGCGGCAAGAGCGGAATAAACCATTTTATTGAAAATCATTGTTATCTCCTTTATTGTTTATAAATAATCACCATCGAGTCCACTTAACAACTGCAGATATCTGAATACAAAAGAAAGAATTCAAACCTACTTGCTTAACTTCTTCTTCATTACTGGCACTACTACCAATAATTTAAAAAATATATTTGTCAGCTGACCCTATTTTCTTAACGCTGAGTTGCCACAAAAAACTACTGTCGAAAATGCAATCAAAGAAAAACTTCGCAAGCAATTTGAATGTCTTTGAGTTATTACTTTTCTTAAAATAAATCTGCAATCGGTTCAAATTGAGGTAACAAAACACCTTTTGAAATTTCCTGAAACGTCAGATTTACTTGCATGCCAATCTTGACATCATTGAACTGGCAATTAAGAATGTTGCTTACAATTCGAGGGCCCTCTGCAAGCGATACAAGAGCCACAAGATACGGAACACTATCTACAACAGCTTCGTGTGCAGCGTGGTGAACAATTGTGAAACTGTAGACAGTTCCACGCCCACTAATTGCAATCCATTTAATATTTTTAGACCGGCATTTTGGGCATATATAGAGCGGAGGATGCCATGCATGATCGCAAGCTAAGCATTTTTGAATTCTCAGTTCGCGCAACTGCACCCCATCCCAATAGACTTGAGTCAGTGAATCAGCTTTGGGTACTATCAACATTTGCTTACCTGGAAAGAATGGCAGAACTTGCCCCATTGCAACCCAAAAGACCAATCTCAGCGTTTATCACAGTATTGCTTGCAGTACCACGAAGTTGGCGCACGGCCTCCGTAATATGATTTAAGCCGTGAATGTAGCCTTCTGAAAGGTGCCCACCGTGCGTATTAACCGGCAAAGGTGATTCATTTCCTGTACCGTTGTTCAAAATATATGATCCACCTTGACTTCTCTTGGCAAAACCATAGGTCTCTAGGTCACTTAAAACCATGAAAGAGGTCGCATCATAGAACTGCGCAAAAGAAATTTGCGACCGATTCACACCAGCATCTGAAAACAATTTATCAATATTGCCAGAACCTGAGTGAACCATTAAGTCCTCAGCATACACAGTGATTGGCTCAGAATGAGTGAATAAACTTTGCTGAGCAGCCAATATATATACTGGATCTGCTCGTAAAGCTCGAGCAGTTTTTGCTCCTGTAATTACAATAGCTGCTGCTCCGTCTGTTTCCAAGCAATAGTCAAAAATTCGAAGTGGATCAGAAATCATTCGACCTTGAATGTAATCATCCATGCTCAACGGCTTGTCGCGCATCATCGCTAGTGGGTTGGTATTTGCGAACTTTCTTTGCTGAACAGCCACCGCTCCAAGAACACTAGTGAATTGTTCACGACTTAATTGAGCTTCATATGCATATCGCTGAGCCCATAAAGCCATAGATTGTCCGGGAACATGCAGTCCATAAGGTCCCGAGAATTGTCCTGATGGGGTTTTATCCCCTGAAGCGAATACTAAGTCACCGTTCACAGCAATGTGTCGTTCGGCACGCCCGTACCTCACTCCAGACCTCTCGTTCAAAGCCCGCCAAATTACTACTGTTCGTGCAATACCACTAGCTATAGCTGCTGCAGCTTGAGCAATAACACCACATTGAGCTGTTCCCCCAAAGGGAACGTCACTGAACCAGCGTACATCAGGAATGTTAAGTGACCGCACAACCATTGCGGGAGTTACATTGTCGTAGCTGTATCGAACCAATCCATCAACATCTGCAGGTTCAAGGCCTGCATCAGCAAGTGCTGCTTGAATTGCTTCAAGTGCAAGCTCCCACTCTGAGCGTCCCGAACTCTTCGAGAACTCGGTCTGTCCAATTCCTACTATGGCTGCTTTGCCTCGCATTTGAGAATCAATCAATACGTGCACCAGACAAGCGAACTGGAAGTGCCCAGCCTTCGATTTGCTTGCTAGTAAAAGATTGGAATTCAATTGGCGTCAAGTCAATAGGCTGTACCCCAAGCTCGCTAAGCTTCAAAGAAACATCTGATAACTTCATTATCTTTCGAAGCTCTGAGCTGTAACGTGCAATGATTGATGGCGGTGTCTTCGACGGTGCATAAATCCCAAAAAAAGAAATAGCTTCAACATTTACTCCAACTTCTTTTAGTGTAGGTGTGTCGGGTAAAGATGCAATCCGATTTGGGCTGGTTACACCTAGCGCCTTCAGTTTTCCGGCCTTGATAAGAGGCGTTGCAGAAATGACGCTGTCAAACATGACATGCACTTGTCCCGACAAAAGTGCAAGCAGAGCAGGATTGCTGCCATTAAAAGGTACGTGTGTCATTTCAACACCCATCACCGATTTGAATAATTCGGCGGACAAGTGCGTCGTTGCGCCATTTCCCGATGAAGCATAGTTAATAGTCCCCTTATTCTTTTTGGCGTAATCAATGAACTCACCGGCCGAACTCACTGCTAGGCTTTGTGGAACCACCATCACATTTGGACTAATCCCTATCAGGGCAATGCCACTAAGGTCACGGGTAAAATCAAATGGTAGGCTCTTATAAAGATTGGCATTGACAGCATTACTGCCTCCAGCCAGTAGGATTGTGTAACCATCAGGAAGTGATTTAGAAACAATATCAGTGCCTAAGTTACCGGCTGCCCCTGGTCTATTTTCAACTATTACACTTTGCCCAAGGGCGTCGCTCAGCTTTTGCGCCACCATACGACCCAGAATATCGGTACTTCCAGCTGGAGCGAAAGGAACAACCATTTTAATTGGGCGAGATGGCCATTCCTGCGCATTAATAGATAAGGCATTTGCCAATGACAGGAATAAAACCGAAAGTTTAAAAAGAATCTTCATACACCACTCCGTTTGTATTATTTTGGCTAACTGAAGTAGGTCTGTCCAATAGCATTTTCAATTCTTAAACAGCAATTGATTTAAAATTTAGATTAATTTTTTCCCTTTTGTTTTTGACTTGAATCTGAATTCGTGATTACATTGATAAACTTTTCAAGTGCAGGCGAAATATTTAAAGGATTCCAAAGAAAATAGGCACTCAAATCGCGTCGAGGGTCTTCAATATTAAGAAATTTAACGTTAGGCAATGCAGCCTTAGCAATCGTAGAAGGAACTAACGCAATACCCAAACCTTGCGAAACCATAGCAACAGCCGATAACCATTGACGCACGTAGAACCGTACTTTCGGATAAAAACCCGCTGCCAAAAACATCTGAATAACATGCTCATGTCCTGCTGCAGTCGTATCTCTAGCAAATAAAACAAAGGCTTCGTTAGATAAAATATTTAGTTTGATGCGCTTCCGATCTGCAAGCCAATGTGTCTCATGTACACAGCAAACAAATTTGTCATCTGGTAGCCTATGGCCTGACAATCCTCTTTCCAAATTCAATGCCGGTGAAAAAGCAGCGTGGATTCTGCCTTGGCTAAGTGCTTCGGCCTGCTCACTTACGGGCATATCGATCAAGTCAATATCGACCATAGGCACAATTTTGTTGAAATTACGTAGCATCTCTGGCATTCCTCTATACAGCATTGAAGTAGTAAATCCAATCTGTAGGCTTCCCAGTTGCCCACTTGCTACTGCCCGTGCCGTTTCCTCAGCGTGACGTGCTTGTGCTAGAACCCTTCTTGCTTCTGCAAGAAATGCTACGCCAGCCGGTGTCAAGCTTACTTTTCGACTATTTCGATCGAAAAGACGCATCCCCAAGTGTTCCTCCAATTTTTGTATATTGAAGGTCAATGGCGGCTGAGTGATGAAAAGTCGTTCAGAAGCTCGCCCAAAATGCAATTCTTCTGCCAAAGCGACGAAGTAGCGAAGATGACGTAATTCCATTTGCTAATTTCCTAATAGGTCGATTGATTCATCAATTGAATCATTAGTTCAAACGATAACAAAAATCGGATTGGACGTCACGCAGGGCAAAGGCGACACTCTTTCAAGGTAAATAACTAACCTTAAATTCTTTTTTAATTTAATTCAAAATTTTTCTAAAAATGAAAGCACTAAGAGAACTCGGTATTTCGAATGAAAATTTGACTTGGACTCGTCTAATCGAACGCCAGGCAACTAGGAACGGTCAAAAACCTTATTTAATTTTTGAAGGTAACAGCTGGTCTTATGCTGATGTAGAACAGATAACAAGACAACTAGCTGTTGGACTAATATCTTTTGGTATTCAGCCAGGTGATCATATTGCTCTACTTGTAGGTAATTGTCCAGAAACACTCTTCTTGAATTTTGCACTCGGCCGTATTGGGGCAGTTTCATGCCCGATCAATACTGCGGCTAAGGGAGAGCTACTTGCGTATTTTTTAAGCTCATCAAATTCTTGCGCAATAATTTTAGGAACAAATTCATTTTCTAAATTTGAAGAAATTGAATCTAAATTACCTAAAGTGCAAAGAGTGCTTGTTGTCGAAGAAAAACAAATTTCTCAAGAGCTACAAACATTAACTCAGCCCGGTTATCAAGGGATATGCAATAAGGTAATAAATTACGAAAATCTCATCAAATCGAATCCCAACTCTTTGTTGCCCCAAGTCAGCCCCAAAGATCCTCAAGCAATAATGTTTACATCTGGTACTACTGGGCCATCGAAAGGTATCGTTGTAACTAATGAGCAGAGTTTTGGATTCTCGATCGGAAGAGTAGAGTACCTTGGATTGCAGTCAGATGACGTTGTCTATACTTGTCTCCCGCTATTTCATGGAAATGCCTTAAATGCTGCAGCAGTTCCTGCTTTTTTAGCGGATGCCACACTTATTCTTTCTCGACGCTTTTCAGCAAGATCTTTCTGGGAAGACGTTCGTAAAAATAATGTCACTCAATTCAATCTCTTAAGTTCGATGACGAATATTTTGTGGGGAATGCCACCTTCACCTCAAGATCGTGTCCATAAGGTTCGCCAGTGCACTATGGTGCCAGTGCCCATTTTCGCAGTTGATTTCACACTGCGGTTTGGCATTGAAATTGTTTCGTCTTACTCTCTAACTGATTTTGGGCAAGGTACATTTCTTCAACCCAGTGCACCGAAAGAGAAATATAGATCGGCTGGGCGTCCACGTCCTAAAGTAGAACTCACCATAATTGATGATAACGAACAACCACTACCGATCGGAGAAGCTGGTGAGATTTGTCTACGCTCTAATGATCCAACTCTTTCTGGCCGCTATTACTATGGCATGCCAGAGGAAACCGCATCAGCAAATCAAGGCGGCTGGTTTCACACAGGTGATAGAGGCTATCTCGACGAGGATGGTTTTCTGTATTTTGTCGACCGTAAGAAAGATGCAATTCGTCGACGCGGAGAAAATATATCTTCGTGGGAAGTTGAACAAGTAATTGCAAGGCATCCTGATGTAGCAGATGTTGCTGTATACGCGGTCAGTTCAGAATTTTCGGAAGATGAAGTAATGGCCTCGATTGTGTGTAGGGATAGTAGAACCATTGCACCTGTTGACTTAATACTTTTCTGTGAACGCAATATGTCTTATTTTATGGTTCCACGTTACCTTGAATTTTTACCAGATCTTCCACGAACCCTAACTGAGAAAGTACAAAAGCAAGATTTACGTAAACGCGCCGAATCAAAAATTGAGTCCCTTTGGGACAGAGAAAAGTCAGGAATAGTTCTAAAGCGTTGAGTTACATCTTGATAAATTGCGATATTTTCTTTATAAATATTGTTTAAAAGAAAATCTTATAAGCGTTCGGTACAGCCTACGGGATAATGAAATTACAGAATGGTCAATTTCATTGACCTCAACACGAAGGTTTGAAGAATCTTAAATAATAATTAAACTCAGACATGAAATCTCTAGAAATATATAAATCTTCATCTTAAGCGTCCAGACTCTGGACACCCCTTACCCGTCCAGAGCGACTTGGTATCGAATGCAACTAAACCTAAGTGGGTTAGAAAGAATTTAAATTGCCTGATGATGAGTGTCTTAAGCATTGGGTGTCTATCAATGTCAGGGTGCGCGCTTCATCAAAAGCTTTCCCGTGAATTCGAAGACCTGCACACCGCCCTGGTTGTGAAGCTCGTTACGTACTGTAATGACACCATGTTTGCCATCACTGGTCGGCTTCGTATCCACAATGTGTATCTGTGCGCTTACTGTGTCGTTAGGGAATAGCGGCGTTGGGAACTTCATTTCCTTGATTTCGAGTGCCGCGACAGTGTAGAACCCGAGGACGTCTTCCATCATGCCGGCAGCAATGGCAGCAGTTAGAAGTCCTGGCACTATTCGACGACCAAACGGTGAGTGCAACTTGCAGTGCTCGGCGTCGACAAATATGGGCGCCTTGATCCCCGCAATACCGGTGAACATAACTACGTCCGTCTCCGTTACTGTCCTGCCCTTACTTTGAATAGTATCTCCGATACTAAAGTCGTCAAAAGCGCGATCGCGCGACAAATTTTTCATCTTTTGTTTCCCATGTCGGATCCGTGCTTCAAAACAGGCTGAAGAACTTATTGCATCTTTACGCCGGACTCGCGGATGACTCTCGCCCACTTTTCGAGTTCAGAATCCAAAAACGCCGAGAACTGCTCGCGAGTTTGATCCAAAGGCACCGCACCTAGCGATTCGATCCGAGCCTTGACATCGGGTTCGGCCACTGCTTTTCGCAGTTCAACATTCAGCCGATCAAGAATTGCCACCGGCGTTTTTGCAGGTGCCGAAAGGCCCGTCCAACTCGAAGAGATCATGGCCGGATAACCAAGCTCCAAAAGCGTAGGTACCGAAGGCAGCATTGGAACTCGCTGATTAGTTGCAACGGCCACTGGCTTAAGTTGCCCAGGACCTAAGCGAGGCACACTCGCCGCTAAGGAATCAAAACCAATGGCAACATCTCCCGACATCAGACCTAACTGCATATCGGACGTACCCTTGTATGGGACGTGATTTATTTTCACACCTGTGATGGCCTTGAACATCTCCATCGTAAAGTGTGAAGTCGATCCAATGCCAGCTGAACCGGTGTTGATAGTTTCTTTTTTCGAGCGCAATATGAAGTCAGCAAACGATGCAACATCGGTCTTTGGTGAAGCGACAAGCAATTGAGGGAAGATCGCCATTCCGCCAATTTGCGCAAAGTCCCTTTGAATACTATAGGTTATCTTGCCAGGTAGCCCGGCTTGAATGGCAAAAGTGCTGGCATTTAGCAGCAATGTGTAGCCGTCGGGCGCCGCTGCCAGCACGTGATTTGCAGCGATCAGCCCCCCTGCGCCTGGTCGATTATCGATGAGCACCGATTGCCCCAATTGCCGGGACATTTTCTCTGCGATGACGCGAGCAACAACATCAGCGCCCATACCAGCAGCAGCCGGAAGAACGATCGATATTGGCTTTATCGGATAAGCGCCCTGCGCCAATGCAAGTGGCATGGCCATCAGGCAGGCCACACTCGTGATTAACCTATTTAATGAAAGCAGTTTCATGATATCTCCTTCTTTTTTAAGTTACTAGTATTGCCATCGTGAACAACACCTGCATCGATCAGCTCGCTTATTTTTGATTCTTGGTAGCCCAGGTAGGCACTAAGAGCCGAGCGGCTATGCTCACCCAGCCCCGGCGGATGCGAATAGGGAATTTTTTCACCAAACAAGATGACTGGGCTCTTGACGACTGGAAGGCTTCCCTGGGTCGAATGAGGCTCTTGCCTGAACACCTCGTTATGAACTACCTGTGGGTCATTCATGACATCTGCGTAGTTATTAATTCGGCTGCTGGGAATTCCCACCTTCTGCAAGTCAACGAGGCAACTTGCGGTGGTCTTTGGAAGAAAGACTTCGGCGACGATTGCGTTAAGCGCCTCACGATGAGCCATGCGGCCGGCATGATCGATAAACCGAGGGTCTGAAAGCAGCGGTAGAAGACCCATCGTTTCACAGAAAATTTCCCATTTGTAATTAATGACAGTGAAATAAACGAAGCCGTCCGAGGTTGCGTAAGCGCCCGAAGGGGATATCAAAGGGTGGTCATTACCCACCCTCTTGGGGAGCACGCCCGTCATGAGGTATTCAGTGAAGGTCGGCGTCTGAAAAGCTAGGATCGATTCCAGTAGAGAAACGTTGATTCTTTGGCAGCCTGCTCCATTTTCGACTTGCCGTAGTCCCAACAAAATTCCTTGAAAAGCGTTCATACCCGCAAGCATGTCTCCCACAACGTTGCCCACGCGCATCGGCGGATCGTCCGCCCGGCCGATGATACTCATCAGCCCCCCCATGGGCTGAGCTATGGAATCCCCGGCCGGATGAGCCGCGTAAGGCCCTCCCGGACCGAAACCATTGACCGAGCAAAAAACGAGGTTGCTTCTTCCCACAGATAAAGCATCGAAGCCTAGGCCAAGACGGTTCATGACGTCTGGCCGAAAGTTCTCAACAACCACATTGCTCCATGCAACTAGCTCGTGAGCGAGTTCTAGGCCTCGCGGGTCGGTAAAGTCGATGACTATGCTTTGCTTGTTGCGGTTCATGGAAATGGAGGTCGACGAATTGTCGCCAAACGCAGTCCCCATCTGCCGGCCCCAGTCACCGCGTGGCGGCTCTACCTTAATAACCGTTGCACCATGGTCTGCTAAAAGCATTCCGCAATAGGGACCAGCAACTCCCTGACCAAAGTCAACAACCCGAATGTCTTGCAAGGGAAGTTGTTGCACCCCTTTATTTTTGTTGCCCATTAACTGGCTCATAAAAATCCATCCATTAGCACCAAACTCTGATTTATTAGTATTTACGCAGGCATACAGAAGTACAATCACATTCTTTGAATCAACTCTTAAGTTGTATAACTGAATGAAAGTGACGCTACGCCAGATCGAAGGCTTTCTCGCCGCCGCTGAGCTGCTTTCTTTTTCTCGCGCCTCCCAAAAGCTTCACATCACCCAGTCAGCGTTCTCGCAGCTAATACGTGAGACTGAGGCCTCACTCAATGTTCGCCTTTTTGATCGCACCACTCGCAGTGTGATCCTAACCAAGGCAGGTGCTGAACTGGTCACGAAAATGCGTAATGTCATTGTTGCAATTGAATCCGCTTGCCAGGCCGCGCAGTCAATTAACCAAATGGACATTGGGCATGTATCGCTTGCAACATTGCCATCACTAGCAGGTGGATTTGTCACTCAGGCTCTTGGAGACCTCAGACGGCAACACCCCGGTATCTCAATCAGCCTTCATGAAACAGACAACTCCGAATTGTTGAAAATGGTGATTCGCGGCGATGTTGAATTTGCAATATGTGCACAAGTACCTGCAGTGCCGGAAGTTACCTTTGAGTTGCTATACACCGAAGAACTTGTGCTGGTCGTCCCCCAAGGGCACCCTCTTTCTAAGAGAAAAAAGCATCGATGGAGCGCACTCAAAGGCATGCCACTAATTATCCCTGCATTGCACACGAGCACACGCAAAAGTATTACTGATGCGATGGAAATCAACGGAGTTGAACTAAAGCCAATGTTTGAGGTTGCTGGCCTCACCTCTTCGGTAAGCATGGTTCGAGCCGGTCTGGGTGTCACCGTCATGCCCCTTACTGCGATGGTCGAGATGAACCTTGATGGTGTATGCACCTGCCAACTTATAAAACCTACTGTGCATCGGCGCATTGCTATTTGCATTCGTAATGACCGAACCCTTTCTCCGGCAGCGATGCAAATCGTTCAGTTGATGCAGGCTCGAGTTGGACTTGCGACGAAGGCCAAGTTGTCCAAGACCTCTTCTCTTTCGAAAGTCCCTATTCAATGAACTTGTCTCGCTTGCATCACACAACTATTCGCGTGCAATGTATCGACTAACGCTTCGAGTTTATTACGAAGCTAGCACTCTCGATCATTTCCTCGAATGCCGTTCCACAGGACTTTGAAAAGCGGTTCGAACTGGCTGGTCAACTGGTAGCGTCGCTTGCGGTACTCCCACATGATCACCGCTCGCTGGATGGACCCAATAAAGAAGTCGATCACCTGCTGAGGATGTAGCGTAGGGTCAATAATTCCGACTGCTTGCGCGTCCTTTATCATCGCTCGCATTGGCACGAAGAACTCTGCTTGCACATATGTGGGGTCGCGCATCCAAGTCTGCAACGGAACTGACATGAACATCGCACGGCCAACACCCGGGTGCTCCTCGTGGTACTGCAGATGTATCCAGAGACAGCGGCGCAACTTCTCGCGTGGAGATTCCAGCCCAAGCACGCCGTCAGTCAAGCGCTGTCGCAAGTCTCCTAACCATTCGCTGATGAATTCAAACAGCAAATGCTCCTTATCTCCGAAGTACTTGTAAATGGTTGAGAAACTCATTCCGCAGTCTGCTGCAATGGATCTCATGTCTACGTTATGAAAGTCTTCCTCTGAAAAGGCCTTCAGCACAGCTTCTCGCAAGCGTGCACGCAATTTTGGGTTCATTTGATCCGGATCTACCCGGGCAGTCTTAGCGACTATAGGAACGACTGAAAGTTTGATAGACATGTAAATATTCTAGACTGCTTTTAAAACATAACACTGTTACCTTATTTTAATTTAAAGATCCGAATATCAATTTTGGTTTGTGATAATTAGGGAAATCACTTGTAGATAGTACAAAAAATGTATAGCCAAACAAATAGTAACGATGTTACTGTTATTACATATTTGCAACTACATACAAGGCAATAACTATGATCGACTGGGAACTGGACGACGAACACACAGCCATTCAAGATGCTGCCCACAAGTTCGCCCAAAGCGAGATTGCTCCGTTAGCGAGAGATGTAGATCTAGAAGAACGAGGCTTTCCCGAAGACCTGTTAAAGAAGATGGCTGCGCAGGGTTATTTCGGGATGGGTATAGGTGTTGAGCAAGGGGGCCTGGGGTCCGGCACGCTGGCCATGGGGCTAGTAACGGAGGAGTTTTGTAGGGCCAGCCTAGCCATGGGAAGTATCGTCCAGAGAAACTGGCTGTGCGGGCACATCCTAGATAACTTTGGCACCTCGGAGCAAAAAAAACGATGGCTGCCAGGCCTGTCCAGTGGTGCGCTTCAATCTGCGACTTCTGGAACCGAGCCAGACGCCGGATCGGATGCAGCCAACATCAAAACACGCGCTCAGCTTGACGGCGATTGCTATGTGGTTAACGGAGCCAAACAATGGACTACCTTTGCGGGCCGTGCAGACCTTCTATTTGTCTATGTGCGCACTAGCAACGAACACAAGCACAAGGGCATCAGCCTGCTAATCGTCGAGAAGCTTCCGGGTGACCAATTTGCGCCGCCGCAGATAACCGGCCAACCCATCCGAACAGCGGGCTACCATGGCCTTCCCTCTTACAGCCTTTTTTTCGACAACCTACGAGTACCTGTAGGACACCTTGTGGGCACTGAGGAGGGTCAAGGCTTTTACCAGCTCATGTTCGGCTACGAACGCGCCCGCGTGTTAATCGGCTTCCGGTGCATTGGCATCGCCCAGGCTGCCTACGATGCCGCTTTTAAATATACCCAGGAGAGAGTGCAGTTTGGAAAGCCCATTGCCGAGTTCCAGGCTGTCCGACACAAGCTGGCAGACATGGCGACGCAACTCACCGCGGCTCGCGCGTTCGCTCACCGGGTGGCTCGTACTCTTGATAGTGGCGCACGATGTAACACAGAAGCCGGGATGGTCAAGCTGTTTTGCTCAGAAATGGCCGCAAAGGTCACACACACTGCAATGCTGCTTCATGGAGGCATGGGTTACGCGGCTGCCACCGACGTGAATCGCTACTGGCGCGACGGAATGCTTATGTCCATTGGGGAGGGTACAAGTGATATTCAACGCGACATAATTTCAAAAGGATTGCTCAATGCGCGATGAGAAAAAAACCGAAGTCCTGATGGATGTCGCTGAAGGTGTTGCGACGATCACTCTAAATGCACCTCAGCGCCGTAATGCGCTTACACCTGAAATGGCTGACGCTATGATCGCAGCTTTTGATCGCGCCGATGCCGACGAAACTGTCGGAGCCGTTGTTATTTTGGGAGCTGGTGGGCACTTTTGCTCAGGTGCGGAACTAGGTGAAGCTGCAAGAATGATGGCAAACCCGCTAGACCCTGTCGTCTACGATGGCACTAGCAGGATCTATGAAGCTTTTGTTCGTGCTGGCCACCTTAAAGCGCCGGTGATCGCCGCTGTTCGCGGAGCAGTTGTGGGCGCTGGTATGAATTTGATGCTGGCCGCCGACCTTCGGATCGTTTCTAGGACCGCAAGAATCTTGTCGGGCTTTCTGCGGTTGGGCGTTCATCCCGGTGGCGGTCACATGATGTTATTGGCCGCCACCACCAACCCCCAAGCTGCCTGCGCAATGGCCTTATGCAGCGAAGAAATCGACGGTGACCGCGCTCAAGCTATCGGCCTAGCTTGGGCCGCTGTAGATGACGCCCTTGTTCAGGACCACGCTATGGCGCTGGCTCGCAAGGCGGCCCTTGACCCTTCACTGGCACGTGCAACCATACGCACCCTTCGAGCAACAGCAGCTGAACATCACGCTCGCTGGCCACAAGCGCTGCAGGCTGAACGCGCCACACAGCTTTGGTCCATGAAGCGCGCTGGAGAGAGACGCACAAATACAAATCAGCCATTGCGGCCGCCAGTTTCATCGGTGCGAAATTTAAAGGGGAATACCTAGTTATGGGACCCCTAGTCGGACTAAAAGTACTGGACTTATCGGCAACATTACCTGGACCGTTCTGCACACAGGCGCTGGGAGACCTGGGCGCCGACGTAATAAAGGTCGAACCACCTTCAGGTGAAATGACGCGTCTCTCGACCACCGGCATCATGGACATGACCAACCGGAACAAGCGCGCAATAGTTCTGGATCTGAAGACCCCCGCTGGCGTGCGTGACTGCCTTGCACTCGCCAAGGGCAGCGACGTCGTGGTCGAGGGCTTTCGTCCGGGTGTTATGGATCGACTAGGCGTGGGATTCAAGGCAGTATCTGCAATCCGACCTGGGATAGTCTACTGCTCAATCAGTGGTTATGGTCAGCAGGGCCCTGAAGCTCAGACTCCGGGACACGACGTCAACTACCTCGCTGCCAGCGGGGCATTGTCCTACTCCGGCCAATGGCGCCGCCTGGGACCACTAAGGCCAGCCATACCTGTGGCCGACCTTGGCGCTGCGCTTTATGCAAGCGTTTCAATTCTTGCAGCGCTTCGACAAAGGGACGCTACTGGGGAGTCTATACACATTGATATCGCACTGGCTGACTGCGCTATGGCGTTGGCCACAGCCCGCGGCGGGCGCAACCAAGCTATCCGTGATGAGGATCGCCTACATCTTTTTCCCACCAATGGCATCTACCGATGCGCGGATGGTCAAAACATCGCGCTAGGTGTGGTTGAGGAGCACTTCTGGAAAGGCCTGTGTGAAGAATTGGCTGCGCACGATTCACGTTTACTCGATGCACGCTTTGCCACCGAATCACTCCGCCGCCAGCACGGAGATGAATTACTGGAATTGATTGAAAAGACACTGGCCCTATTCAGCGCTGACGAATGGGTCGCCAGACTAGGAGCGCGTGATGTTCCAGTCAGCAAAGCCGTCACGCTTGCTCAGGCCGTCGAATCGCAACAAGCTAAGGCACGAGGCATTGTCTCCACTTTAGACGGTGAACGCCATGTAATGTTTCCGGCGCTATGGAATGGGCGCCCTGTCTCGAGCCTTCGGCATACAACGCCGAAACTTGGTCAACATACAGCTGAAGTGCTAGCCACATTAAGACCACTCTCCAAGCTATGACAACTAAAGCACAAACTCAACTTGCACTGCAAGGCTTAAAAGTAATCGACTTCAGCCAAGGTGGTGCAGGGCCTTACTGCACCCAACTTCTGGCCGACTTTGGCGCTGATGTCATCAAGGTCGAACCGCCTAGGGGAGACTGGGCGCGCGAGATGGGCGTGATCGATGAAGATGCTGGAATGAGCGGCACTTTCATGAGTCTGAATCGCAATAAGTTCGGTCTGTGCATGGATCTGTCTCAAGCAAAGGCTGTAGAAATTGCAAGACTTCTTTGTGCCGATGCCGACATTGTGGTCGAGGCTTTTCGTCCCGGCGTCATGCACCGCCTTGGGCTCTCCGCGAAGGACCTTCGGCAGGGTCATGAGTCATTAATTTACTGCTCGATTTCTGGATACGGGCAAACTGGACCAAACGTAGCACTGCCAGCCAGCGACTCGGTCATGCAGGCCTACGGCGGCTTAATGTCACTTGTTGGCGATGAAGGTGGAGAGCCGCTACGCGTTGCAAATATCGTCTCCGACATGCTCACTGGTACTAACGCTTTTGCAAGTGTGCTTCTTGCCCTAAATCGCCGACACTCAACTGGACAAGGCGGCTGGGTCGGCAGCAGCTTGCTCGATTCAATAGTCGGATTTCAAGCACCCATCCTGTCTGAGTACCTGCTGACCGGCAATCCGCCTGTTCGCCGGGGAAATAGACACCCACTGATTGCAGCATCTGGCGTATTCAAGACGCAAGACGGGCGAGTTGCATTCACTGTACTGGACCACTATTGGCAACCATTCTGCGAAAGCATGGGCATCGCACAGGAACCCAAGGACCCACGCTTTACAACTCCACAATCTCGTATGGCCCACCGTGCCGACGTCGCTCGGACAATGCAGGATGCGGTGGCACACCGTACCGTGCGCGAGGTTCTAGACATACTTGGACCAGTAGGAGTGTTGTGCGCACCTGTGCAGGACTATGCAGCACTGGTCGTTGACTCACAGGTTCACCACAACGAGCTTCTTACAGAAATAACATCGGACCGTGGCGCGATCCTGCCCATGGTGCGAAGCCCTATGAGCTTAGACGGACCATCTCGCAAATGGAGCGCGCCTCCACGAGTGGGCGAACACACCGAACTACTACTTAAGCAACGGCTTGGCCTAAACGATGACCAGATAGCTGAACTACTGCAAAGCAAAACCGTCATCGCAGCTTCACCCCTTCATCAACCCCAGAACTTAGGAGACAAGGCATGAAAATCACCCCAAACACGTCAAGCATCCATCGTCGCGGATTCATTGCACTAACTGCCAGCGCGCTGGCAGGAAAATCCATAGCGCAAGCTCAGGACTGGCCCACACGTTCCGTTCGTATAATCGTGCCCCAAACGCCTGGAGCCGGTACCGACCTAACCGCCCGGTTTATAGCTGAGCGCTTGTCTCAGGAGTGGAAGTCCGGAGTCGTTGTAGACAATAAGCCCGGAGCCGGTGTCACTGTGGGTACTGATGCCGCCGCCAAGGCAGCACCAGATGGCTACACGCTTTTCATGGGCGGCTCGGCAGTTTACCTAACCAAGCTGTTGTCCAAGACCACGCCATTCGACGTGGTTAAGGACTTCCGCGTGCTGATGGGCGTAAACGATGCCCTGCTTGCCTTTGTGGTACCAGCCAACGCGCCAGTCAACAACATGCGCGAGTTCGTAAATTTAGCCAAGTCCAAACCCGGTGGACTAAACTTTGGGTCCGCTGGCGGCGCCAGCGTCACTAACATCGCACCATTGTTGTTAACAAAGATGGCGGGAATTGATATGGTGGGTATTACCTACAAGGGCAGTGCTCCATTGCTGACCGACACAATTTCAGGACAGGTTCAACTCTCCGCGCCAGCCATCGCCACCGTGGCGCCCAATGTCACGGCAGGTCGACTAAAAGCGTTAGCGGTAACTGGTGCACGTCGTTCCAAGACCTTACCCAACGTTCCAACAATGGCTGAGGCGGGCTTCGAAGGCTTCGAAGTTACATCCAAGACTTACTTAGCCGCGCCTGCAGGTTTGCCTGACTCTATTGCGGTCAAAATCGTCGCCGCTGTTAGCCGCATCATCGCCTCGCCCGACTACCAGCGCTTCCTAGATTCGCAAGGCTTGGAAGCTGAGGCAGTGCCACCAGCAGAGTACGCGCGCAGCTCTCAGGAAGAACTGCGCCGATGGTCGAAGGTAGTGGAAACTATTGGCCTTCAGCCGCAGTGACCTAGTCCCAAAAGTAAATCAACCTTCAAAAATAAAGCTAGGAGTCACAGGACATGCAGTTTCCAGTCACCCCCGAAATCGGTGTCGAGATCATCGACGACATCATGCGCGTCACACTCCACCGACCCGAAGCAATGAACGCGCTGACTTCGTCCATGCTCCACGGACTAGACAATGCCGTTGCTTATTTGGAGAATCGTGAAGACCTGCGAGTGCTCATCATTACTGGAGCAGGACGCGCTTTTTGCGCAGGGGCAGACCTGAAAGCTTTTGACGAGGCTCAGGTCGTAGAACCTGGAGAGCCTGATTTCCTTGACCTCGCCAGCTCCCAGTTTGCACGTATAGCTGCGCTGCCCAAACCAGTAATCGCCTGCCTAAACGGCATCACAATGGCTGGAGGTTTGGAGCTTGCTCTAAGCGCAGACCTGCTCGTCGCAGCAGATACTGCCCGCATTGGAGATGCACATGCTAATTTTGGCGTTTACCCTGGTGGGGGCGGAGCCGCAGTATTGCCACGTGTAATACCGCTCCATGCGGCTATGTACCTTCTTTACACTGGGCGTACATATACCGCAACTCAATTGCACTCTCTAGGCTTGATTTGCGAGGTGCACCCTTCTGAAGCCTTAGCAGAAGCAACATTAGCACTAGCACGCCACATAGCATCTCGCAGCCCTGCAACGCTTAGGCGTATGAAGGAAGTAGCCCGCGCCAGTGCCGACAAGACAAGATCGGACGCGCTTCTTCACGAACAGGTCATGCTACGCAAACACCTTCGCTCCCACGATATGGCCGAAGGCTTGAGCGCCTTTGCCGAAAAGCGCCCTCCTCAATTCACTGGCCGCTAAGACTGATGCAAAACCAGAACCAGCGCTCAGACCTAATTAAACATAAGCACAAACAAAACTAGCAAGCAAAACATGAATAACGTATACATAGCTGGCGTGGGCATGACGCCATTTGGAAAGCACACTGGTATTGGTGTCTACGAACTGATAGCCCAGGCAGTTAACGCTGCCGTGAAAGATGCTGGAGCCGAACTTCGTGACATTGAATCTGTTTACTACGGCACCTTGACCCACGGCATGCTACAAGGTCAGTATTGCGTACCTGGCCCTATCGCCATGCGGCGCATGGGGTTGCAAGACATTCCCATTTTCACGGTCGAAAATGCCTGTGCCAGTGGATCCAGTGCGCTGCACCTAGCGGCTCAGGCTTTGCGCGCGGGTTCTTGCGAAATCGCCCTAGCCGTTGGCGCAGAGAAAATGAACATCCCTGACAAAGCCCGAATGTTCGCTGTATTTGATTCTGGCTGGGATGTGCAGACAGTTGACGCCAACAAGGAATCTCTTCTAGACCTCGGCCGCGGAATTGAACCGCCAGCAAACACCACCTCAATAAGGCCTTACAGCGTGTTCATGGATGTATATGCCGCATTCTGCCGCGACCACATGCGCCGTTGGGGTACCACACAGCGACAAATCGCTGCAATTTCTGCAAAAAATCACCAGCATTCAGTGCACAACCCTCTGTCCCAGTACAGGCAGGCCTACACCATAGATGAGGTACTAGCTGCACCTGCCATCAGTTACCCACTTACCCTGCCAATGTGCTCCCCGATAAGTGACGGCGCCGCCTCAATAGTGTTATGCACCGACGAGGGCCTACGCCGGTTAGGACTGGGACGTTCACGCCTCGTTCGCCTGCGCGCTAGCATTGTGCAGACAGGCGTTGACCGCACCGCGGACCAACCTGAGGATTATGTCAGCGCACGAGCTGCTCGACGTGCATACGAGCAAGCGGGAATCGATCCAGCCGACGTCCACATTGCCGAGGTTCATGACGCAACGGCCATGGGCGAATTGTTAAACGCAGAGGCACTAATGCTAGTGGCGCGCGGCGAGTCAGGGCCTGCAGCCGAGCGTGGCGAATTCAGCATCGGGGGCCGTATTCCAATCAATACATCTGGCGGCCTTGAGTCAAAGGGGCATCCAATTGGCGCCACTGGCCTAGGTCAGGTATACGAACTCGTTACACAGTTGCGCGGCGAGGCAGGGGCCCGCCAAGTGGCTAACGCTCGTATCGCCATCCAGGAAAACGGAGGCGGACTAATCGGCATCGAAGAAGCAGTTAGTGCTGTCAATATTTTCGAGCGGGTTTAAGGAGCGCTCATGGACATTAACAAAGAAACCGTTGTCCTTATTACCGGAGCCGGATCCGGCTTGGGTATGGCTACTGCGCTTCGCCTTGCTGCATCCGGCGCAAGGATCGTAGCTATCGATATCAACGAATCGGGCTTAGCAGCGCTGGAAGGACAACTACCGGCAGAGCAGTTTATGGGCATACGAGCCTCAGTTGCAGACTCCGAGGAAGTGAGCAGTGCCATCGACATGGCTGTGTCCCGATATGGCAAACTTCACGTGGCTGTCAATTGCGCAGGCGTAGCCGACGCAGCAAAGACCGTATCGAAAGGTAAGCCTCACCCGTTAGACATTTGGAACAAAGTCATCAGCATCAATCTCACAGGCACTTTCAACGTTATACGTCTGGCCGCAGCTGTCATGACAAACAACGCTGCTAATGCCGACGGCGAGCGCGGCGTAATAATTAACACCAGTTCTGGTGCAGCCTTCCAGGGACAAATTGGCCAGTCAGCTTACGCGGCATCTAAAGCCGCCATCGTCGGGCTAACTCTGCCTGTGGCAAGAGACTTGGCAGATCAGGGTATCCGCGTTTGCAGCATTGCGCCGGGTCTGTTTGAGACCGGAATGGTCTCGGGTCTGCCGGTCCAAGTCACCCAATCCATCATAGACAGGATGGTCCTATTCCCAACGCGGATGGGTCAACCAGATGAGTATGCCAACCTTGCCGAAATGATTGTGCGCAACGCCTACTTCAACGCAACCACGATAAGCCTCGACGCGGGCGCACGACTAACACCACGTTAGCACACACCGACCACCGAGGCGCGCGGTACGCGCCACTAACTCCCTCAAGGGAATAAGGAGACTCGCATGCATAGACTCAACCGCCGAACCTCAATCGTCAGCTTGGTGGCACTAGCCCTGAGCTCTTTAGCGCATGCTCAGGACATACCTGCACGAGGACTGCGCATCATCGTACCTACGTCCACTGGGACAGCCTCTGACCTATCGGCGCGATTCATAGCAGAACAGCTCACAAAAGATCTGGCTGTACCCGTGGTCGTGGACAACAAACCAGGCGCCAATGGCATTCTCGCGGTACAACAGTTCATGGCAGCGCCTGCGGACGGAACCACCCTGCTGCTGACCGCTTCAGGCTTGTACGCCAACCCCGCGCTCTACAAAAATGTTCCCTACGATCCCGTACGCGACTTTAAACTGGTTGCTCCGGTAAATGAAGCCCTATTCGTGCTTGTCTCCGCTCCCGCGTTCCCGCCAGCAAACGTCACACAGTTAATCGAACTCGCTAAAGCAAAGCCGGGCGAAGTCACCTATGCATCGGCCAGTGTTGGAAGTTCCACGCACCTCGGACCCGAGCTTTTCGCCTCGCGCGCTGGAATACAACTCCGGCACATTCCATACAAAGGGGGCGCTCAAGCCATCATGGACACAGCAGGTGGCCAGGTGAACATTGCAATGACAGCCGTTCCGACTGCGGCGCCACTGATCAAGGCAGGACGACTCAAGGCACTTGCCGTAACTGGCTCGCGCCGCTCCAACCTGCTGCCCGACGTCCCTACCCTGTCTGAATCAGGCGTGAGTGGCGCTGAAATTAGCTCGCGCCAGGCTTTGGCAGTTACCAGCGCTACTTCGGATGCCATGGCCTTACGGCTCAGCTCGGCTATCACTCGAGTAACGGCGTCGGCGGAGTATGCACGCTTTCTGGAATCACAGGGTTTAGAAAAAGAACCCATGGCCGCCGAACTCTACGCTCGCACCGGTCCATCCGAGCTGCGCCGCTGGGCCGAAATGGTTCGTATAGCGGTGCGAAGCTCGAGTGAAAAGCTGAGTACTGCCAAAATAGCCGAAGCACATAAAACCCAAGGAGACTTAAATGAGCAACAGATACGATCGCTTCAAGACACTGAACGAAATGGCCCTTAACGAAGAGTTTCACACCCCAGCGCGTACAGTAACCGAAGCCGACTGTGTAGTTTTCACCAGTTTGGCTGGACTAAAAGCGCCACTTTTTATTGATGCGGAGTACTCGCGCAAGCATGGAAAATACGGGCGTCGCGTAGTGCCAGGGCTACTAACCGCATCTTTCACAGCAGGAATGATGGAAGACATACTTGGCCCCTTTACCTTGGCAGCTTTGGAGCTGGGTAGCCTCACCTTTACCAAGCCACTTTTCCACGGCGACACTATCCACTGCGTAATCACCGTAGCCAACAAGACCGATACCCGCAAGCCCAACGTTGGCATCCTCACGATTAAAGCTGAGCAGTTCAATCAGAATGACGAAAAGGTATTTGAACTCACCGGAAAGTTTCTTATGCTTAAGGAACGCGTGGGCGAGGACGGAGTGCCTATAGTTTGAAAAAGACACAAGCTGGCTGCTGCACCGTGGTAAGTCCAATGGGTCAATTATCCAACGTATCCATTACTTTATGTGCAATATGCACTGGACCGCAACGCGGTGTTTCGCTAAAGTGTTTTAATGATTGATCTTTATTACTGGCCAACACCCAACGGATGGAAAATCACCATCATGATGGCCGAGTGTGAGATCGCTTACAGACCAATCCCAGTAGATATTGGCAAAGGCGAACAGTTTTTACCTAAATTTTTGAAGGTGAGCCCAAATAACCGTATACCGGCCATAGTGGATCACGAGCCGCCTGATGGCGGCGTACCAATTTCTTTATTCGAGAGCGGCGCGATCCTCATTTATCTAGCTGAGAAATCCGGCAAACTGATACCCACCGATCTTCGATCCCGCAATACAGTGCACGAATGGCTTATGTGGCAGGTAGGCGGTCTAGGTCCAATGGCAGGCCAAAACGGTCATTTCTTGTTGTATGCGAGCGAGAAAATTCCGTATGCAATACAACGATATTCCGATGAGGTTCGGCGACTGTATTCGGTCTTAGACCGTCAGCTTGCCAAAACAGGTCGATTCGTTGCTGGCGAATATTCGATAGCCGATATAGCAATCTTTCCGTGGATAGTCACACACAAGGCACAAGGACTTTCGCTAACCGAGTATCCGCACGTCTCTGACTGGTTTAACAAGGTACGGGCGAGGCCAGCGGTGTCGAATGGAATGGAGGTTTTGCGGGAACTGAGAACACTTAAGAAGAATCACACCTAATTAGGAGACACCAGACATGTTTAAATTAATTACTCGCCGTCGCATCGTCACAGCCACTTTGACATGCGCTGCGATGTTTCCTTTATTTGCAATGGCACAGCAGGAAGTATGGCCGAATCGCCCCGTGCGAATGCTGGTGCCCTTTCCTCCAGGGGGCGGAGCAGACTTTGTTGCGCGCCTAGTTGGGCAGCGCTTATCTGAACTTTGGCGTCAGCCTGTGGTGATTGAGAACCGGCCAGGGGCAAGTACCATGATCGCGGCAGAAGCGGTTGCAAAGTCACCGCCTGATGGATACACACTTCTACTAACGGTTAGCAATCACACAAGTAATCCTGCGTTGTTCAGCAAGATTACATATGACACACAGAAGGACTTCACACCCATCACAGTGATCGGTAGCGCTCCGATGGTTCTTGTCGTAAATCCCACCATTCCCAGCAAAACTGCTAAGGAGCTTCTTGCACTCTTGCGTGAACAGCCAGGAAAATTCAATTACGCCTCTGCAGGTAATGGAAGCGTTGGGCACCTCGCTGGTGAGATGATGAAACAAATGGCCAAAGTGGATATGGTGCACGTGTCCTACAAAGGAACTGCGCCGGCGGAACTAGACCTTATAGGAGGTACGATAAACCTGATGTTCACAGGCATGGTAACCGCAGTACCTCAGATCAAGGCAGGAAGGATGCGCGGAATTGCCGTTGGAAGCACAACGCGGACGGCGGGGCTGCCTGACCTGCCTACTCTAGACGAAGCTGGGGTGTCGGGTTTCGAGTCAAGCATATGGTATGGCCTGCTAGGCCCCGCCGGCATGCCGTCATCTATCACTGCAAAGGTTTATGCGGACGTCGTAAAGGTCTTGCAAGAGCCGGAGGTCAAGGCGAGGTTGTTAAGCCAAGGCGCAGACGCAATAGGCAGCTCTCCAGAGCAGTTCCGCAGCCAGATCGCTGCTGAAATAACTCGGTTCGATCGGCTCATAAAAGCAGCAGGAATTAAAAGTGAGTAGCCTGAAATCCGTAGAATTTTTCTTCGATTTTTCCAGCCCATGGACTTACATGGCATATACCCAAATTGAAAAGCTTTGTCAGGAGTCGGATGCCGCGCTCATCTGGAAGCCTTTTTACGTTGCAGCAGTTTTTCGCGAAGTAAACCATAACATAAAAGATATGCGCTCAAACCCAATTGCTCACAAGCTTGCCTATTACCAATCTGACATGCAACGTTGGGCGTCCCGCCTCGGAATCAAGATCGCACGTCCACCGGTGTACGGAGGCGGCTCGCTCCCATTGAACAGTGCAGCCGCGCTTCGCGGTTCATTTTTGGCGATGGACCAAGGCAAAATTTCAGAGTACGCGGGAGCAGTATTTCGTGCTTACTGGGAAAATCTCGAGGATGTCTCTGATCGTGCTGTTCTTGTTAGGATTGCCATTGAGGTGGGTATTGATCCAGTAACGTTTGTCTCTCAACTAGAAGCGTCAGAAACTCGTGAAAGGCTAGCCGAGAACACGAACGAGATAATGCAGCGAGGCGGATTTGGTACGCCGACTTTTTTTGTCAATGGATCCGAAATGTATTTCGGCAATGACCGGCTCGACTTACTAAAAGAGGCGATTAGAGTATGAAAACTTTTGATCCAGAGTCAACTGGTCCTTTGAAGGATGTGCGAGTTTTAGACCTTTCCCGTTTAGTAGCTGGCAACATGCTCTCGGCCTACCTAGCCGACTTCGGCGCTGACGTCATCAAGGTAGAACGAGAAGGCGTGGGAGACGACCTGCGCAGCTGGCGCGAACAAGGCCATGACATCTACTGGAAGGTTTACGGCCGTAATAAGCGTTCGCTGGTGCTAGATCTGAAATCAGAAGAAGGACTTGGACAATTACGCCAGCTTGTGTGCCAATCCCAAATCTTCATTGAGAACTTTGTTCCTGGTGGCCTGGAGCGTATGGGTCTGGCGCCTGAAAGATTGCTGGAGCTCAATCCAGCGCTGGTGATCGTGCGCGTGTCCGGCTGGGGCCAGACCGGACCATTCAGTCACAAACCAGGCTTTGGTACATTGGTGGAGGCCATGTCAGGCTTCGCCCATCTCAACGGCTTTTCGGACCGACCTCCGGCACTGCCGCCACTCGCACTCGCAGACATGATTGCCGGTATTTACGGCGCCGCTGGAGTGTTGACAGCCCTTCGGGTAGCTGAGAAGGAGGGTCGCGGCCAAGTGGTCGACCTATCGCTCTTCGAGCCGATCTTCTCTGTGATCGCGTCAGAAGCGGCAAAGTACAAGGTGACCGGCGTGCCGACAATGCGTTCGGGCAACCAGTCAGGCCACACTGCACCACGCAACATCTACACTTGTAGCGATGGTCGCTTCGTAGCGCTGTCCGGTTCCATGCAGTCTATGGCTATGCGAATCTTCGACACCATGGGTCGACCCGAACTTAAAAGTGACAAGCGCTTTTCCACTAACGGCGAAAGGGTGCGCAACCGAGATGAGCTTGACTCAATCATCGGTGCCTTTATCGGTGGCCGCACGCAGGCTGACAATCTTTTACTGTTTGAGGAGGCCGGAGTTACAGTGGGACCCGTGTGTTCGATGGCCGACTTGATGGACCATCCCTTTATCACTGGCAGGGAAGTCATAGTCGAGTTAGAAGATGCAGACATGGGCAGCGTTCCCATGCACAACATCGTTCCACGCCTTTCTTTAAGCCCTGGTGGCTTCCGTCGACCAGCACCGCGACTTGGTGAGCACACAGACGAGATATTGTCTGAGTTGAATTCAGAAGGCTTGACTGGGTAGCGACTACTATTTCGTGCACCATTAAGATGGCTGACCAATAAATTGGGAAGATAACGATCTAAATTAAAAAGAGTGTCCAGACACTGTACACCTACTACCCGTCCAGAGTACCGCCACCGTCCAGACTCTGGACGCTCTGATACCGTCCAGAGCAGCTCAAGCGTCCAGAGCTGGACGCTTTGCTAAAACTATAGAGAATAGGCAATTACACAGTTTATTGCACATCAAAGTTTTATGGCTTGCAACCCGCATAAAACAAGCATAGTTTGATAAAACTGTTTTCTGTTAATCAGGGGTTCTGAAGTCAAAACTTAGGTCAGGGAGGCAGTCCAAGTTGTTTAAATCAACGCCTTACAAAAGCAAGCCACCCATCAAACCGGTGGCTTTTTTTGGAAT
>Ga0214919_10001797_pt1 | contig 34519 bp, 39 predicted proteins | sample LL1503_MetaG_FD_177994 | JGI IMG/M metagenome (GOLD analysis project Ga0214919, IMG submission 177994) | Freshwater microbial communities from Lake Lanier, Atlanta, Georgia, United States - LL-1503 | ecosystem: Environmental > Aquatic > Freshwater > Lake | place: USA: Georgia | collected...
ATGTTTTATAAAAATAATATTGACATCGCTAATAAAATATCTTCAGAAAATCCTGCAGCTAAAAAAGCGTTAGTAGAAACATCTGGATCGTTAACCCTAGATGACCCAATACAAACAGAAACCTCTCTTGTGTCAACTTCTTCTCCTTCTTCTTCTTCTCCTTCTTCTTCTCCTTCTTCTTCTCCTCCTGCCAGCGTCCTTAGCCGTTTGTTTTCGAGAGATACAAGAAGAGTTTCACCTGAAACAATAAAACCATTTGGAGTTTTTACAAGAAAAAATAAAGTTGCCCCTTTAGGAGGAAAGAAAAATCGAAAATCTAAAAAAAACAAACGTAAAAAATCACAAAAATACAAGAATAAAAAATATAATAAAAATAAAAAATCAATTCGCAGACATAAATAAATATTATTTTGTCAAAAGACATTTCCCACATAAATATTTGTCTTTTGGTAAACTATCTTCTATTTCATCTTCATCATCAGTTTCATTTGAAATACTTTTATCAGTTGAACTATTACTTTTTTCTGAATGCGGTTTCTTACGATTTGTTAAAACTTTTGCGGTTGTTTTTACATTTGCACAGTTTGCATCAAATATAGTAGACCAGTTATGGTCTGGTTGTTTTAAATATTGTGCACTACTAGTGCGCCATATAGTATAATTTTCTTTTTTATAAAAAGTTTTTCTTTTAGCCCATTGATTTTGAAATAATTTATGTTTATCAATAATATCAACAACAATTGGTTGACTATGTTTTTCTCGAAGAATGCGACCTACGCTTTGTTCAATATCTGTTTTTGGAGTAGCCATGATAAGGGTTGTTAATGTTTTGATATCTAATGCTTCTGCCGCCATAGAATAAGTAGCTATAACAACTTGTTTTGTTTCTGTTTCTTTTAACGCTTTTTCTTTCATACCGCCAACATAATAGCCAACGGTAGCAATATTTCGATGTACTATAGCATCATATAAATATTTAAGAATATTTTTATTATGCGCAAGGATCATAATTTGTTGAGAAGGATTTTCTAAAAACAAATCAGAGAGAACTTTTAAAATAAATTCACTGCGGCGATTATATTCGCATAATTTTGAAATCATCGAACTATATGCAGGGTTGCCTTTAAAATCAAGTATGACTTCATTAAATTCTTCATCTTCTACAACATATTCTATAGCTCGAATAATAACATTCATTTTTTCTTCTCTCTTTCCTTTAAATACAACATTTCCTAGAAACATTTTAAATACGTCTGTTGTGCCATCTTTACGGTTCATTGTAGCAGACAGTCCTAAAGAATATCTAGTAATTAATTTAAACAGAGAATTAGAAAAAACTTCACTAGAGATATGATGCACTTCATCAATAATAGTTAATCCAAAATCGTCGAAAATATTATTTGAATATTCTTTCATAGAAATACTTTGTAACATGCCTATAACAATATCTTTTTCATCAATATCAATAACAGGGCCTTGAATTTTCCCAATTTTAGCAGTAGGCAAAAATTGATGTATTCTCTCTATCCATTGGTTCATTAAAAATTCTTTATGCACTATAATAATTGTTTTTCTATTCAATTTAGAAATAATATTTAAAGCAATCACCGTTTTACCATATGCACATGGAAGTTCTAACAATCCACCTCCAAATGGAATATTTTGTACTTTTTCCATATATGTATCTACCACAATTTGCTGATTTTCTCTCAAAGTTCCTGCAAAAGGGATGTTTATAGTCGCACCAAGTGAGAGTTTAAAAGTATTTGTCTGTCCAAAAAATTCAACACCATAATAATACGGCACGTAAAATTTATTGGATGACTCGCGATATACAGGAAAAGTTTTTTGATTATTATTATTCATAGCATTCATAACAAATGGTTTAATTGTTAAATCATTTCTTATTTGTTTTTGTTGTTCAATAGATATATCTTTTTTATGTATAGTGTATCCTTTTTGACCTAAATAATTATTTGTTTGTTGTATTAATTCAGTCATTCGTATCGGATGGTTATTATTATTTAGTAATATTTATTTATATCATTTATTTATATCATTTTATTTATATTATTTTATTTATATCATTTTGATAAAGTTTTAATGTTTCAAATAAAAATCTATTAATATGATATATGGAAAATCCTTCTAGTTTATTTCAAAAAGATCATATAGGTGAACTAGTATTAGTTATATTGTTTATTATTTATTTAATAATGGGTTATAATACACCTGAACAAATTGCTTATTTTATTGATACTTTAATAGGAAAAATACTTATATTTATAATTGTTATTTATTTGTTTATACATTCAAATCCTATTTTAGCAGTGTTATCTTTATTTGTTGCTTTTGAATTATTAAGAAAATCATCAATGACTACAGGAGTTGATGCTTTGAACCGGTTTGCTCCTTCAGAAATCAAACGAAGTTCTCAATTTACAGCATTTAATCAATTTCCGTACACTTTAGAACAAGAAGTAATTACAAAAATGGCACCTATTATGCAAGCGGGTTCTACCTTATCTCAAGCAAGTTATAAACCGGTTTTAGAAAATTTATATGATGCTTCTCCTGTAAATGCTCAAAATTAAAAAATGTTTACTTTACACCATTGAAGATTTGAATTGGGACAAAAACAAGTTTACGAAATCTTCAAGGGTATAAAGACATAATACATAATAATACATAATAATACATTATGTATCCTTATAAGATTAATTGGGCTACTGAAAGTCTAAAAGAAATACATGACGATAATTCATATGGATATGCTGATGATTTAATGGAAATAAAACAAATAATATATAAATACATTGATAAATATATTTATGAGTGTGAAAATGAAATAAAAATAGAAATTAAAAATTATGGGACAATCACGCTTAATAAATTTTATGAAATAGTAAATTCAGAACCATATTGGGATTTTATATTTTTAAGTGTAAAATATTTTGACTGTTCATTAAAAACTTGGATTGATTATGATGTAAATGAACATGAGTTGAATGAATATTTTTTGTCCCATTTTAAATCTTCAATGGTTTAAACTTTTTCAGCCCCAAAAAAATAACTAAACAAAAAACTTAATGCGAAAAAGAATAATGCAATAAATACTGCAAATAATATGTATACAAAAATACTTTTAATAGAAGACGTAGAAAACAAATCATAAGATGTTGTATTTTTATTTTTTTCTAACACACCCATTTCTTCTTCTGAATTACCAGTTGGTTGACATGATATATAAATACCATCTTTATTGTTTGAGACAGAATTTGGTCCAAGGCTATTAAAATACAATCCGGTATTAGAACGTGATGTAGCGGTTGTTGCACCAATTAGGTTTTGAAGCGTAGTTAATGTCGTTTCATTCAAAGAAATCGCACTAGTTATTCCATATACAATCCAATCATTATTATCTACATCAGTGTATGAAAAAAATGGTTTTTTTGGAATAATATTATTCAAGTTAAATCCCGTAATATTTAAGTTTGTTGTTTCACCGTTTGCGGGAGCACCTGTTGAAACAATGTCTATTATTTCGGTAATAATAGTTGTTGCTCCTGATAAATTATTGGATAATATAATAGGAATTGCAATATGTAATTCTGATCCACCTGATGCAGGAGTATGACTAATAATAATTTCAGCATTGGCTTGGGCATTATTAAACATATGTACGGACGATGATATAATATAAATGGTAGATACATTATATTTTTGGTCATTATATGTAACAGGAGACGTAGAATTACTTTCACAAGTTAATTTTATAGCATTTCCTCCATTATTTGCTGTTAAATTCGTTTCTTGATAACTAAATGAATAAGAACATTTTAAATCACATTTGCCAGACACATTTGATGAAGCAATATTTATATTTTGTGAAGACATTATAATAATATAAGTATATAAATAAAATATATATTTATTTATATAGAATGAAATTAACTAAAGGAAAAATTTTGAAATTATATGGTAAAAAAAATCAAAGTATTAAAAAAAAATATAAAAATAAAAGAAATAAAAAAAAATCAAAAAGATCGAGAAAAACATATAAAAGAAAACAATATTCACGTTTAGAAAAAAAAAGTTTAAAAAGAATTTATTATGGAGGTAATTATGATACGGTTATGAGAGAAATTGAAACAAAACAAAAAGAAATAGATGAACTACAAGGTAATGATGACCCTGAAGCAAAAAATACTTTATTAGAAGAGCTCAATGAATTATATCAAAAAGCATTAGAAGCAATACAAAAAATGAACTCTGAAGAATTATTTATGTTAAGACAAAATGATCATGATGCTCCATCACAACAAGAAATCGCCGCAAAAGATGCAGATAGACAGTCAATTGAAGTTGCCAACGGTGAATACAAAGAACAAATAGAACAACTAAAAGAAAAAATAGAACAATTGAAAGAACAATTGAAAGAACAAAACAAAGAACATAATCAAAAAGAGTTCTCTTCTGCATTTAGTAATATGAAATTCCCTACATCAACATCAGAAAAGAAAGAAGAGTTGTCTGCTTTAGATCAATTTGCAGCAGATAAAGAAAAAGATCCAAAAACTACTTTAGATGATACGGATGGAACCGAAGACTTTTTAAAACAATTTGAGACGGATAAAACTGCAAATCCATTAACTACATTAGATGATACAGATGGTGTCGAAGAAGCTCCAGTATAAATAAAAGAATTATTCAATTTCTTCATTATCTTCATTATCTTCATAAATTATTTTTAGTTCTAAAGAAGTTTTAAATGCAAAAGTTTTAATTGGAGAACTATTTATTTCAAAGATTTTATAATCAAATGGTGTTTTTTTTTGTTTTTCTTCATTTAATTTATCTAATGTGTTAAACATTTCACAATTATAATGGACTATTGTTTGATTTGAATAAATTTCTGTTTTAGAATTGCTTCTGCATAATGCATACAATTTAAATAAATCCATATTAAACATATATAAATTTATTTAAACTATTTTAATATACATTTGTCTATTTATTTTCCTATATTCATTTGTCCTGTAAATTTTTTGGCAAGTTCCATTATGTTTCCTAAACCTCCTCCTTCTTTATCCATATTTTTTAATAAACTTTGAGCTTGTTCAGCAACAGGCATTATATTTTGTATTAATGGTGTCATCGCTTCCATTGATTTTGCTAAATCTAATTGTTGTTTCATTAAATGCTGAGTATCTTGTGTTAAATTTTTAATGCCATCGCCTCCTAAAATTTTATTTAAATCATCGTAAGCATCTTCTATTGTAGAGGCATAATCTATTTTTGATTTTCGTTTATCTCTTCCTACTTCAAAGGTTTCTGTTTCATTTGCGGCAGATACATCATCTGTTGAGCTATGTTCGGAACTAGTAGAATTTGAACTAGGTGTAGTAGCAGTAGAATTTGAACTAGGTGTAGCAGTAGAACTTGGAGTTGTCGTAGTGCTTTCTTTATCTTTTTTATTAACGGTTTCTAACCCTTCTTTCATACTTTTCATGGAAAACAAATTTACAATAATTATAGGTATTCCTAAAACAATAATCATATTTTTACTAAAGCATCTAACAAGAATTCCTAATAAAACAAAAAACATTACATTTGTAATATTTCCTACAAGCATAAATCCAATTACGTTAAATAAAGCAACTACAGCAACTATATTTAATACCCATTTATTTGTAAGTAATTTTGACATTGTATTTTTAATTTTCATTATTATATAATATTATTTTAAAAAAATGAAATTAAAAATTAACTTTATATTTAAATTAATATTAAGTTAATTATGTTAAACGAATATGAACCTGAAGAAATAAGTATTACAAAATATAATATAGTATTATGCGAATTATACAATACGTATATACACGGAATGACCTCAAACACTATCGTTAAATATCATTATTTAATTATTTGTCGATTTAAATTATTTGATATTAATGATATTAATGATATTGCTGATGTTTATTCTGAAAGATACATCGAATTTGTAGAAGATAATCATGTATCTATAAGAAAACATAGTATTTATAAAAATTATAAAAATATTGTATCAAATGAAAATTATATAAAACCTGAAATAGCGGAATGTATTTATTTGCCTACAAATGAATGCATTTGTATTATAAAAACATTTTGGATTAAAATTATTCAACGTAAATGGAAGAGTATATTATTAGAGAGAAAAGAAATAATAAAAAAACGATGTAACCCTTTTTCTATAAAACATAAAGAATTATATGGCAAATGGCCGAATGAATGTTTACATTATCCCACAATAAAAGGAATGTTAACGATTTAATTTAGATTTTGATTTTGTTTTATAATTTTATCTTTTTGATTTTGATTTTGTTTTATAATATCTTTTTCTTTTTGATTTAGATTTTGATTTTGTTTTATAATATCTTTTTCTTTTTGATTTTCTTTTTGATTTTGTTTTTCTTCCGCCTACAGTAGCATTTGCTGCTGCAGCAGCTGTTTTTATGGCCGCTAATTGTGCTATGATGGCTCCTCTCTCAGCTGCTGTCGGTCTTGCCTCCATAAGATCTTTTTGGTTCGCCCCAACCCGCAGTCTTATAGCAATTAATCTATCCGTATAATCTTGTAACACACCATTTTGATGAGCAATTTGCCTAGTAAGGTCATCAATTTGTGCTTGCAAAGCGTCTAATTGTGCTTGTGTTGGTCGTGCATCTCTTTCAGCTATTGCAGCATCTCTTTCAGCTATTGCATCCGCTCGCTCTTTTATTAAACCATTTATTTTTAGTTGTATTTGTCCAATTAATGCTTCAATATCATTAAGTTCCGCAAGCAAAGTAACGGTAAATGCATCTCTATCGGTTACTTCAACATCAAGATCAGTTCGATTTTGAGTTATTTCATCTTCTAATCCTTTTAATTCTGCTTCTACTTTTGCAACCATATTATTAAAAAGAGCAGCCATTATATAAATATTACAATATTATTTTTTACTTTTAGTTCGTTTATGTTTGTTTTTTTTACTTTTTTTATTTTTTGTTTTTTTATGTTTGGGTTGCTTCTTTTTTTTTGTTTTTTTTAAATTAAATGAATACACGCCTTTTGCTAAAGGGGTTTTTAATGATTTTCTTTTATTATTATTTTTATAAGTGTATCCACCTTTACTAGCAGGAAACCCATCGTACGTAAGACTGAAATCATTTGGATCCCTTGGAGGAGGTCTAGTTACAAGTGCTGATGACGACGCTGCTGCTGCTGCTTCTGCTGCTTCTCGATCTAGTTTTGATTTCTGAACGGCTGAGAACGATTCCCGAGGGTTAGTTAAAAAAGGGTTAGGCCTAACGTAGGGGCGGTTCATTCTATATGCATTTGCAGAAGAGCTTGATGAAGGAGTTGCTAAAGAAATTGCAGAAGAGCTTGATGAAGGAACCGCTGAAGCAACGCCGCTAGGCGCTCTTTGTTGAGGAGGCATTTGCATAGGGTTTTGTATTGTTAAACCTAATGCTGTTTTAATATCTAGAATTTGTTCATTTATGTCGGCTTTTGATTTCTTATGACTTGCATCATCAAATTTAGGCATAATTGTACGGATCCGTTTTATTATACTGTCTACCAATTTATTTAATTCATCTATTTTACGGTTTTGAATTTTTGCTTTTTTTTTACAATCTTCAAGTTGTGCAATTAATTGAGCGTTTCCTTTTGATGCGTCATTTATTTCTGTTTGTAAACGGGTTTCTTCATCTTTCATTTCGGCTTCTTGAGTTTTAAGATTGGTAATTTCTGTTTCTAACGCATCTAACTTAGATTGATATTTATCTAAAGAATTAGTTCTTGTAAAGTTCGTAAGATCACTTTGTATACTGGTTAAATCATCTACTAAAGGTGATAACATAGTATCATATATTTGTTTTCCTTCTTCAAAAGAATATCTAGCGGTTCTATCGACATTAGCTCTTGCAACTGTAGCATTTAAATCATCCAGTCTTTTTTTTATATCTATAAATATTGGATCATTTGAAACTTGTGTGTCAGTAGCAGTATCATCATTAATATCATCAACAATGTTTGTAATTTGAGCTAAGTCTGTTACAAGTTTATCATATAATTTTAATAACTCAATATTAAAAGTGTCTGTCATTTGTCTTATTTTTTGGTCATTTATCTGTAACTGATCGGTTAAATCAGCCATTTCTTTTGCAGTTTCCGCTTTCGCTCTAGTATTTCTTGTTATTTCTTCTAATATTTCTTGTAATTCTCCTTGAACGTGATCAAAAAATCGTTTATCTTCATCTAAATGTTCTTTTAAAGCATGATCTAAAGTAACGGTGTCTCCATCTAATTGATTTATATTTGCGCTTAATTCGTTTATATCCCCATCAACCCCATCATCATCATCATCACTATCACTATAACCTAAATCACTATCCCTATAATCCAAATCGCTATCACTATCATCATCACTAATATATCCTGGGCCACTCATAATATATATAATACTACATTATAATATTGTTAATGCTATTTTTAATATTTTTAATTTCATGTAAAATTTTATCTTGATCTAATTTTTCATTTTCTAAATGTTGTTTATGATGTTTGTTTAATTTGCTCAATTCAGTTGTATATTTATGCAATCTCTCTAATGTTTTAATTTGTTCATTTCTTTGCATTTCAATAAATTGATAATATTTTGCATAATCATCTTTTACAGTTCCTAAAAATTCATTTTGTTTTGACATTTGATAAATTTTCGCCTTTCTATCAAGCAACATTTTTTCTTTACTATCAATAGTTGAATGTAATTGCAAAAATTCACGATCTTTTTTTAACAAAATAGGATCATTTATGTTCTCTTCGTTTGAAACCTCTTTTTTATGAAGTATTCTCATTCTTAAATTAAATAATTATTTTATTATTAAAAATAAAATTTAAAATATTTCCTATATATTATTTAGGATGTCCAAAAACCAAAATGAACCTTTGCTTGCTTCTGACGATAATCGTTTCGTAATGTTCCCAATAAAGTATCAAGACATATGGAATATGTATAAAAAACAAATAGACTCTTTTTGGAGGGCGGAAGAAATTGATTTATCTAAAGATTTAATGCATTGGGACACCTTAAATGATGACGAAAGATATTTTATATCGCATATATTAGCATTTTTTGCGTCGAGCGACGGTATCGTCTTAGAAAATTTAGCTACTCGTTTTATGTCAGATGTGCAAGTAGCGGAAGCAAGAGCTTTTTATGGGTTTCAAATAGCAATGGAAAACATACATTCAGAAACATATAGTTTATTGATAGAAACATATATAAAAGATCAAGAGACGAAGAGCAGGTTATTTAATGCAATTGAAAATTACCCGTGTATAAAGAAAAAAGCGGATTGGGCTCAAAAATGGATACATGACAACAGAAGTAGTTTTGCAACGCGTTTAATAGCATTTGCGTGTGTAGAAGGGATCTTTTTTAGTGGAGCATTTTGTAGCATATATTGGTTAAAAAAGCGAGGTTTAATGCCGGGGTTATGTTTTTCAAATGAATTAATATCAAAAGACGAGTCGTTGCATTGTGAATTTGCAATATTATTATACAGTAAACTAATAAAAAAAGTAGATAAAGCAAGATTATATGAGATTATTAAAGAAGCCGTTCAAATAGAGATGGAATTTATATGTGAAGCATTACCGTGTAGATTAATAGGAATGAATTCCGAGTTAATGATACAATACATACAATTTGTAGCAGATAGATTAGTAGTGCAATTAGGTTACAAAAAAATATACAATGCAACAAATCCGTTTCCCTGGATGGAGTTAATTAGTTTAGAAGGGAAAACGAATTTCTTTGAGAAACGTTTGGGTGATTATGCTCTTGCTGATAAATCTCAAAGCAAAGAAGTGTTTGATTTTACTGCTGATTTTTAATAAAAAATATCATAATTTACTATTTCTCTTTTGTTTTTATTAATATTTATACTATTATAATATAGTATTATTTAAATCTAAAATATTATTACTAAAATCATATAATTTTTTTTCATCTTCAAAGTTATACTCAAAATCCTCTTTTGTTTCTGCAAATGTTAAGTAACCGTATTTATTTGTATTATCAATGTATTGAGGAATGTTACATTTTCTTAATACATCAGAAAATATAATATATTCATATCTATTACTATCATCATTATAATTTATAAAAGGTAAATATTTATAAGGAATATAATAAGAGCAATTAACACAACATGAACGAAATAAACCAGTTATTTCATAATTTAAAATAGAAAAATATTTGTTATTCCTTTTATAAAACCCATCTTCAAATACATCATAATGATAGTTTGAATAATAATTATTATTATTGTCCTTTTTATAAAACTTATATTTTAACATAGGTGCAATTACTCCTGCATCTTTATTTTTCATCATATTTTCAATCGTTGTAGGAATAACAAAATTATCACAATTGGCTACAAAATAATTTGCATTTAGTTTATAAGCATAATTGATTGATTCTTGTCTTATTTTTCCTAATATATTAAATCTAAAAGTATTCCATTCGTGAATTGAATATTGTTTTAATAATTCTGAAATGCTACTATCATCAAAATAAACAGAAGCATATTCATCTCCATACTTTTTTATAAAATTTTGCAATATAATATTTGTATTATCTTTATTATCATTTGTGCGAATATAAAGATGTATATATTTTTTATTGTATGTTTGGTTATAAATACATTCTAAATAAAAAGGTAATACAATTTCTTTATCTTTAGCAAGGATGGCTATTACTATATTTTCATTTGTTATTGTGTTATTATTGTCTGACAAATTTTTTTCAGGTAAATATGTTGTTATAAAATTTGAAATATTATAAATTTCATATTTATTTACTAATTTTTTGTCAATATCATAATTTTTTTCATTAATTAATAATAAATATTCTCTCCATTTGTTTACAAATTCAATATTTGTATTTTTTTCTATAAAAAATTGTAAATTATATACTAAATTTTTTATATACCATTCGCTTATATTCATATTTTTTTTTGTAAAAATAATATCAAACATTTTTAACCCAATATTATATTTTTGTAATCTTGAACATACAATAATCATATAATATGGCAAATAAAAAGAATAATCATTTTCATATACAAATAATTTATGTTTAAAATTATCATTTATATAATCATTTTCATAATAATTTTGAATGAGTTCATAAAATTTATATGCTATTATATCTAGTTTATTAATACAATAATATTTTATGATTTTAAAAAAACATTCTATACGTGTAGTATCATATTTATAAGATTCAATTAAATAATACATTGCAGTTTCTATATTATTTTGTTGTTCGTACATTTCATACAACCTTAAACAAGATACATACTTTTCTTGACCCCAATTATTTAAAGTTAATGTATTTTTATACCATTTTATAGCATTTAAATTATCATTTGTATCTTTATAACTATTTGCACAATAAAATGAATAACGCATATGAATAGGATCATTATTTTTTATGGCTATATCATATGCTTTTTCTAATATTAATGCATCATTTTTATACTTTTCAACATTTTTATTTCTATTGCCATTTCTACCAGAAATTACATAATAATTACCTTCTAGTAAAGTTGAACTAGATGTTTCTAAACATTCAATGTATTCATGTAAAACACCAACAAATTTCCATTTTTTTCTATTATTAATTAGTAATATTCTTTTATAACAACAATTACTAGAAGAAAATGTTAAATAATAAGAATCATAATTTAAAAAATTATCTGGAAAAATAATATCTCCTACTATTGTATCATCTGCATCAAATATTAGCAAATAATCTGTTTTATTATATGCGTTTTCTAATGCAAATGTTCTGTTATAACCAAAGTCAAACCATTTTTCTTCAATTAATTCACCTAGTATATTTTTTTTATCAAAAAATTGTTGAATAATTTCTTTGGTATTATCAGTTGAACCTGTATCACATATTACCCAATAATCAAAATTTATTTTTGAACATAAAATTTCTAATGTATTTTCAATAATATTGGATTCATTTTTAACTATCATATTTAACCCAATTGTAAATTTTTTTTTTACTACGGTGTTTTCCATTTTATAAATTATATAATTATAATTTATTATATAATTTAAACTAACTTGAATTTTTATTTAAGTTTAAATTTTGCAAAATGATAATCTAATTTTTCTCTCTTGTTTTTATTTATGGTAGATATTTTTCCTAAAAACTGAGGGAATTTTATTTGTCCTCGTTTGCTGCATTTCATCGTTGCATGGATCGTAGTTGCTGCAATATATGGTTCTAATTCCCAATTAAATACAGTATCTATTATATCCATGTCAGAGATTGCCTCAGCTGCTTTGGAAATATTTTCCAATCGTTTTACATCATCTCGAGTTGATAATGTATTTCCAATATAATTTTCTTGCACCATTAAAGGATGAATATCGCGAGCCATCCAAAAAGTATCATATTTTTCCTCAAAAGTTGTTTCTAATGACATTAATTTGCCGCATGTGTCGAATATATTTGCACTTTGAATATTTTTGCGCGTGTTGGCGGATTTCTTTAAGTTCATTTGCAAAGTATTTAATATGTGGCGAATGTCGCCATTTGCCTGAGCGTACAGTTTATCTACCGCAGTTTTGCCTATTTTTACACCTTCGGTGGTAACAATTTTGTAAATTATTTTGTAAACATCGTCATACACAGCCTTTGGGATTTTCAAGTCGCAGCAGAAAGGCAGCACCGGTTTTATATTTTGACTATATCTGTCATCACAAATAAGAACAATCGGAATCATCGTGAATTTAACACATTCCACTAAAGCGGCAATGAACCCATAATCCCCTGCACTACTGTCAATATCACTGACAACAAGCACATTGTCTTGTCCATCGAATGTTTTGAGGGTTCTTAACAGAGGTTTGATTGTTTTTTGTATATTTTCTTTACTTCTCTCTTCATCGGAAGAGAGATGAATAATATTATAGTCATGTTTTTTTAGAACAAGTTCTGTTAAAAGGGATTTACCGCAACCATTTACACCAGATACAAGAAGGCATTTATTTTTTTTATTTTCTGGTGTCCAATCTAACAACCAGCGGATGAAAGGTCTTACAACGGTTTCTTTGTTTCCTATAAATTCGTCGAGTGATTGAGGTTTGTATTTAATTGTAAACATTGTTGTAATAATTTATATATTTATATACTTATATAAATTATTTCATTTTTATTTTTATTTATTTTACAAAATATAAATAAAGAATTTAAAAATATGTTTGTGTCTATTATAATGAAATTTTTAAAACTTTCATTTACTGTTATAAATTTATCATGTATAAAACAGATTGTTATTCAACCTGATAAATATAATATTTACTTAAATGATAATGAAGTAAAAGGCAGTTATAATATTTTGAGATTGGGAGATTTATCTTCAAAAAGTAGTAAAATAGAAATATCGAAAAACATACATCCTCACGATTATATTAAAATGACTGATTGGATAGAAAAATTAGATGCATAAATGCTTTTTGTTTAATAACATCTTAAAGATGTATTTTATAGAAAGTCTATTCTTTTTTGTCGCTCTTAATCGTCTTTTACAGAAACCCGGATATATATTGTTATTTGTAACGTAAAGAACCATTTCGTTTATCTCCAATAATATTTATATAATATATATATAATATATATATAAATGGAAGAATGTTTTACAAATGTGTATGAAAATAAGTTGTGGGGGAATAACAATATTGCTGAATATTGTGGCAGTAGTGGTGGTGGGAGTTCTCTAAATTATAATGCGGATACTTATGTTTCTTTTTTGAAAAAATTTATAACTGATAATAATATTAAAAATATTGTTGATTTAGGTTGTGGAGATTTTATTTGTGGAAAAAAAATATACGATAATTTAGATATTTTATATACTGGTTACGATACATATAAAAAAGTAATAGATTATAACTCACAAAAACACTCATTACTTAAATACTCTTTTATACATTTAGATTTTTGTAATAATAAAGAAAATATTATAAATGGAGAACTATGTATTTTGAAAGATGTTATACAACATTGGTCTTTAGATAATATTTATACCTTTTTAGATTATTTGGTTGAAGAAAAAAAATTTAAATACATTTTAATATGTAATTGTTGTAATCAAAGATATGATGATACAAATATTGAAAATGGTGAATTTAGACCGTTAAGTTGTCATTATTTTCCATTAAAAAAATATAATCCTACAAAATTATATAATTATCATTCTAAAGAAGTATCCGTTATAGAAATAAAAACTGCGGTTTAAATGTCCAAAGGTGTAAAAATATTTTTATGATACTATTATTTCAAAATATTATTAGAGAGAACATTAGCCGGTGGGCTGAATGTGGATAGAGGTATAAAGGCAATTCCCTTATACTTTGAGCTATTCAAAAGTGTAAATATTTTTTATATATTATTATTATTTAAATAGTAATTTTAAATAATATATAATGATAACTTGCAATTTAATGGGTGGATTAGGAAATCAATTGTTTCAAATATTTGCGACAATATCATGTGCGATGGATGCTAATACGAAATTTTATTTTTTTAATATAGAAAAACTTGGCGAAGGAATAAATGGTTGCACCGTTAGACCAACTTATTGGAATAATTTTTTAATAAGAATGAGAATTTTTTTGAGACCTTTAACACATTCTTTACCTGTCATGAAAATCGTTCGAGAGAATGGATTTCATTATACAGAATTGCCAGTAAACAAAATAACTGCTGAAAACAAAGATATTATGTTACACGGATATTTTCAAAGTTATAAATACTTTGAAAAAAATTTTAATGCTATTTATAATATTATTGGGATAGAAAATATGAAAAAAAAAATACATAAAAAAATGTTTATTAGTAATAGTTTTTTTGACAAGACAATTAGCGTTCATTTTCGTATAGGAGATTATAAATTGTTACAAGATTATCACCCTATTGCAAAATATGAATACTATAAAAATGCATTAAACCATATTCAAAATATAAACAAAGATATTTTTTATACAATTTTATATTTTTGCGAAAATATTGATATTGATGATGTAAATATTATAATAAATCAACTTAAAGAAAGTTTTCCCAATTTTACATTTTTACGAGTTGGAGATTATTTGCAAGATTGGGAACAAATGTTACTTATGAGCTCGTGTGAACATAATATTATTGCAAATAGTTCTTTTAGCTGGTGGGGTGCTTATTTTAATATAAATAATTCCAAAATTGTTTGTTATCCGGCAAAATGGTTTGGAGATAAAGCAAATACCTCTTCTACTGTAGATTTATGTCCGCCAGAATGGATAAAAATTACCGAATAATAAATAATTTATATATAAATAATTTATATATAAATACTATTGGTTGTATTAAAATAATGGAAAATAAAATATTAAATAAATCTTGTGAATTAGCTTTAAACAGTATTGAAATAAATGGCGGACCTTTTGGCTGTGTAATAACAGATAGTAATTTTAATGAAATATCTTGCGGGCATAATATGGTAACTTTAACAAATGACCCAACCGCGCATGCTGAAATAGTTACTATTAGAAACGCCTGTAAGGAATTAAACACATTTGATTTATCTGGTTATAAACTATTTACAAGTTGTGAACCATGTCCTATGTGTTTATCTGCAATTTATTGGTCTAGAATTACAGATGTTTATTATGCTAATACAAGAAATGATGCAAAAAATATAGGATTTGATGACGAATTTATTTATGAAGAATTTGCAAAAAATATTGAAAATAGAAAAGTAAAAATGCACAAAATAAATCTACCAAATGCTTTAGAACATTTTCATAAATGGACTATTAAACAAGATAAAATTAAATATTAAAGTATTTTAAAAAAAATTGAAATAAAATAATATTCTTAAACAAATGATATTATTTTATTTGAGCACTTTCTAAAATGGCTTTCGAACCTTTGCAAACTATTCTTCGTCCAAGTTATGATGCAATGTTTCCAGAATTCGTACAGGGAAAAATAGATTATTTATTAAATACGGATGAAAGCAAAATAATAACTGTAGAAATTATCAAAAACGGACTTGATGCATTTCATCGGGAATATTTTCGAAAACAGTTATGTTCAGATTGGTATAAAATTATTACGGGACTTGCAAAATATGCTACATCAGACGGGAGAAACATTGACGAGCTGTTTGAAAATAAACAAATATTAAATGATTTTATTGAATATTTAAATGTTGCAAATGTTGAAATAAGAAAAAGGGTGGGCGGTAGAGGTTGCGCCGAAGATAAACAGTATATTTTAGTTGAAGGAATGGTATATAGTAGAATTACAATGGTCCCATTAACACAGAACGATTTATTAATACTTTATATGAATAAAAATTTTACCGATGTTTTGTTGGAATACTCAGAAAAAATATTTGAAAATATTAGAACTAAAAAATAAAAATTTTATTATTACAAAATATAAATATTTAATATTTTATAAATTTTTTTTGATAAATTTTATAGTAATATATAAATAAATAATAATATTACTAATTTTTTATTATATCAGAAATTAATTTCATGCGAATATTATGCCAGTATTCTCTCCCTTCGGTCCCTCCATTGTTTGTTAATTGTTTCTCATGAATTCTATAATATAACAAAGGTTCTTGTAAATTGTATACGCATCCAAATGTTTTCAACATACGTAAAGCCATTTCAAAATCTTCCACCATTCTTGTTCTAGACGCATCATAATTACCAATAGATAATATAGCGCTTTTTCGATAACATATTGTTGGGTGGTTTAAAAACCAATGCAATGGTTTTTGTTTATATTCTTCAAAAGTTAAGATTGCAGCATGATTTGTTGTTGAAACTACATTATTTATATTATTTTTAAAACAATTTACTTGTGTACCACATATCATTGCATTTTTATTTAACTTCATAAACTGAAATTGTTTTTGAATTCTTGTTTGAAACATAATATCATCACTATCCATTCTAAAAATACATTCACTATTACATAAAGTATTTCCTATGTTTAAAGAATAACCTAATCCTTTATTTGTTTCGTTTTTATGATAAATAACACTAGTAAATCGTGTTGTTTTTAAAAATTGTGACAATACATTCTCTAGTAATTTGGTATGTAATTCATCAGACCCATCATTAATCCATACTAATTCAATATGAAAATGACCGATTTGTTGTTTAATTGTGTCTAAACATTCTTTTACGTATATTATTTTTGTATTATAACTTGGTATTAAAATACTAATTTGTTCTTTAGGAGGTAAAAATTGCGGAGGTAAAATCATATTGTTCATTGTATCATAACTTTGCTTTGTAGACCCCCACGCTTGAAACGCATAAATTTTACCATGCCCTTTATATTCAATTCCAGTTAAATGAATAGGTAAAAAAGTATAGCTTGGAAATATATGCAAATCAGGATAAAGACCTGTGTTGTACATTCTTGTTAATAATCCGGGACCAACCGATTGCCATGCCATTAAATTTGCTTTTTGCTGACTGACTTCATTTTTCATAATCCATTCAACAGCACTTTTAACTAATGGGTGATGCTTAGGAAATCCCATTGTACCTGTAGCAATTAATCCTTTGCGAACATGTTCATTTTCCCATCCAGCAAAACAGGGTTTGTTCAATAATTCATCATCTATAGGCTCTATACAAATGCAGTCGGCATCTAAAAACACCCCACCATAATGATACAATAATTCCCACCGAATTATGTCTGCTTTTCCGTTGATTTCTTCAATATCATTTATTTTATCTAAACATTGAAAAACTATTTCTCGTTTTGCGAATTCTTCTTCATTCCAATAAATATACTCAAAATCCGGATTTTTTTCTCTCCAAGTATTCATCAATGAAGATGGCGGGGTTTTGGGTCCTATCCATATTTGATGAATTATTTTTGGTATACTATTTTTTTCCATTAATAAATAATTATTATTATGTTTATATAATTATTTGTAATATAAATATAAATACTTAACAATATTAATACTTAACAATAATTATGTTGTTTGATAAAGTTCATACTTATTATATTAATTTGGATAAGAGAGAAGACAGAAACAATCACGTATTAAATGAATTAAAGAAGATTGGGATAAACAATCCCGAAAGATTTAAAGCTGTTGAACTATTAAATGGTGCATTAGGATGTAGTCTAAGTCATTTAAAATGTATAGAATTAGCTAAAAAAAACAATTATGAAGCGGTTTTTATTTGTGAAGATGATATTACTTTTTTAGATCCGGAATTATTTTTGAAACAATTAACTACTGTTTTAGAATGTATTCGGTGGGATGTTATATTAGTAGCAGGAAACAACGTGTTACCTTATATTCCAGTAAGCGATTGTTGTATAAAAGTCTTAAATTGTCAAACTACAACTGGGTACATTGTACGAAAATCATATTATAAAACATTAATAGAAAATTATAAAGAAGGGGTTCAATATTTAATTTCAGACCCGCAAAATAATAATTATAAAATAGATAAACATTGGTTTCAATTGCAAAGAAAAGATGATTGGTATTTAATTATTCCTCTATCAGTCGTTCAAAAAGAAGATTATAGTGATATTGAAAAAAAAGTAACAAATTTTACAGAATATATGTTAAATTATAATAAATGTGTGCAACGATAAAATAATATTTGTAAATAAATAATATTATTATATAAATGTTTATTTTTATATTAAATAATGCCATACACAAATGAAGAAAAAATAGTTATTGCAAACAATATAAAGCCAATAGCAATATCAACCGTTGACGAAGAATATGAACAATTAAAGAATATTGGCAAAAATGCACATACAATTGGACCACGATCTCGCATAGGAAACAATATTGTAGATTATTTTACTTTTCTACAACGATTAGAAACAAAAGGAAAATATAATGTAAATTTTTATGAATTTTTAGAAAATATTGAAAAATTTAAGGAAAAAAAATTTATTCAAACAATGTTAATATATTATGAAAATGTAAAAAATAAAAATAAAACAAAAAATGAACATGTTGTTTTAAAAGAAGTTTATAATATTTGTATAAGTGCTATAAATATAATGCGACCATTAAATTGTATGGAGATTTATACAAAATACAACGCAAAAAGAGTTTTAAATGTTTGCACTGGTTGGGGTGGAGCATTAATAGCGGCTTCTGTATTAAATATTGATGCCTTTTATGGGTGCGAAATCAATACTGATTTAAAAACACCATATAATAACATTATACAATATTTGTCAAACAAAACAACAACAAAAATAGATATGAGAATAGAAGACGCAACAAATATAGATTATTCTACAATGTGTTATGATATGGTATTTTCTTCACCTCCATATTATTTTATAGAAAAATACAAAAATAACATTTCATATGAATCAAAGAGAGAAATGAATGATAAGTTTTACAAACCATTATTTATGAATACATATACTCATTTGCAAAAAGGAGGGTATTATATTATTAATATTTGTATTGAAGTATACAATACAGTATTGCAACAAATGTTAGGAAAAGCAGACGAAATTTTTCCATTAAAAAAATCAAAAAGACAAAATAATTATACAGAAATGGTATACGTTTGGAAAAAATAAATTATTATAATATATAAATATGACTAGTAGATATAAATCTCCAAGACGACCTGGATTTAGAGAAAAAATAACACAAATAACACCAATAACACCAATAGAAGTAATTCCTAATAATTTTTCTAAAAGTATAGGAATGTTAGATATTGTTATGCATGGTGGGATTAATGTAGATGCAACTGACATTAGAAATATACAATTTGATATATTAAATTTAAATGAAATAATAAATGATACAGATCTTTCATATCGATCAAATACTATAACAAATTGTTCCAATTTTATGGATACTTATACCAGTTATTGGATAAATTTATGGGACACTCATTTTAACACATTTTGTAGAGATTCAATTAGTTTATTGTATAATACTGGTAATTCAATGGAATTTAGAGATGCTCCTTATAGAGATATAATAGAACCATACAGAAATTCTATTTTAACAGAAAATAAAAAAACGTTTAAACAATCACTTCATGCTGTAAAACGTTTTCAAAAAAATCAACTGCAAGCTTATGAACACGCTACACAAATTATAAACAAACATTATTCAGCTGTAGATGATTTATCAACAGTGTACGATATGAATAATCCAGAAGCTAGTATAATATTATCTTTTTCTTGTAAAAATATACATGATGAATTCTCTGTTTATAATTTTGATATATTACAATACAAAGATAATAATGTATTAAACAATAAATATAAAGACCACTATGAAAAACAAGGAAAACCCCCAATTTATAATGGAAGTTTATTAAGTTTATTATATTTTTTTAAAAATAAATTAACACATTTTCCAGTTATTGATATTGAACAATTAAAATATACTAAAATATTTCGTGAATACGATGAAATTGATAAGATAAAAATGAGACCTTTTGTAATATTTGTAAAATACTTAAAATCCGTATTTGTAAGACCATTAAGAGATCTAAATCCCGAAAGTTCCCTGTATTTAGAAAGAAGAAATAATGTTGTAATAACTACAAAAATAATTTTAGATTTTTTAAGTATATTTCATTTTTCTAATATTTTTATTTATGATAATAGTTGTAGTAATTTTAATAATAAAATAGCAACACCCAAAAATGAATTAATATATTCAAGAATATTAGAAGAAAAAATAGATAGTTTACCATCTATTATTGCACGTGGTGGTAAAACAAGAAAATATAGAAAATATAAAAAATATAAAAAAACAAATAAAAAATATAAAACAAATAAGAAATAACATATTATTTTTCATTATAAATATTTTTAAATTTACTATAATTAATTCGCATATTTTCAACAATCTGTTTTGGATTAGAAAAAATATTTATATACTAATAGCTTTTAAATGTTTAATTGTCTTGTTATCTGTTCCTAATTTTTTCATTATGTAAACAATATTATTATATGTATCTTTTGTGTAATAAAATTGTTTTAATGCTAAATGTATATGATTATAATAATCTGGTGTTTTTGTTAAAGATAAATAATAATCATGTTCATAGATAGTTGTTGTATCTTTGCATACATTACCTCCTGTTTTTTTTCCAGTAACGAATAATAGAATTAATAAAATGTTTTTTATTATTAACTGTAATTATATTTTTTTTACGCGTTTTATTATATTTTTTATGAGTTTTATTTTTATTTTTATTTTTATGAATTTTATTTTTATTATTATTATAAGTTTTTGTCATATTATATATAACATAGTATTATAATATAATATATAATTATAATTATTAATAAGCTCCTCCTAATCTTATTCTAGCACTTGGTTTTGCTTTAACGTATTGTTTTTGATTTAGCTGTATGGGTTGTTGAGGGATCGGTTGTTTTTGTTTATTATATATATTTTGAGAGAACTTAAAGGATGGGTTATGTTGTTTTTGAGAAAAATTATTATAAACATCCTGTTCGATCTCATTTTTGTTGTCTTCTGCGATTTGTTGCAACAATTGCGGCGGAACTGGTTTTCCAATGAATAACAATTGTTTAGCTATGTTTTCTCTTCTCTCTTTTGTTGTTGGATAATAAGGAATATTTGTCCAATCATTTGTATTTATTACTGTTTTTGTTATTTCTTTTATTTTATTAGGATTAATAATTTTTCGTTTTGGTTCTCTCAAATCGTATTTATAATATTCTTCTGTTCCAAAAGGAATACATGTTAAAAAAGTAGAAATATTTATAAAAAAAATTCGCGAATTATGCACTGTAAAAATATTATCATTTTGATTTAAAGATTTATCATCTATATTATATTGCAATTGACTAATTGTTTTTAATCCGTCTACTCCATTATCATTTTCTCCTCTCTCCGGGTCTTTTTTTGAAATTATTCGAGATATACCATCGAATAATTGCAAGATTTCTGGACTGCCTATGCTATAAAAATTACTTCGATCGATTACAATACCATATCTTTCACATCTTTTTTGTAAAACATTGTCTTCCATACCCCAACCCCAAAAACAAGGAAATCCATTAATGCGTTCAAAGTCATCTCCTTTTATAACAACAATCCCTCCTAATGCATATTTATAACCATAATAATGTTTTACAACTCCAATGTTTGTATCATAATCAAATATTTTATTAAAAGGAATAGTATCTACATCATTAAATATAAAAATAATATTTTTGTAATCATTTGGATACTTTTGTTTCATGGCTAAAAATCCTATATTTTTAATAGCTCCACGATTAAATGTTCTAGAGTCACATTGATGAGAAAAATAAATTTCATAATCGTCTTTGTCTTCTAAAATAAAACTCATATATTTACTAAAAAAAAATTTATGCTGCGTTCGATTTCTATAAGGAACTATAAATACTTTTTTAGGAATATTTATTTCTGAATTTAACATTATAAAATTTATAAACTTTATAAATTTTATATTTAAACTCTTGAATATTTATAAACTCTTGAATATTTATAAACTCTTGAATATTTATAAACTTTATAATATATGACTACAATCATTTAACTTCTACGGTTGATACTAAATCTAAATATAATAATATTTTAGTATGTAAAACATTTAATATAGAAGAAACTCAACGTGGTGGGGTGCGTAAAAAATATACAGACATTTAATATTATACGTAAATTTATATTTCTAATTTGTATTTTTGAACAATAGAAGCCGGAATAATATTATTTTCTTTTGTCAGTTTTTCTAATTTTTTATAACATTTATTAATCGTTACTTCACTTGTTTCACTAACACTTTTAATGTCTTTTTTTGTTATATTTATTTTACAAATTTGTGAAACAAAATAAACAACCCCCGCCGCAATAGATGGTGGGGTGTTTTCAGGCATAATATTTAGTTTTTCTATTTTCATAGAAATAAAATGACATAATTTTGTTAATTCATTATTAATATTTAATTTACTACAATATCTCTCAATAAATGCTTCTGGTTTTGTTTTGCCAAAATTTGTTTTTTCTTTATTATCCATATCTTTTTCTAGTTTGTTGATTATAGATAAAGCATTTTTACAACCTTTTGTTGCACTAGTAATATCTAATTTAAATATTAATGCAATTTCTTTTGCTGTTCTAGGACAGTTATTTACTCTACACGATATATAAATAGATGCTGCTATAATACCATCTCTGTTACTTCCTCTAAAAGTTAACTCATATTCAGATATTTTTTTATGATATGAAATAGCATCATCAATAATCATTTTTGGAATGCCTCCATTTTGCGCCATAACCGTTATTTTTTGAAACTCGTCATATTGTGATTTTTCTTTGTATGGCATCGACTGCCACTCTGTAAATCGTCGTATTTTTCTCATCTCATAAGACATTTGTCCAATACATAACACTTTGCACCCATAAGATGACTCTTTTAACAAAGGATTAATAGGCATACCACATCGAGTAGGATCCGAATTTTGATTATCATCAGCTCCATAATATCTCCATTCAGCACTATGGTCAACTAAATCTTTATAAATAATCCCACATTTAGTATTAGTACATGTTAAAAAGCCTTCTTCTGAAAAAGCTAGATTATATTCACATCTTTCACATATTTCTCTATTTCCAGAACCATAAATACATTCTAAAGAAACTGTTTTTTTTTCAGGATTTTCAATTTCAGAGTCAAAAATATTCCATAAATTTGTTTTATTAATAGAATTTTTGTGTTTAGTAGTATCTTTTTGTGTTTTATCTTTATACATTTTTTCTTTTGGAATGATTTCATTAGTGTTCATAGTGATATTATTTCATTAATAGAAAAAATATTTTTAATTCAATTTTATTATATTAATAAATTAAAATACTATATTAATGGGAAATTTTGTTAGTTCAACAAAAAGTGCAGAAAAAGAATTCAATAACTTTTATGAAATAATAGATTTTATTTCTAGTTATTACATTTTAACAATGGACTTCAAAAGTATGCAAAAACTCACAGAAAAAGATTATTGTGATAAATTAGTCGTTCTTACATCAGATATATTTGATAAATATTTAACAGAAACCGAAGTTACTTATTTACATCAACGAACACACCAAGGAGTTGAAATAAACACTTTAGAAAATGAAAAATTGCGATATTTTAATAAAGATACTTTGCAAAATTTGGATATATTAAATGATAAAAACAAATCAATAAAAAAAAAAAGAGTATGTATAGGTATTGCTAAATTTTATATAAAAATTGCACATATTTTTTCTGCCATTATGATGACCATAAATCCGGTTTATTCATACAAAGATGCTACCGGACAAAAAATAAAAGTAGGATTTATGCAAAAAGATACTATTCCTAAAAGTGTAGAGAGAACTTTAGAAAAATTAAATGTATGCGATAATAGAATAAGAGCGTTAAAAAGAAATGAATTTATAGATAAAACAACAGGTGATGTAACAATTAATCCAAAAGTATGTGATATAAATGAAAAAAATGCAAATGAAGTTAAAAGTTTAGAAGATGAACCAGGAATAAAAGAATTAGTCCAATTATATTATGATGATCAATATGACTATTCTACTGGACAATTTTTAGGTATGTCAGAAAGCACAAAAAGTCAATATGATAAAGATTTAAAAACGTTTTATACTGCATTTACAGGTAATTCAGAAATTCCTTCTGAAGTAAAAGGTTTTAAAGATATAAAATTGCGTGATTATAGTAAAAATCCAGGATGCAGTGAAAAAAACCCAAAAATGAAAATGAAATACACTTTAAAAAATACAGATCAATTATTTATTAAATATGCAAACAATATTAATACAATGATACAAAATGCGGCAGATAATCAACATCAATTGTTATCGGTTATAAATATATTATTTACTTATGTTTACGATCCTTATAACAAAGAAAAAAAAGTAATAAGAATAAATCCAAATTTGACAGATAATTTATTACAAAAAGCAGTAGAAAATACAAGAAAACTGATTATAAATTTATATGTAAAATGTGAAGAAGATTATACAAATGGTATAAAAATATATGAAGCAATTGTTGAATCAAAAATTTTAGAAACAACTGAAAAACAAATTACAACATTAAAAAATGAAGCGCAAAGTATAATTAAAGATACAAATAAATTAGCAGAAGAACCTCCTCCAGTTATCATAAATGAACCGCAAAATATGAACCCCATTTCACAAATAAAAACACCATCTGTTATAGAACCTCCTTCTATTGTAGAACCTCCTTCTGCTGTAGAAAAGAACCCCTCAGAAACGTATTAAATATTATTTTAATTTTATATTATTCAATAAATCTTCATCATAAACAAAATTTCCAGAAGGTTTGTATGAAGTTATTGGGGTATATTCTTTTTTTGATTTATTTTTGTTTGCAGCAGAATTTTCAGAATTTTTAAGAAAATCATTCAAATTAGTAGAAGTTGTTTCATCATTTTGTTCAGAAACTTCTTCTAATTTTACTCCAAACTCATTTATTTGAATACCTGTTTTTTTTTTCAATTCTGTTCTAACATAAGATGGTACCCAATGTATCCATGATATAAATAACAAATTGGGGTGTATATATCTAACAACAAATTTATTTGTTTTTAATTTATCAATTAAATATGCAATACACGCTGCATTATCATACCGTGGAACACCAATAATAATTTCAGGCACTAAAAACCAACAAAATTGTTCATCTTTTTTTTGCCGTGAAACCGTTTTAATTTTAACGTGAATACGATTTAATATTTTATTATAAAATTCCAATTTAGTAATATCTTGATTGCGTTTTTTTTCATAAAGTTCATCAATATTTAATTGTTCTGTAAAATTTTCAACATTTTCTAATGTAAATATATTCGCCATTAAATGTATTTAAGAAAAAAACTTATTAAAATGAATGTATTAAATAAATAATATAAATGAGTATAAAACATTTGGTTATTTCAGGAGGAGGTCCCATATTGATACAAATGATAGCAACTTTGCAACAATTTGAAATAAACAAATATATTGATATAACAAAAATAGAAACAATTTATGGTACCTCTGCAGGAGCAATAATAGGAGTAATATTATGTTTACAATTTGATTGGGAAACAATAAATGATTATGTTATTAAACGCCCATGGCAAGAAGTGTTTACTATAAAAGTCCAAAATATATTAGACTCTTATAGTAAAAAAGGGATATATGATATGACTGTTATAGAAAAATGTTTTAAACCATTATTTGATGCAAAAAATGTGCCATTAGATATTACATTAGAAGATTTATACAAGTATTCTAATATTGAATTGCATTTTTTTACATTTGAAATAAATGAATATAAAATAGAAGATATTTCATATTTAACTCATCCTAAATTATCCGTAATTACTGCTTTACAAATGACTTGCGGTATACCTGTATTATTTGCACCAGTATGTATAAACAACAAATGTTATATTGATGGTGGAGTAATAAGTAATTATCCTTTAAATTATTGTATAGATTCAGGAAAACCCCCAGATGAAATTTTAGGTTTTAAAAGTATATACAGCAATAAAAAAATTAGTATTCAACAAGAGTCTACATTAATAGATTTTCTTTTGGGATTTTTATACAAAGCAATATTTAGTAATAGTGTAGATAAAAATCAAAAAGAAATTAAAAATGAAATAACATTTGAAGCAAAATATTTAACAATTGATCTTTTAACAAATGTGTTTAGTAATATAGAGGTTAGAAAGGAATTATTCAGTATTGGAATAAAAAAATCAAAAGAATATTTAGACAATTTGAACTTAAAGAACAGTATTTAAAAATTGGGACAATGTTTCTTGGGAAGGTTTTGCGTCATATTCAATAATTTGTCCATCTTTTAATAACTTAATAGTAGGGTAACCTTCTACATTGTATTTGTTCATCATTTGATCTACTTCAGGAGTTTCTTCCGAACAATTGACTTCTGTAAATATAACATTATAACCATTTATTGTTTTGTTTTGATACTCTGTTTTCAAGTCATTCCAAATCGGTTTCGCTGTTTTACAATGAGGACACCAATCTGCATAAAAAAACAATAATTCAGCGGTTGTTCCATTTCCTCCATTAGAATTCATAACTTGTTCTCTATTTGCTTTATAAGCAGCGGTAGAATTAGAAGAAAGATACATATAATAATATGCGCCTATACATGCTATTACACCAATGGAAAAAATAATAAAAATAGTATTATAACTTAAAGAAATCGGAAATTTAGATGTTATACTATTTGAACCAATTGATCGTAAACTGTTCATATTATATAAGGAATACAAATTACTTTTTTATTTAACGAATTTTGACAACAAACACATTTAAAAGAGTAATGAATAATTCTCTCTAAATTAATCATCTAAATTAATACATTATACTTTTTCCAACAAAAAAAATTAATAAAATAATAAATATAGTAAAAACATAATTGCATATTATATTCATATTAATTTGTGAAGTAACTTCTTGTGATTGTGCAATTGAATAAACATTTTTTAATGTATACACCTGCAAAAAATTTAAATAAACAACATACAATAAAATGACAACAATTACAATTTTCATAACTATAGATGCTGTAAAAAAATTGCTTAATGGGCTAATAATAAATACAACAATAAGAACAATTGCTAAAAAACAACAAATACAAACTTTTTTTGTAACATCTGTAAATATTGAAAGATTAAATTGTGGATTTGTATCCATATAAGTTTATTAATATATTATTATTAATAAACTTATGCAAAATTAATTAACGGCTACTCCTTCTGCGACGGCTGTAGCTTTTGCGGCAGTAACTAGGGCGTTTACCTGATTTTGTTTGTTTGCAGCCAGTAGTAGACCGACATTTTTTAGCTTTTAATCCGCGGCATGCAGAAAACCTTTTCCTATACCTTTTTCGCATAGATCTTTTTCTTGCTGTTTGAGCACGAGTTTGAGCCATTTATATATAATACTAAATACAAAAAATTTTATAATTGTAATTAATATTTATAATATGCCTAAATAATACTTAGAACGAATTAAATATATTTAGAACAAATTAAATATATTTTATTTTCTGTATTATTATAATTATAATATATACATATTATACAATGCCCGTAAATACATCTGCGCGAAGGAGATACAGACAAGCTACAAAAAATTCACAATGTAGAAAATTGGCAAAAAAACAGTGCAGATCAAAAAACATTTGTAAACTGACTAAAAATTCAGAAAAAAGGAAAAGTTATTGTAGATTAAAAAGCACAAAAAAACACAGAATGCGTAAATCTAATAGATTTGCTGCTTTAGCAAATTCTTCTAAATCAAGTTCTAAATCTACATAATATTTAAGCATGAATTAAATGTTTAATTTTCTATATTATACAATGCCAGTAAATACGTCTGCGTAAAAGAGATACAGACAAGCTACAAAATATTCACAATGTAAAAAATTAGCAAAAAAACAGTGCAGATCAAAAACATTTGTAAGCTGATTAAAAATTCAGAAAAAAGAAAAAGTTATTGTAGATTAAAAAGTACAAAAAATACAGAATGCGTAAATTTAATAGATTTGCTGCTTTAGCAAATTCTTCTAGATCAAGTTCCAAATCTAGTGGTTTTTTTTATGATAAATTTAATAACATACCATCTATTTCATTTAATAAAATCAACTGTTATATGAGATTAATTAAAATAATATTATAATATTATGTTGTATTATAATATTTTGTGTAAATCTAATAAAAATATTTAACCTCTTTTTTTGTATTTTTTTATGTTTCATTCGACGACATGCATTATAATATTTTATTTTTATAATATATTATATAAATATATTACATTTATGAAAAAAACACTTAAAAAAAAACAACCACAAAATAAAACAAAAAGAGTATTTAAAAAAAAAGATTTTTTATCAGGAGACGGGTTTATGGTAAGTGTATGGGGACCCGTTTTTTGGACGTCAATACATACAGTAAGCTTTAATTATCCTATTCAACCAACACAAGAAGATAAAATACATTATAGAAACTTTATTATTAATTTGCAAAATATTTTACCTTGCAAACACTGCAGAATAAATTTAAAAAATAATTTTAAAACGTATCCATTAAAAATATCAGATATGAAAAACAGAGAAACCTTTTCTAAATATGTTTATAATTTACATGAAATTGTAAATAAAATGTTAAAAAAAAAATCCAATTTGTCATACAATGATGTTAGAGAGAGGTACGAACATTTCAGAGCTAGATGCACAGAAGAAAAACCAAGAATATTCACTTTTAAAGAACTAAAGGGAAAAAAAGAAAAAGGTTGCACAGAACCTTTATATGGAACAAAATCAAAATGTATAATAAACATTGTCCCACAGGAAAACAAAAAAGAGACATTTAACATAGATAAAAAATGTATTAAAACCCGTGAAAATGAAACAAATCTCGAAAACCATTAAAATTTAATAATAGTCAAAAATCTTTATTTGTTTGTTTTTATATTTATTTATTTGTTTGTTTTTATATTTATTTATTTGTTTGTTTTTATATAAAAGTTGTTTAAAAAAAAATTGAAATCTCTTTTTTAAATTTAAAGAACTAATAATATACAATTAAAAATGTTTTTTGAACCTTTAGATGAAATAATTAATCTTTATTTGGATGATTGGTTTACACCAATTATGGATGCAGCAATTAATTATTTGTTATATGAAGACCCCTCACAAATAATAAATATGGAAAGCATTGAAATTGGATTTAATGACAAACAAACCGAATATTTTAATAACTATTTATATGATGATTTTTATGGAATAATTTCAAGATTTTCTATATTTGCAACAACTAAAGAGAGAAATATTGATGCACTTTTTGAAAATCAGGAAAGTATAAAAAATTTTGTTGATTATTTAAATAAATTAGATTTAGATTATCTAATAGCTCATGAAGGTTACTATGAAGGTAATACAACTGTTTATAAAAAAAAATATTATTATATTCAAAATAAAATTTATGCAAATGGCACAACTGAACCTGAAACACAATATGGGTTGTTATTAAGATATATGAATAAAAATATTTATACAATTTTAACAAGTTATGCTGAAAAAGCATTTGAAAAATTAAGAAACCCAATAAAATAATTAAATAAAATATTTATAATTATAATACAAATATATGTTATTGAAATTTTTTTATTTCTCCCTCACTCAAAATAATATTTATATATTTTTAAACTTAAACAATAGCATAAACAACTTAACAAGATTTCAAGTATTCTTGTTCCCAATTAATAAATGGAGATAAATTACTAGTTTCTCCGTGTGTTGAAACGGCTGGTATACAAGACACTACATTTTTATTATTTATACGTTTTAAATCTAAAAACATTTGAAAATCATTTGGGTGTGTTCCACTACACCATTTTTTATAAATTTGTAAATCTTGTTTAAGGGTTGATACCCTTGTAGCAAATGTCATACAACAACTGTTTGTTATTTTCCAATGAGAATTTTTACTTATTTTAACTTTAGTATTTTCGCCACCATCAGAAACATACGGATTTCCTCCTTCACCGCTGTTAATATATTTATCAGGATGATCATAACCAGAAGAATAATCTCCAACATCTAAACCTTCTTCAATAATCATAGGCGCATTATTAACATAAATATAATCATCTTCCGCAAAATACACTTTTTCTGTATCATTAAATTGAGCTATAGCAAAATCTACTGCATACATAAATGAAGCAGCATTTGATAATTGCGTTTTAAACACTTTGGATTTATCAATGTATTGTAAAATAAAATCATATGTTTCATCACATACATTATCTGCTACAACATAAATATCATATCCTGTAAAAATTTTAATAAAATGCTTAAAAATATTTTTGTTTGTAACATAATATGGTTTAATTTTGTTATATCCTCCATCACTTATACGATATATTATTTTCATTTTATTTTTTACAAAAATATCTTTATATTATTTCTATTTATACATTATTTTCTTTTTAATTTGTTGTTTTATAGCAATATTTTCTTTTTAATTTGTTGTTTTATAGCAATATTTTCTTTTTCATTTTTAAATATATTTGATTTACTGCGTATTGACCACACGGAACACGGTGATCTTCATTAGTATTCAGTTAAGTATTATATTGTTCTATTCGCAATCGACCAACCGGCTTTGGTCGATCTTTTGGTATACAACTATTTTCTCCTCACTCAAAATAATATTATATATTTTTAAACTTAAACTTTGAGAAAAAAAAGCATATTAATTAATTACAAACAAAGTATATAAATATAAAATTTATTTAATTTCCGCTACGCATCTACTACTACTTCAATTCAGACAAAAACAACTGCGACAAATATTGATTTGCTAATTCTAGAATGCGTTTTTCGTATATAGGGCATAAATAAATATGAAGAGCCGTAACAACCGTTAATTCCTTTACTTCAAGCTGTTTTAAAAATGTAAAATCGTATGTTTGAATGATTTTGCCGTTTGCGAGTGTATAATTTACACATCCATTTCTAATGTAACTACGTTCGTTCAAATTTTTCAACAATTCAACAATAAATTCTTCTTCAAATCCGTATTCAAATTCCGCAGCAAATTCCGCAGCTTGCTCTGAAAAATAGTCCAACAAAGAACTCATTGGATCATATGTTATTTCGGACATAAAATCTAATTGGTCTTCATGCGAAATATTAGCAAAATCAACATCTGCGTAAGATTTTCTAAACACATGACCACTTTGAGGTCTTTCAGGTAAAGACAAAATCTGGTCAACGGTGTATGTAGCAGCTCTCTTCAAAATAACGTCTACCGTTTGATTGAACGACATTTCAATACGACAAAATAAATACTTAAAATTATTTTAAAAAAAAGTATTTCAATTTTTTTTTAAAACATTAAAAAAATAAAAATTTATCTATAGTTGTTCTAACACAAAATAATCTATGTAAAACAATTCCTAATAAAAATAAAAATATTAAAGTAAAATTAAATGATAATTTAAAAAAATAAGAAATAATAAAAGCACCAATTATAGTCATAATAACATCTAAAATAGATATATTAAAAATTTTATAAGAATGAATTCCTTTATTCGGTTTACCAAATAAATTTTTATATTTGCATAAATTCATTTATATATTAAACATAAATTATTTTTATTTTTTTATTTTTTTATTTGTGTTGTTTTGTATTATTAATATTTTTTTGATCTTTATTTTTAGGTTCCATTTTAGTTAATGCATACTGCCCACATGGACCACAATGGTCTTCATTAGATAAATCTATTTTATTATTCATTTTAACACTACAATTTTCTATTCTCCATCGACCAACCGGTTTTGGTAAATCTTTTGGTATAAATATTTTAATAATTGTTATTATGTATTTCATAATATATATATTTATGTATGGTATGTTTAAATTGTTATAAAATATAAAAAATGATTAAAGATGTAAATCTTCAAGGGTGTAAATGTCTAAAGGATACTACTTAAATGCATTATGTAATATAATACTAACGTAATGCAGCATTTTTTTACAATGATTTTATTTTTAATGGCACTATTTAAAATAAAATCATTTTTACAAAATAATAATAATAAATATTTTACACAAAAACAATGGAAATATATTATTGACAATAATTTATTAGAAAATAATTTAATAAAAAAAAAAGTTAATGAAATTGTTTATGAAAAATATAATAAATTATGTTATTTTAAAGCGAGGAATTTCAAAAAATTACATAAATACAAATGTAGAGATATTAAAGAAAATGAGTTATTTATTCATGCGATAATTGGGTTATTCAAATCAATAAAAAATTATAATGGAAATGTAGAATTGATTTATTATGCAAATAAGTATATAACAAGTGAATTATATTCTAGTATAACTAAGTTACAATCTATTAAATATGCAAAAAAAGAGGATGAATTAGAAAATTTACTAGAAAGTAAAAATACTAAACAAATAGAAAGATTGTATGAAAATAAAAAATATATTGAATACTGGAAAATCGTAAATAATACAAACAATACAGCAACAAAACGAATCGCAAAATATAAATATGATTTTTATTTTAATGAAATACGATCAAACAGTGAAATTGCAAATTTAATGTGCATTTCTAAAGAAACTATACGAAAACATATTTATTTTACAAAAAATGAATTAAAAAAATATATTTCAACAAGTTCAGATTTTATAAATTATGGTAGTTATTTTACCGGGTCTAGTAACTGTTGAAATATCTCTTCTGAATATTCTAAAAAGATTTTTATCATATGTTTATGCATATAATCTTTTACTATATCATGTGGTGTTAAAGGATCTAATGAATGTCTTTTATAAATTTTACAATTATCATACCAATATTTTTTTGTATAAGTATTTGCCCCATAGTAAATCTCCGAAATTAACTGTAACATTTCTAAATCATAATCATTTAAATATTTTACAAAATCTATTAAAGTTTGTTCATCTTCAAAGAATTTATCAATACTATTTTCTCCGGTTGTCGCAAACTCAGCAAATTTGTTGATATTATCATAAAATGCCGGATACAAATGTCTTGTATAAAACTCTTGTTGTTTATCATCCATTCCAGTTGCAATATTTTCTAGTGTTATTATTCTTGATGGTTCCTCATACAACAAATAATCAATTTTTTTATGAATTATCGGTGTAACCCATTCGTCCAAATATGGCTTAATCAACTCATGTAAAGGTATGAAAAATGACATTTGTATTTTGGGTTAGTTCTTTAAATCAATATGCAAAATATTATTTCAAATTTTTCTTTAAATAGTTTTTCGTTTTATTATAAAATTGCATACTATAAAAAAATTCTGTTTATTTTATAATAATTTATTATATAACGAAAAGGCATAATAATCCGGTTAAATTGTTTTTTGCAATTTTGATATATGTATTATATTATTTTAATTCACAAGTTAAAGAGGTTAAATAGTTTTCTGATATGTTTAATACATACGTATCATATATAGCATAAAGAAATACAGTTACTAAAACATCTGGTGAAACAATATTTGTATCATTTGTGCCTAACAAATTTCGGTGTACATTATTATCTTTAACAAAATACATCAAGTATTTATTATGCGTATTTAACATTTCAACGAATGTTTGTAATAGTTCGCTATTATTTAATATGTATTGAATATCTACTGCATTTTTTATAAGATACTTATCTATATCGGTTACTCTATATTGTAATTCTTTTTTTATTTTTTTTTTTTGTAAAAGAGTAAATTCTGAAGAAATTGTTACAAACAATACATCTCTTGCAAACAAATTATCTATTTT
>Ga0214919_10001798_pt1 | contig 34516 bp, 30 predicted proteins | sample LL1503_MetaG_FD_177994 | JGI IMG/M metagenome (GOLD analysis project Ga0214919, IMG submission 177994) | Freshwater microbial communities from Lake Lanier, Atlanta, Georgia, United States - LL-1503 | ecosystem: Environmental > Aquatic > Freshwater > Lake | place: USA: Georgia | collected...
TGAACAAAGCCTTGACCACCACAGACCTGGCTGCGCGCGCAGGTATCTCGCGTGCGTTGCTTCAACGCATTGAGCGGGGTGACCCTGGTTGCGCCATCGGTGCGGTGTTCGAAGTGGCCACCATTTGTGGGGTACCGCTGTTTGACCAAGAGCAGCGACAGTTGAACACCCATTTGGCCTTGCACCGAGAAAAAATGGCGCTCATGCCCAAAGCCGTGCGTGCCCGCATCAAAGGGGTGAAAGATGACTTCTGATGCCCGCACTTCGTACTCAGAAGCTTACGTCTGGGTTTGGCTGCCCAATGCCAAAGAACCCGTTGTCGCCGGCTTGCTGACCCAGCAAGGCCCGCAGTTGGTGTTCAACTATGGCCGCAGCTATCTGGCTCGACCGGATGCCATTTCTTTGTATGCCCCCGAACTACCGCTTCAGCCGGGCAGCATCTCTCTTATCCCCGGCTTGAACATGCCGAGTTGCCTTCGCGATGCATCGCCAGACGCTTGGGGGCGTCGCGTGCTGATTCATCAAAAATTAGGGGTGAAAGGCACAGACGCTGCCCAGATTGAACTGGATGAATTGACCTATCTGCTGGAGTCCGGCTCGGACAGAATTGGGGCATTGGATTTTCAGAAATCACCAACCCAATATGTGCCGAGGCAGACGCAGCAGCCTTCGCTGGAAGAATTGCTGACAGCAGCCGAAAAGGTCGAGCAAGGCATTGCGCTTTCACCCGAACTGGACCAGGCCTTGCTGCACGGGACCGCCTTGGGGGGAGCGCGCCCCAAGGTATTGCTGGACGATGGTGATCGAAAGTTCATTGCTAAATTTTCTTCCAGCCATGATCTCTACAGTGTGGTGAAAGCCGAATTCATCGCCATGCGCTTGGCACGCAAAGTAGGTCTGAACGTGGCGACCGTCCATTTGCGCACGGCCATGGGGAAAGATGTGTTGCTCATTGAGCGCTTTGATCGGGTTCGACACGGAGACCAGTGGCGCAGGCGCGCCATGGTGTCTGCGTTAACGATATTTGAGTTGGACGAGATGATGGCGGCCTATGCCAGTTATGAAAAGCTCGCGGAATGCATCCGTCATCGGTTCGCCCATTCAACGGCCAACTTGCACGAACTGTTCGCCCGCTTGGTTTTCAACATCCTGTGCGGCAACACCGATGATCACGCACGCAACCACTCAGCGTTCTGGGACGGTCATCAGTTGGCGTTGACACCTGCCTATGACATTTGCCCGCAATCGCGCACAGGTCAACAGGCTTCGCAGGCCATGCTCATTCACGGCAGTGACCGCAGGAGTCAGATCGCCACCTGCATTGCGGCTGCACCGTCCTTTCTGATCGGGACTGAAGGAGCGATTGCCATCGTCAACCACCAGGTCAGCACGATCGAAAAGGAATGGCCGTCCATTTGCGATGAAGCAGGTTTGAGCGAGGTGGATCGGGCTTTGTTTTGGCGAAGGCAGTTCTTGAACCCGTTTGCTTTTCTCAACGCGCCCGAGAGCGTCCTGGTCCCTGCTGGTGACTGAGATCAAACAGCCATCCCTTCGTACAAAAAGCGGCAAGCCCAGGAGCGATCCACACCCTGTCACCCAGAGACCGCCGAGTACTCCACAAAAACGAACCCATTTTTTGTACACAGGCCAACTCAGCTGGCGTCAGCGCCACTCAAGGCACGATTTGAATGCCCGCGTCCTTGACCAAGCGGGTCCACTTGGCCACTTCGGTTTTTAAAAACGTGGCGAACTGATCGCTGGTCATGGGCGTGGGTTCGGCGGCGGTGTCGGCCAAGCGGCGCTGCACATCGGCTTGGGCCAGGGCGTCGTTGAGCGCGGCATTGAGTTTGTCGACGATGGCCGCTGGCGTGTGCGCGGGGGCACACAAACCCCACCACTGAATCGCGCTGAAACCCGGGAACCCCAACTCGGCCACCGTGGGCACGTTGGGGATGAGCGGGTCGCGCTGGGGCGAGGCCACCGCCAGGGCGCGCAATTTGCCCGCCTTGATGTAGGGCAGCGCGGTGGTCAGGCTGGGGAACATGGCATCCACCTGGCCGCCGAGCAAATCTTGGATGGCCGGTGCCGCGCCCTTGTAAGGGGCATGCACCAACTGCACCTTGGTTTGGCTCTCTAAATACGCCATGATCAGGTGGGTGGCCGAGCCGCTGCCCGCTGACGAATAGCTCATGGCCCCTTGGCTGGCACGCGCCAAGGCCAAAAATTCGGCCAGGTTTTTCGCCGTGTTTTTCGGCCCCACCACCAACACATTGGAGGTGCGCGCCATCATGCCCACCGGGGCGAAGTCGGCGATCGGGTCGTACTTGATGGGCAGCACCGCTGGGTTGGTGCTGTGGGTGGCGACAAAGCACTGCATCAAAGTGTGGCCGTCGGGCGCGGCTTTGGCCACCTCCATGGCGGCAATCGACCCAGAGGCACCGGCCTTGTTATCCACCACGATGGGCACGCCCAGCTTGTGCGCCATTTTTTCGGCGACCATGCGCGCCACCATGTCGGCGCCGCCCCCCGCAGCGACTGGCACGATCAAGCGGATGGGCCGTTGTGGATAAGCGCTTTGGGCCGCGCAAGCGCCCATGCCAGCCCAAACGGCCACAGCCAGCAGCAATGGTGGCACTGAGGTGCAAAACCTGCCCCCCAGCAACTCCATCACTCGCAGGTGCTTGGGCTTGGGCTTGGGCTTGAACAAAAGGATACAGGTCAAGTGAACGGCCCCCGGCTCACTGCACCGGGGCACGGGCTCAGTGGTGTTCCATCAGGTTGCCAAAACCCGCCTTTTTGTCATGGATGCCGCAAGCGCGCAGGGCATGCCAGTAGGTGGCGGTGTTGATGGCAATCACGGGCTTGCCCAAAAACAACTCGGCCGCAGCGGCCAAGCGGATCATCGACATATTGGTGCCCACCTGCACAATGGCGTCGACATCGTCGCCGTTGAGCTCCAAGATGGCTTTGCGCATCATGTCATCGGTGGTGTAGGCAATTTGCACCGGGCTGGGCCGGTGAAAGCAAATATCGCGCACCACGGTAAAGCCGCAGTCTTGGTAGAAGCGTTTCACTTGTTCATTGGCCACCTCGAAGTACGGTGACATGAAGGCGATGCGCTTGACCTTGTAGGTGTTGAGCGCCGCCTCGGTGGCAAACGAGCCACAAGACACGCCCACACCGGCGCGCTCGGTCATCATCTTCAAATATTTTTCGGCACCGTCACGTCCGTTCCAAAAGGTGGCCGCCGACATGCCCATGACGAGGTAATCGATCTCGCACGAGGTCAGCGTGTCCACCGCTTCCACGGTGGCTTTGTTGATGTTGTCGACCAGTTTTAAAAAGCTTTCGTTGTCATTGACCGGGTTGTTGGGGATGGCGATGCGGCTGTAGTGGTTGGTCACCCCCACCGGGCGCAGGTCGTCAAAGTCGGGCTGTACGATGGTGTTGGTGGACGGGCCCAAGGTGCCCAGTTTTTTGCGGTAGCCCAGATGGTCGGCCATGGTGTGTCTCCTTATTTCAGTTGTGCCAAAAATTCGTCGCGCGTCATGACATCCGCATACTTTTGCTGCATGTCAAACAGGTTGGCGTCGTGCGGCTCGATGGCGCGGTCGCCCACGCAGTCGCTGATGACCACGGTGCGAAAGTTGTGTTGCATCGAATCCACCACACTGGCGCGCACACAGCCACTGGTGGTGCAGCCCACGATGATGGCCGTGTCCACGCCTTTGAGGTGCAGCCAATCGGCCAAGCCGGTGTTGAAAAACGCCGACGCGGTTTGCTTGCGCACGACCCACTCGCCGGCCACCGGTTGGAGCTGGGGCACGATTTGCGAGCCCTGTGCGGTCTCCGTCAATTTTTGCAAGGGCTTGACGCGCAGTGCAAACACATTGAAGTTGGACCCGTCGGCCTCAAACACCACACGGGTGTGGGCCACCGGCAAACCCTTGGCGCGAAAGGCCGCCAGCAAGGGCACGGTGGCGTTGGCCGCCGCTTCGATGTGGGGCCCGCCCAACTGATCGATGTCGACAAAACCATTGACAAAGTCCACCAAGATCAAACCGCAGCGCTGGCCAATGCCCGAGGTGCCGCCCATGCCTTGGTGGCGGTAAATTTCATCGCGGTTCATGGCCACCCCTTTATTCGTTGGACGCATGGGTTTTGTCAAACGCCGACACCCAATCAAAACCCATCAGTGAAGAGAACTTTTGAAACTCATACAGCGGCGCGCTCACCTGGGTGGTCGAGCGGTCTTGTTTCAAGGTGCTGTACACACTCTCGAAGGCCGCGCCAGCAGCCAAAAAGGCGGTGGCCGGAAAAATCGCCAGGCCATAGCCGATCGACTTGAGTTGTTCAAACGGCAACACCGGGGTGCGCCCGCCCTCGACCATATTGGCCACCAAGGGCAGGTCAAAGCTGCGGCCAATGCGCTCCATCTCTTCCACCGACTCGGGGCTTTCCACAAACAACAGGTCGGCCCCCGCTTTGGCGTACAACTCGGCGCGGCGCAAGGCCTCGTCCAGGCCATGGGTGGTGCGCGCATCGGTGCGGGCAATGATCAAAAAGTTGGGGTCGTTGCGGGTTTGCACGGCCACACGGATTTTGGCCGCCATGTCTTCGGCCGGCACCACCCGGCGGCCCAGCATGTGGCCGCATTTTTTGGGGAACTCTTGGTCTTCGAGTTGGATCGCGCAGGCACCGGCCATTTCGTAACCACGCACCGTGTGCATGACGTTGAGCAAGCCACCATAGCCGGTGTCGCCGTCGCAAATCATGGGGGTGGCGGTGATGCTGGCAAATTGCGTCACGCGGTTGACCATGTCGCTGTAGGTGGCGATGCCCGCATCGGGCAAGCCCAAGTAAGAGGCCACCGTGCCGTATCCGGTCATGTACAACGCGTCAAAGCCCATGCGGTCGGCCACCTTGGCCGAGATCATCTCGAACACGCCAGGGGCGATAACGAGTTCGCCTTTTTTGATCTTGGCGCGCAACTGGGCGCGCCGCTGGTTGCCACTGAGGGTGGAGATGCCTTGGTGAATGTTGCTCATGCGATGGTCTCTGCGCGCGCCAGGGCGTCCAACATGGAGGTTTTTCGAATATACGCCTTGGCCGCTTTGGGGTCGGCGGCAATGGCGCGCAGTTCGTCTTGGGTCTTTTTGCGCGCCACCGGATCGCGCTCTTCGATTTCTTTTTTGTTGCGTGCCGTGCTGGCATTGATGTATTCGATGGCAATGCTGCGGCGCTGGCGCTCGTAGCGATCAAGCACATCTGCGCTGTGGCCTTGCTGGAGCACACCCAGCAGTTTTTCGCACAGGTTCATGGCGTCGTGCACGCCGCCGTTCATGCCCATGCCGCCCAATGGGTTGTTGATGTGGGCCGAGTCGCCCGCGAGCAGCACGCGCCCGTGGCGGAAGTTTTTGGCCACGCGCTGGTGCACCTTGTACAAAGTGCGGTGCACAGTTTTGTAGGGCACGGGTTGGGGCAAAAGGCCTTGCAAGCGCCCTTGCACAGACTCGTCGCCCATGACCTCGTCATCGGTTTCTTCCGCCTTGGTGGGAAACAACACGCGCCACAGCGTGGGCACGCGCAACAGCACGCACCACTCATGGGGGTCTGAGCAATAGTTCACGTAAGAGAGCTTGGGCAAATGGTTGGCGTATTCAAATGCGGTCGAGACCACCAAAAAGCGCTCGGGGTAGGTGTAGCCCTCGAACTCGATGTTTTGGCTTTTGCGTACCGCGCTCCAAGCACCATCTGCCCCGATCAAATAGTCGCTGCGCACCTCGTGCATCTGGCCATCGGTGCTCAATTGAGTGGTCACACCATCGGCGTTTTGGGTCACGCCTTCAACTTTGGTGTTGAGGTGCATGGTCACATGGGGCATTTTGTCGAGTTGATCCTTGATCAGTTGGGTGAGTTTCCACTGCTCGCACTGCAAGCGATAGGGGTGGTCGGTGTCGCCCTTGATCAAATCCATGTCAAATTCGGCGACCAAGCCTTCTTGCCGATCGCGTTGCTGGGTGTAGCGGGCAATCAAGCCTTGGGAGATGAGGTCATCGGTCAGGCCCAGTGGGGCGAGCATGTCCAAGGTGGGCGGGTGAAAGGTGGAAGCGCGCAAATCCAGGCTCAAGGCGGGGGCCGATTCGGCCAGCGTCACCTGCACGCCCGCGCGGGCCAATACCAAGGCGCTGACCATACCCACCGGGCCAGCGCCCGCAATCATCACATGTGCTTGACCCAAGGGAAACCTCTTTTCATGGTGAGAAAGACTCAAAATGTACACAATCATTTGAGCCAAGATGGATTCTTCATCCAAATTCCTTTTATTTCTAGTCTTAATCAATGGTTTTATTCAGTATTTACCCTTGTATTTGGTTTTGATGGCCTTTTGTCCAAGGAAATTTGTACACAATTGCGCCCAAGCTTTGAACCACATGACCCGCGCCAGCGACCACGCCTACCAATCCATCCGCAGCCTGATCCTGTCGGGCGCCTATCAGCCTGGGCAGCGCATGATCGAAGAGGAATTGGCACAGCGGGTGGGTGTCTCACGCACATCGGTGCGTGACAGCCTGCGCCGCTTGGCCTCCGATGGGTTGGTGCGCAGCGAGCCCAGCCGTGGCACGTTTGTGGCCGAGTTGTCGATGGCCGAGATCGAAGAAATTTTCCAACTGCGCGCCACCTTGGAGGGGCATGCCAGCGCTTTGGCCGCCTTGCATGCCAAGCCCGAAGACATTGAAGAGCTGGACCACATTTGCGCGCACATCGAAGGCTTGTTGCGCGCCGACTTGGACAACGAGCAGTTGTTTGCGCAGTTCCAAGCCAGCAACAACCAGTTTCATGGCGTGATGCTGCGCGCCAGTGGCTCGGTGCGATTGAATGCCTTGGCCAAGCCACTCATTGAGCTGCCCTTGGTGCAAATGAAAAACCACAACTGGCCGGGCGAGGTGTCGGTGCGACGCTCCAACCAGCAACACCTGGAAATCATTGAAGCCTTGCGCGCGCGCGACCCCTTGCTGGCCAAGATGCGCACCCAAGCCCACATCATCTCCACCCGACCCAAGGCCATGGTGGAGAACAGCCAAATCATGCTGGGCCTGCTGTGACGCCCGTCAAGCTGTCAAGTGGCCAGCGGGTCTGCGCCCGCAAAACGAAAGTGGTCGCCATGGCTGACGACACGCCCGGCCACAGGGGTGGGAAAGTGCCCGGTCATGAGCAAGGTGTCGGTATCGGCAATGTCGTGCACCAATTTTTTGCGCACCTGGGCCGAGGCCAGCGGGTCAAAGCAAAAGTTGGACGACCAGTCGGTGTTGATCAGTTGCGCCGGGGTGTGCAAGATGTCGCCACTGAACACCGCGCGCCGCCCTTGGCTGTGGGCGTGAAGCACACAGTTGCCCGGGGTGTGGCCGTGGGCGGCACCCAAGTACAGGCCCGGCTCGAATTCAAAATCATCTTTCACCATCAGTGCACGGCCTGCGTCCACCACCGGCAGCACGCTGTCGGCAAACGAGCCGTGGTTGGGCGAGGGCTCGCCCCGGGCCAGGGCTTCGCGGTGTGTTTTCTCCCAATGGCTGTATTCGGTCTGGGCAAACACATAACGCGCATTGGGAAAGGTGGGCACCCATCGCCCGTCTTGCAACCGCGTGTTCCACCCCACATGGTCGGCATGCATGTGGGTGCAACACACAAAATCAATCTCTTCGGGCGCGACGCCGGTCTGCGCCAGCGATTGCAGATAAGGGAACTGGGCGTGGTGCCAGCCCGGTCGGTGCACCCGCTCTTTGTCATTGCCCACACAAGCGTCGACCAAAATGCGGTGACGCCCGGTTTGGATCAGGTAGCTGTGAAACGACATGATGGTGCGGTCTTGTTCGTCCAAGTAGGCCGGCCGCAGCCAACTGGCATGGGCGTCGATGTCGGCCTGCGTGATGCCAGGCAAAATGTTTTTCAGCGGTGCAAACGCGCCTTCGTATTCGGTGACCCGATCGATGGTGAACTGCCCGAGTTGCTGCGTTTTCATGTTGATGCCTTTGGTACGTGGGCGCATAAGCGCCACAATTTTTCGTCACCCCGTTTGGCCTGAACAGGCCAAACCACTTCAGCCCGAGTTTAAAAGGAGTTTTGCATGCACTATCCCTGGTCACCGATGATCAACCGAAAGCCCCTGCGCTGGCCCCATGGCAAAAAGCTGGCGGTCATCATCACCATGAATTGCGAGTACTGGGACTTGACCAAAGACACCACCGAGCCTTACTACGCCGGTGGTCCGCCCATGCTGCCCGATTCCCTGCCCGGCAATGTGGCGGACTTTCCCAACTTCACCTGGCGCGAATACGGCCAGCGCGTGGGCGTGTGGCGCATGTTCAAACTGTTTGACGAGATGGGCGCGCGCTTTGGCATCACCATCAACGCCAAGACGGCGCTGGAGCGCCCTGAGATCGTGGCCTACGCCAACGCCCGCAACTGGGAGATCGTGGCCCACAACTACGAGCAAGGCGAGTTGCTGACCCGCTACACCTTTGACATTGAAAAAGAGCGCCAACTCATCGCCGCCACTTTGGCCGTGTACGAAAAGACCGTGGGGCGCAAGGCCAAAGGCTGGTTGTCTTCGTCGCTGCGCAGCACACCCAACACGCCCGACTTGCTGGCCGAGCAAGGCCTGCAGTTTTTCTGTGACTACATGAACGACGAGCAGCCCTACCTGATCAGCACGCCATCGGGCCCCATCGTCAACGTGCCCTACACCATTGAGTTGAACGACTTCACCTTTTTCCACCGCCGCGCCATGTCCACCTGGGATGCGGCACGCATGCTCAAAGACCAGTTTGACGAGCTGTACCGCGAAAGCGCGGAGTCCAGCCGCATCATGAGCATTGGCCTGCACCCGCACGTGTCGGGCCACCCACACCGCATGCCTTGCTTTCGCGAGTTTTTGGCCCACGCCCAAAGCCACCCCGATGTGTGGTGGACCACCCGCGAAGAAATCTCCAGCTGGTACCTGCAAAACCACCACACCCACATTGCCTGAGCAGCCGAGCTGGGCTGGCGCGGCAAGCACGCGCGCCATGAAAACGGGGCCCGCTGGGCCCCGTTTGTCATCTCAAATGTGCGCGCTGGCAGCGCACGCCCGTTGCGACATCACATGCAGCGATCCGGCGCGTGCGAGTCGAGCAAGGTGCGCTGACCGTTTTTGATGCGGATGATGTAGGCGGACAGTTCGGAGTCGTGGTCTTTGCTGAAGCAGACCTTGCCCACCACCCCATCGAGGTTGGTGGCCATCAAGGCATCGCGGATGGCCACACGCTCGGCCTTGAGCTTGGCGGCGTCGCCCGATACACCGGCACGGCGCATCACGTCAGCGTACACATACACAATGTCGTAGGCCGAAGCGTCGACGTGGTGGGCACCCGATTTGTTGACGCCACGTTTTTTGGCCTCATCCAAAAATTTCTTTTCGAACTGGCGCGTGCGGTCATTGAGATCCCACCAGTACCACGACACATAGGTGGCGTTTTCACCATCATTGCCCAACACCTTGGCAATGTCTGGGTCGGCAAAAATTTGGCCGCCGATCAACATGCTGTTGTGGCCTTGGCGGCGCAATTCTTTCATCACTTTGGCCGTGCCTTCTGGCAAACCGGCAAAGGCAAACACGCCGGGCGAGTTGCCTTGCAGCTTGGTGATGTGGGGCGACAAATCGGTGGCGTTGGTGGGGAAACCTTCGGCGGGGATCACCATCTTCCAGCCATTGGCTTCGAGCAAATTGGGCATCCAGGTGGCCAAGGACTTGCCGACAAATTCGTCACTGGGGTACATCACCGCCGCTGTTTTATTGGACACGCCGCCTTTGGCACCCATGGTCTTGAGCAAACGACCAAACTGCTTGCCCTCGTCTTCGGTGACGCGAAAAGCCCACTTGCGGTCTTTGGTCAGGCCCGGTGCCGATGCAGCGTTGGGGATTTGCACAATTTCCAAGCGCTCGCCGGCGGCAAAAGCCACTTGGGCTTCTTGGCTGGAGAACGGGCCAATGATGCCCAGGGCCTTGGCATCTTCGGCAAACTTTTGGGCCGCGACTTGGGCGTTTTTGGCGTCACTGCCGGTATCGAATTTTTCGACGCGAATTTTTTTGCCATTCACACCACCGGCGGCATTGATTTCTGCCACGGCAATGTCCACCGCGATTTCAGTGCCCACGCCCACACCGGCAAAGCGGCCGGTTTTGGCATGCGTCAAACCCAACACCAACTCTTGGCTGCACACCGGCAGGGCCAAGCCCGCGGCCAAAGCCAGGGTCCACAAACGTTTGTTCATCTCATACTCCTGTGATCAAGCGCCCAAGTAAGCAGCGGCCATGCGCGGATCCGCTGCAATGTCTTGGGCATTGCCTTGCAAAACCAGCCGCCCCAGCTCCAACACATAGGCCCTGTGGGCAGTAGCCAGGGCCATGTGTGTATTTTGCTCTACGAGCAAGATGGACAAACCATCGCGGTTCAAATCTTTGAGCAAGCCAAACAAGGTTTGCACCAGCAAGGGGCTCAGACCCAAGGAGGGTTCGTCGAGCATCATCAGCGCCGGCTTGCTGAGCAAGGCGCGGCCAATGGCCAGCATTTGCTGCTCGCCACCCGACAGCACCGAGGCGAGCATGTCGCGGCGCGCGGCCAAATTGGGAAAGCGCTGGTATATGGCGTCGATCTCGCGCTGTGGGTTGTCGCGCCGGGTGTAGGCCCCCATCAGCAAGTTGTCGTTGACGGTGAGGCTGACAAAAATTTGCCGTCCCTCGGGCACCAGCACCAGGCCTTGGCCGACCCGCCAAGCAGCGCTTTCGCGCACCACCGATTGACCCTTGAAGCGCAGCTCCCCTTGCTGGGGCTTGACCATGCCTTGCAACGCCCGAAGCAAAGAACTTTTGCCCGCCCCATTGGCACCCAGCACGGTGACAATTTCGCCCGCTTTCACCTGCACCGACACATTTTTGACCGCATGGGTGCGGCCATAAACCACATCCAATCCTTGGGCGTCAAGCAGCATGGCCCCCCCCCGTGCGGGCAGGGGTGCCCAAATACGCCTCAAGCACGCCCGGGTCGCGGTGTACCGCCTCGGGGGTGCCTTCGAAAATCTTTTTGCCAAAGTTGAGCACCACCACGTGGTTGCACAAGGTGCGCACAAAGGGCATGTCGTGCTCGACCACCAACAAGGTGATGCCGCGCTCGGACAAGCGCTCGAGCAAGCGGCGCAGCTCATCGGTTTCAACGTGGTTCAAGCCCGCAGCAGGCTCGTCGAGCAACAAGATTTGCGGCTGGGCCATGATGGCGCGCACGACCTCGATGCGCTTTTGAATGCCGTAGGGCAAATCGGCCACGACTTGCCCGGGGTAGGTGCCCAAACCCGCGTCTGCCAATGCGGCGCGGGCGCGCTCGCTGGCGCGCGCACCACGGGCCAGCGCCCAAGGTGAGCTCAGGTGGTGTTCGCCCAGCATCACGTTTTCCACCGTTGATAAGTGGGGCATGAGCCGGATGTTTTGAAACGATCGGGCCACGCCGTGCGCCACCCGGTGCGCCACCGACATGTGGGTGATGTCTTGGTCCAACGCGTTGATGCGCCCGGTGTCGATGGGGTAAACGCCCGAGATGAGGTTGAACACCGTGGACTTGCCCGCGCCATTGGGGCCAATCAGCGCCGTGCGACTGCCTTTGGGCACGGCAAAGCTCACATCGTCAATCACCTTGAGGCCGCCAAACGATTTGCTCACGCCCGTGAGTTCAATCACCTTGCTCATGCGCGCCCTCCGCCCGTGGGGGCGACCTTGTCACCGCGCAGGCTCGAGCGCAGGTTCTCCAGCATGGTGCGGGTGACCACGCCTTGGGGCCGCCACATCATGAGCAACACCACGGCCAAACCAAACACGATGTAGCGCCCGCCCTCCAAAAACTTCAGCGATGGGTCTTGCTCCGACAATTTGCGCAAAGCCTCGGGCACCAGGGTAAAAAAGAAGGCGCCAAACAACGGGCCCCAAACAGTTTGGGTGCCGCCCATGAGCACATACAACAACACATAGATGCTGAACATGGCCCCGGTGGACTGCACGTCAATGAAGTTGAACTGGTGCACCAACAAACCACCGCCCAAGCCACCGATGGCCCCGCCAATGGTCAGCGCCACCACCTGAGTCATGCGCAGGTGCACGCCAAACAAATGGGCCACGTTCTCGTCGTCATGGATGGCGCGCACCGACAAACCAAATCGGGTGGCCATCAACCAAGCGACAAAACACACCACCCCCACCGCGGCCGGGGCCACCACCGGCAAGCCGGCATAAGCCATCACCGACAAGCCTGCCGCGCCACCCAATGCAGGGATATTGATCAGCACCCCGGCAACCACCTCAGCAAAAGCAAAGGTGGCCAGCACCATGTAGATGCCCCGGGTGCGCAAAATAGGAAAGGCAATCAAAAAAGCCACCAAGCCCGCTGCAACCGCCCCCGAGGGCACGGCCAACCACAGCGGCACCTCCCACAGCATGGTGAGCGCGCCGGCGCTGTACGCACCCACCAGCACAAAACCGGCCGCGCCCAAGTTGAGCAAGCCAGCAGAGGCCGGCACAAACACCGAATAGGCAATGATGATGTTGATCGCCAACATGGCCAGCAAGCCGCTGATGTAGCCCGACATCAAAACTTCCCCTTGCCAATGTGGGTGTGGCCAAACAGCCCCGAGGGACGCACGATCAAAATGGTCAATAGCAAGCCCCAGACGGGGATCTTTTCGATCTCGGCACCAAACACGCTGATGGCCAACACCTTGACCAGGCCCACCAACAAGCCCCCAGCGATGGCCCCCCAAATATTGCCCAGGCCACCCAACACCATGCCCGCTATCGCATCGGTGGCAATGGCGTCGCCCATGAACGGTGTGACGGTGCCGTAACTGGCCGCATACAAAATACCCGCAAAAGCCGACAACATGCCGGCGATGACAAACACCAAAGGCACGATGTGCTGCACCTCCACGCCCATCAAGGTGCTGGCATCGGGGTTTTCTGCAATCGCGCGCAAAGCGCGGCCAATTTGGGTGCGCGCCAGCAGTTGATGCAACACCGCCACCAAGGCAATGGCCAGGCACAGGCTGATCAAGTGGGGCACGCCCACGATCAAACCAGCCCATTGCAAATTGGTGTCTTTGAAGGGCAACTCAAACCGCTGTGGGTCACCGCCCCACAAGGCCATGGCCAGGTGTTCGAACACAATCAAAAAACCCAGGGAGCTGACCAAGGGCAACGCATGCTCAGTGGCGTCGCCAAAGCGCGCCTTCATGTAGCGGTAGGTGAAGCGCTCGATCATGAGCGAGGCCACCACCGCCACCGCCACGCCGGCCAAGGCCGCCCAGGCCCAGTGCCAGCCCAAGCCCAACCAATGCGGGCCCGCCGTGGACAGCGCCCACGTGACCATGCCCGCCAACATGAACAGCGCCGGAATGGTGAAGTTCAAAAAGTTGAGCATGCCAATGGTCAGCGTGAAAGCCACGGCCACAAAAGCCAAAACGCCGCCGAGCATCAGGCCATTGATGATTTGTTGAATAAGTTGCAATGGATTCAATTCAAATGGATTGAATCCATCATGCCAGAAAACCTTTCTCTCGGCGATAGGAAAAGCCCTTAACATCCCTGTACTTTGTGTACAGCTTTGGTGCCCATTCGGTCCAAAGCAGTGCGCCCAACTAGACACTGAACCAACCCATCAACGGAGTCCCGACATGCCCCACTCGAAACCTGCCCTGCCCACAGACCTCGCCCAACAGCGTTTGTTGCTCGTTGGTGGCTGTGGTGGCATTGGCCGCGCGGTTGCGCACGCGGCGGTGCAAGCCGGGGCCAAAGTGACGGTGCTGGACCTGCCCGCATCGATTGCGCGCCACCCCGTGCCCGGCGTGCAGTTGTTGCCGGTGGATGCCAACGACCCCACCAGCGTTGACCAGGCCGTGGCACAAGCCAGCGCGCACATGGGCCGCATCGATGGCTGCGTGAATTTGGTGGGCTTCATGTCTGAACAACAACCCTTGGCAGACATGCCCACCGTGGTGTGGCAAGAGGTGATGCGCGGCAACTTGGACGCTGCGTTTTACATCTCGCGCGCCGTGCTGCCCCATTTGCGTGCCAGCGCGCACGGCAGTTTGGTGCACATCTCGTCGGGCCTGGGGGCTTGGGCCCGGCCGCTGTACGGGGCCTACGGCCCGGCCAAAGCGGGCATGCTGTTGTTGATGCGCCAATTGGCGTTGGAAAACGCACCCCAGGTGCGCGTCAATGCAGTGGCACCGGGCGCAGTGGACACCGCGTTTTTGCGCGGCGGCACAGGGCGCTCGGACGAGCAAGGCGAGCCGCCCATCCCCACCCAGGCCTTGGCCAAACTGGTGCCCATGGGGCGCGTGGCCGAACCCGAAGACATCGTGGGGCCCGTGCTGTTTTTGCTCTCCAGTGCCTCGGCCTACATGACCGGCCAAACCCTGTTCGTCAACGGTGGCGCCTACATGCCTTGAAATGTCGCCCCATTTTTTTGGAGACCCCAACATGACCATGTCAATGAACCCATCCCACCGACTGCGATTGCGCTGGGCTTTGGCCCTGTGCACGAGTGTGTTGGCCCCCATGTCTTTTGCCGCCGATGACGCCTTTCCCAGCAAGCCCATCCGCGTGATCGTGCCCTTCACCACCGGCGGCGTGGCCGACACCAGCGCACGTTTGGTGGCAGAGCACCTGGGTCGGCGGCTGAATCAGCAAATCGTCATCGACAACAAACCCGGCGCATCGGGCAACATCGGCATGGCCATGGTCAAGGCCGCCGCCCCCGATGGCTACACCTGGGTGCTGGGCTTTGACGGCACGATGGTCATCAACCCCCATGTGTTTGCCAAAGTCGGCTTTGACTCCATCGCAGATTACGCACCGATTGGCAAGATAGGCGACGCCACCTTGATTTTGGTGGCCCACCCTGGCTTAGCGGCCAAAAACCTGCAAGAGGTGATTGCCTTGTCAAAGAAAACCCCCGGCGGTTTGTCCTACGGCACCTCGGGCACTGGCAGCACACCGCACATCGCGGGCGAGTTGCTCAAAATCAAATCGGGCGCCCAGCTCACCCATGTGCCCTACAAAGGCGGTGGTCAGGCGATGATTGATGTGATGGGGGGCAGCATCCCGCTGGTCTACACGGCTGTGGCCGGTGCGTATAACCATGTCAAGTCAGGCAAGCTCAAACCGATTGCGGTGTCAAGCCAACAGCGCGCAGGCTCGCTGCCCGATGTGCCCACCTTTGGCGAAAGCGGCGTGAACGATTTCAACGCATATTCTTGGGTGGGGTTTTTGGCCCCAGCGCAAACGCCTGCGGCCATCATCCAAAAACTCAACACCGAACTCAACGCCACCTTGAACGACCCGGTGGTGCGCGACAAGTTGCGCGTGCTGGGCATTGAAGCCGCGCCCGGCAGCCCCGAGCAATTCCGCGAAGAAATTCGCCGCGACCTCAACCGCTATGGGCCAGTGGTCAAGGCCGCTGGCATCCAAGTCGAGTGAGTCAACGCCCCGCGCGGGGCATGCAGGCGCGCGCGCACCTCATGGCGCGCGCAAAAACAGCACGCTCTGGGTGTGCGCGTCCACATCGGGTGCGTCCAACCACTGCCCCCGGGTGCGGCCTTGGGCATGCATCAGCGCTTGGTCGCTGTAGTGCGGGTCACCCCAAACACCACTTTGCCCCACGGGCAACACCCCTTGCGCCGCTTGCGGTTGGGCAAAGTCAATCACCCGCCGCGTCGAGGGGCCGTAGCTCACGGCCCAGGGCGCGGCACTCAGGGGATGGCTTTGGTTGTTGGGCACTTCGCGCCCGCCGGCCACAGGAAACGGGCCAACATTGAACACCCGGTCCAAGGGGCTGACCCGGCCCAATGGGTGCACATGCGTCAGGCTGTGCACTTGGCCCCAGGCCCAGTTTTGCACCACGGGACCGAGCTGGTTTTTTAAATGCGTGACGCTGGCGCGCCAAGCATCGGCCACCACTTGGGCACGGGTCTCCACGGCCGGTGTGTCGCGCCGGTCCCACCAGGGTGACTGCGCATGGGCGGCCAAACGCGGCAAGGCCATGTCCACCATGCGGGTGCGCAGCAACAAGCCCATCCACTGTGGCCCCAGTTCATCGGCCATCGCTTGTTGCAACAGATCAAAGGCGAGTTGATTGGACAAGGTGGGGGCAATTTTTTCCACCCCATGCTGGCCATCCCACTCGAGCAACAACTCAACCCACATGCGCTCCTCATCGTTGGCCGCAGCAGCGCGCAAATCGTCGGCCAAGGGGCGCCATGTGCGCACAAAGTAATTGGTTTGGGTGTCCAGTTGCAAGGCTTGGGTGTTGGCGCTGTCCCAGCGCACCGCATCTTGGCTCAGTTGGTGAAACAAGCGCCGGGCCCGGTCGCCGGGGTTGTAATAGCCGGCAATGGGTGTGGCGCTGGCCGGTTGTTGGTTGGCCGACACAATGAAGCCGCGCGCTGGGTTTTCTTCTTGAGGGTTGCGCTCAAATGGCAAGAAGCCCAATTTGTGCGCTTCGCCACGGGCATCGTCCAAGATGCGCGAAGGGTCCACCCCATCGGGTCGAATGGGCAAGCGCGCTGCGGCCCACCAGCCAATGTCGCCTTTGGCATGGGCCCACACCACGTTCAAACCTGGCGCATGGATCAAGCTGGCCGCGTGGCGCGCTTTGTCCAAGCTGTCGGCGCGGTTGAGTTGGTAAAAGGCCTCAACGATGGGGTTGTCCGTGTGGTACAGCGCCCACCACAGGGCCAGCGGCTTGCCGTTTGAAGGTGATGGCAAGGCGTCATTGATCACCGGCCCATGGGGTGAGCTGCGCACTTGCAGCACCACGCTGTCTGCGCCCTTGACGGCAATGGTCTCATCGCGCAAGCTCAAATCGACCCATGACCCTTGGTGCCAAATGCGATCGGGGTTTTTGGGGTCCACTGAGAGCGCGACCAAATCGGTGTCATCGTTTTGAAACATGGTCAGGCTCCAACCAAAATCGCGGTTGTGCCCCAACAAGGCCATCGGGTTGAGCGCCAAAAAGTGGCCGTACAGCTCAAACCCCGGGCTGCTCAAGTGGGCCTCGTACCAAACCGCGGGCACGGCGTAGGCGATGTGCGGGTCGCCGGCCAACAAGGGCCTCCCGCTGGCGGTGCGCTGGCCCGACACGGCCCAGGCATTGCTGCCCTCCAGCACCGGCATGCCGGCCACATCCATCGCCGCTTGCGACCAGCGCAACCAGTGCATGGCGTCGCGCAGTTCGGGTGAAGGGGCTTGGGTCGCCTCCATCCGGCCCGGGCTTTGCGCCAGGGCCACCGGCGGGGCCGATGCGGGTGCTGGCGCAGGTTGACGCCACACGCCTTCGGTTTGCCAGGGCCGATCAAACAAGGCGCTGTAAGCCGGGCCCAATTCGGCATGGATGTGCGACAACACCGGCTCGGTGCGAAACCCCGCCGCAAAGCTGTAGGCCATGTACGCGGCCACACTGAAGGTGTCGGCCACCGTGAAGGGCTGGGGTTCGATGCGCAGCAAATGAAACTCCAGCGGCAAGCTGCGGCTGCTTTGGAACTGGTTCACCCCGTCCAAGTAAGCCACCATGGCCTGACCGGCTTTGCTGTGAAGGTCAAACCGCGTGGCAGCTTGCTCGGCGTGGTGGCGCAGCCCCAGGGTGCGAAAGATGCGATCGGTGTCGAGCAGCTTGGGGCCCAAAATTTCAGCCAACTCGCCCTTGGCCAGGCGGCGCATCATCTCCATTTGGAACAAGCGGTCTTGCGCGTGCACAAAGCCCAAGGCACGGTACAAATCGTCGTCGTTTTGCGCCTGTATGTGGGGCACTCCAAAGTCATCGTAGTGCACTTGCACTGCCGCACTCAGCCCCGTCAAGGTCAAGCTGCCATCGCGCTGGGGCAAGCTGGCGCGCCAAACCCACACAGCCAACAACAAGCCGCACACGACCAAAGCCAACACGAACCCTGCTATTTTTTTCATTCCCTGCCTCAGTGATGGACGTGCTTGCTTGCGCACACGCTGCAAGCGAGCGATTTCATCACAACCTGGGCCTCTTTTTCGGGGATGGGTGCGCTACCATGCCCGCATGAACCCTTCCATCGACCAAGCCACCCAAACCCTGCGCCGCTGGACCTTTCAATTGGTTCGCGCATTGCTGTGGCTGAGCGTGGCTGCTTTGGTCTTGATCGTGGCTTATTTTTTTGCCGCATACCACTTTGCTTATTCGCGCGGCGAAAGCGTGGGCTATGTGCAAAAAATATCGCACAAAGGCTGGGTCTGCAAAACTTGGGAGGGTGAGCAAGTGCGGGCCCTTTCTGCGGTCCCAACGGTGCCCGAAAAGTTCGCATTCACGGTGCGCGACGCTGCGGTGGTCGACCAAATCAACACCCACATCGGCCAAAAGGTGGTGCTCGAATACGCCCAGCACATGGGACTGCCCAGTTGTTTTGGTGACACCCAGCATTTTGTGACCGCCGTGCGCCCCGCCCCAAACGCCGACGCGCCCGATCAAGCCCCCAAGTGACGAAAGTGGCGCACGCCTCGTGAAACCTGTTGCCACCAGTCGGTGAAAGACAAGCAGGGCTCGTCCAGGCTTTTGAACAACCGCTGTAGCGCCCTGCGCTGCACCGCCAAACCCGTCCAAACCGGCAAGCGCGGGTTGTCCCAGCAGGCCACGGAGCTGGCTTGGTTCAGTGCGGTTTGCCAATCTGCGGCCGAACCAAAAGCGCAAACCGAGGTGAGCACGCCCATGCGCTGGGCCACAAACATCCAACGCCTGAAGCTCCAAGGCATGGCTTGCATCCACTCTTCGCACCACAGGCCCACGGCCACCACACCACTGGGCAAATCGCTGGGCAGTGCGCCCAGGGACCAGGGGTGAACCAACCACACATCGCGACCAGCCCAGGCACTGGGGTCGGGGGCTTGCCATTCGAGCAAGGCGGGGGGTTGGTGCAGCAGTTCGGGCTCGTCCATCGCCCAAGGAATGCGCTTGATCGCGTCTGAAATGGTGAATGAGGCCGCGTTGTGGGCCATGATTTCCATCATCTCCATGGGCTTGTCGATCATCGAGCCCCGGCTGTGCCACTCTAAGGGGGCATGGCGGGCCACCGTTTCGGCATTGAACACCCAAGGCGGGTCCCCGGCCAAGCCGGCCACACGCTGCCAGTTGAGCCAGTTGCTGGCCAAGTCGCCGTCGATCAAATGGCCTTGCATCCATTGGGCACCTACCCGCCAGTCGATTTTGCGCACATGCACGATGTAGCTGGCCAACCATTGGCGCGCTTGGTGGTGCAAATACCCGCAGCCATAAAGCATGTTGACGGCCAAGTCGATGGCGGCAATCCCCGTGGCCGCATGGCGCACATCCAGCGGCAACTCGGGCTTGAAATCGCTTTCCTGCAAAGGGCCGGAGTGCAAGGCTTGCTGGCCCAAGGCGTCGCCCAAATGGGTGTGCAAGTGTTGCGCGTATTCGCGCCAACCCAACTCGTGGACCAAGCGGTGCTGCACGCCAATGCGAAAGCGTGCCACCATCGAGCGCACCACCTCGGGCAAGCTCAGGTAGCCATGCGTGATATAGGGTGAGAGCTGGGTGACCGCGCCATGCAGCGATTGGCGCGTGCGCGCATAGTCGTGCGCCTTCACAGCCGCCAAGCGGCTGTGCGCGGCCTCCAATGTGGGGGGGAATTCAGGCAGTATGAGCATGGCGCAACCAGGGTGCAGATTGTGCACGGACGCGCTCACGCCCAGAGCCCTTCAAATTTGAGGGCGATTTACCCCCTTCAGGCCAGCGCTTGCTCCAGCGCGTCGAGGAACATGGCCCCCACATCAAAACCCGTTTGGTCCATGATTTCCCGAAAGCACGTGGGGCTGGTGACATTGACCTCGGTGAGGCACTCGCCAATCACATCCAGGCCCACCAACAGCAGCCCGCGCTGGGCCAACTGGGGGCCGAGGTCAGCGGCAATGGCCTGATCGCGCTCGCTCAGGGGCTGGGCCACGCCTTTTCCTCCGGCGGCCAGGTTGCCCCGCACCTCGCCACCTTGCGGAATGCGCGCCAGCGCAAACGGCACGGCCTTGCCCCCAATCACCAACACCCGCTTGTCGCCTTGGGCAATGGCGGGGATGAACTTTTGCACCATCAGGCTTTGGGCCCCATCGCGGTTGAGGGTTTCGATGATGCCGCCCAGGTTCAGGCCGTCGGCGCGCACCCGAAAAATGCCCATGCCACCCATGCCGTCGAGCGGCTTCAAGATGATGTCTTGGTGCTGGGCATGAAAGTCGCGCACGTCTTGAGCCGAGCGCGTGACCAGCGTGGGGCTGGCGTAGTGGGCAAACTCCATCAAGGCGAGCTTTTCTGGGTGGTCGCGCAAGGCCGCAGGCTTGTTGAACACACGGGCGCCCTCGCGCTCGGCACGCTCGAGCAAGTGGGTGGCGTAAAAAAATTCGCTGTCAAACGGTGGGTCTTTGCGCATCACCACCGCCCCCAAGCTGTGCAAGGGTCGCAGCGTGCTGTCTTGCACGCGGTACCAGTTGTCACCGCTTTCTTGCAACACAATGTGCTGCATCGGCGCTTGCACCTTGCCACCGCTTTGCCACGACAAGTCTTGCGTTTGACACGCCCAGATGGCGTGGCCTCGGCGCTGGGCCTCGCGCATCATCACAAAGGTGCTGTCTTTGTAGATTTTGAAAGACGCCAGCGGGTCGGCAACAAATAGGATGTCCATGGCTGGCAAGCTTAGCAGTGAAGCGAACTGGGGAGAATTCGCTCAGATTTCGATCTTGCTGCCCAGCTCCACCACCGAGTTGCTGGGCAACTTCAAGAAGTCGGCCGCCGCACTGGCATTGAGGTGCATTTGCGCAAACAGTTTTTCGCGCCACTGCGCCATCTCGCCGTTGACGGTGGGCACGATGCTGTCGCGCGACAAAAAGTAACTGGTGTTCATCGGCTCCAAGTCACAGCCACGCCCATGCATCAGGCTCAGGGCCAAGGGCACATCGGGGTCGTTCTTGAAACCGTAGTGGATGGTGACCTGCCAACAATCGTGCCCCAGCGATTCGGACTCAATGCGTTTGTCCAGACCGATCCATGGCACCTCGTGGTTGCGCACGGTGACAAACAGGTTTTGCGCATGCAGCACCTTGTTGTGCTTGAGGTTGTGCAGCAAGGCGTTGGGCACCACGCCTGGGTCGGCGGTGAGAAACACCGCCGTGCCCGACACACGCGCTGGCGGCGCGGTAAAGACCGAGTCCAGAAACGAGCGCAGATCAATGGCGTCGTCGCGCAATTTGTTGCTGAGCAACTCGCGGCCATCGCGCCAGGTGAGCATGAGCAACAAAATGAGCGCACCTATGGCCAGCGGGAACCAGCCGCCTTCAAACAACTTGAGCAAGTTGGAGGCCCAAAACGCCAAATCCACCACAAAGAAAAAGCTGGTCGCGCCCAAGCACAGCCACAGCGGGTACTTCCAGCTGTAGCGGATGACAAAAAAGGTCAGCACGGTGGTGATCAGCATGTCGGTGCACACCGCAATACCGTAGGCCGCAGCCAAGTTGCTCGACGACTTGAACAAAGCCACCGCCAACACGATGGCCACAAACAAGCCCCAGTTGACGAAGGGAATGTAGATTTGCCCGGTGTCGCGCACGCTGGTGTGCAGCACCTGCAAACGCGGCAAAAAGCCCAGTTGGATGACCTGCTTGGTCACGCTGAACGCGCCCGAGATCAGGGCCTGCGACGCGATCACCGTGGCCGCTGTGGCCAAAATGACCAAGGGCAGCAGCATCCAATCGGGGGCCATGTTGAAGAAGGGGTTTTTTACCGCATCAGGGTTGTTGAGCAACAGGGCCCCTTGGCCAAAATAGTTCAGCGTCAACGCCGGCATGACCACCGCAAACCAAGCTATGCGGATGGGCTTTTTGCCAAAGTGCCCCATGTCGGCGTACAGCGCCTCGCCACCGGTTACGCACAACACCACCGCGCCCAAAATGATGAAGGTGGTGCCTGGGTCGTTCCAAATGAATCGGATGGCATGGTGCGGGCTGATGGCCCACAAAATCATCGGCTCGGTGGCAATGTGATAGAGACCGAGCAAGGCAATCGAGATGAACCACACCACGGTGATGGGGCCAAACAACTTGCCAATGCCGCTGGTGCCGTGCTTTTGCACCGCAAACAAACAAAACAAAATCACCAAGGTCAACGGCACCACGTATTTGGTAAAGGCCGGTGAGATCACCTCCAAGCCCTCCACCGCCGACAGCACCGAGATGGCCGGTGTAATCACCCCATCGCCATAAAACAAACAGGTGCCAAAAATGCCCACCACCAGCAGCACCCGGCGCAGCTTGGGCCGGTCTTTGACCGATTGCGACGCCAGCGCCAGCATGGCGACCAAACCACCCTCTCCATTGTTGTCAGCGCGCAGCACCAAGCTCACATATTTGAGCGAGACGATGATGGTCAGGGTCCAAAAGAAGATGGACAAAATGCCGTATATGTTGTCGGGGGTGAATTCGACGTGGCCCGAACCAAACACCTCTTTGACCGCGTACAAGACACTGGTGCCAATGTCGCCGTAAACCACGCCGATGGCGCCCAAGGTCAGGGCGGCCAGAGAAGATTTTTGTTGTTGCATGAAAATTCACACGAAGCCGGGCAAGGTCGGCATTATGCGAGTTTCTGGGCCGTTCAAAACAGCTTTTTGACGGCTGGCGACTCTAAAAAACAGCCTCTAGGCCATTAGTCGTAAATTTCGGCGTCCGGATCGGTGGTTTCCAACTCATAGCTGGCGGCCAACATGGCCAAACGGCCGATCACGCCATACATGTAAAAGCGGTTGGGCACGCTGGCCCCGGCCTTGACGCCGGGTTGGGGCATGTGGGCACTTTGCTCAAAGGCCAAGGGCACAAAGCTCGAGCCCGGCGCGTTCAAGTTTTCGTCCACGCCACGCTCGGCATGCACGCGGTAGAAGCCCCCCACCACATAGCGGTCCATCATGTAGACCACCGGTTCGGCCACCGCATCGTTGATGCGCTCGTTGGTCAACACGCCCTCTTGGATGATGACTTCGCTGACCTCTTGGCCGTCTTTGATGACGCTCATTTTGTTGCGGGTTTTGCGGTTGAGCACCTCCAAGTCCTTGACGTCGCGCACCGTCATGATGCCCATGCCATAGGTGCCGTTGTCGGCCTTGACCACCACAAATGGCTTTTCGTTGATGCCGTACTCTTTGTACTTGCGCCGGGTTTTGGTCAACACGGTGTCCACATTGCTGCGCAAACTCTCCAGACCCGCGCTGTCGTTGAAATCAACCGCTCCGCACTGGCTGAACATGGGGTTGATCAGCCACGGGTCGATGCCCAACAGCTTGCCAAAGCGCTTGGCGACCTCCTCGTAGCAAGCAAAGTGCTGGCTTTTGCGCCGCACACACCAACCGGCGTGCAACGGGGGCAATAAAAACTGCTCGTGCAAGTCCTCCAAGATGCCGGGGATGCCCGCGCTCAGGTCGTTGTTGAGCAAAATCGTGCAGGGGTCAAAGTCTTTCAGGCCCAAGCGGGTTTTGTTGCGGATCACTGGCTCCAAGGTCACCACCTCGCCATTGGGCAACTCGATGGTGGTGTTTTCTTTGATCTCGGGGTTGATCGAGCCCACGCGCACATTCAAACCCGCCATGTTGAAGATGCGCGCCAGTTGCGCCACATTGCTCAGGTAAAAGGTGTTGCGCGTGTGGTTCTCAGGGATCAACAACAGGTTGCGCGCTTCGGGGCAAATCTTCTCGATGGCGGCCATCGCCGCTTGTACCGCCAGCGGCAACATTTCGTTGGTCAGGTTGTTCCAGCCGCCGGGGTAGAGGTTGGTGTCCACCGGGGCCAGCTTGAAACCCGCATTGCGCACGTCCACCGAGGTGTAAAACGGCGGCGTGTGCTCCATCCACTCCATGCGAAACCAGCGCTCAATGGCGGGCATGGAGTCGAGGATGCGCTGCTCGAGCTCGTTGATCGGGCCGGTCAGCGCGGTGATGAGGTGAGGAACCATGGGGTTGCTTATTTATAAGTGTGGGGTGAACAAGTGGGGGTGATTCTGACAGCTTCAAGCTGGGGCGCTCCGTCAACGCCTGAATCCACACCCCAGCGGCTTAAGCTGTGGCGAGGCCACGGCCCACAAACCTGACAACCCCAGGGCGGGTGGCTTTGGTACCACAAACGCTGGAATGCCAGACATATTTCTATTTGTAAATAATTATCTGCGGGTTAAAAAAGTATACTTAAGAACCCAATTTATAGGAGAAATCATGAAAAAACTGTTGATCTGCTTGGCCGCCACGGCCGCTGTGTGTTCCGCCCAAGCCCAATCAGGCGACTTCACCGGTTTTTCGGCGGGGGGTAATTTGGCGATGAATGCAGCAAGCTATTCAACAACCGATACAGCGGGTACCACCAATGACGGCTTCGGGAAGCAGTCCTTGGGCATCGGGGGTTTTGTTGGATATGGACTGTCCGTCGGCAGTTCTGCCATCATCACCTTGGGCTTTGATTACTCATTCTCGGATGTGAAAACTTTTGAGGGCAGTTCTGGTACATCCACCAAGTTACAAAACCTTTCATCCTTGTCCATTGCCCCCGGCACCTTGCTGACCGACAAAACCCTGGCTTACTTCAAACTGGGTTTTGAAAATGGAAAAGCTGCTAGCACCATAGACGGCACCACAAACTCAACAAATATCGCCGGCACCAGTTGGGGCTTGGGTACAAAAACCATGTTCAGCAAAAACACTTTTTTGCAAATCGAAGTCAAACAGACCAACTATCGCGCCACACGATTTGAAAATAGCGTGAATGAGTTCACAGCTCGCAATACAACCGGATCGGTAGGCCTGGGTTTCATGTTCTGAGCCGTATCACTCATGAAAAAGCCACCTCAGGTGGCTTTTTTTTGCCCCATTGAAACCTGACCTCGGTCTTTAGAAACACAATGCTCAAGGCAGCCAGCGGCGCTGGCAGGCGGCCGATGGGCTACGCCGCCAACTGCGACCAAAGGGATGCCTGTGTATCACATTGGAATCACTGGCCTTTAGACACCGCATGCGCTTGAACGTATTGACGCAACACACCGTCCATGCGGCTTTGCCAGCCTTCGCCAGTGGCTTTGAAATACGCCACAACCTCTGGGCTGTAACGAACCGAAATCAAGAGTTTTTTGTCGACTGATTTGGGCCTGCCACGCAAAGCCTTCATGGGCACCATCGCCTGCAGCTGCTTGGGCGTCAGCGGCAAGGCATCCGGGTCTGCTCTGGCAGCCGCGTTGATGCGGCGGTCTTCTTCCACCGTGGGCATCACCACGGGTTGGCGTTGAGGTGTTTTCGACATAGTGTTTAACCTCTCTGCGCTTGGCTCGGCGCAAGCTGATGACTCTTCGCAGAGAGCCGCGGTCCACAAAAGCAACGAAATACAAAATCCCCGTCTCAGGTGCGAGCGCAATCATTCGGCATTCGCCGTATTCAAATCGCCCATCGACCCAGACCAGCGCCACATCCCAATCCAGATGGGCTGCCAAAGACAAAGACAGACCATGTTTGATCAGATTCGCAGCGTCTTTATCGGGATCAAATCGATGTCCATCAATTTAATGTAGCTACACAAATTGAGCCCGTCAATTCATTAGGCCTCAGCTTTACAATTAAACATTGATATTTTAAAATTATAAATTAAAATTTCTATGATGATTGCCCGCCAATACCTTTCCATGCTGTCCCAACGATTGCAAGAATCACCTGCGGTCGTGTTGTTGGGACCACGCCAGGTGGGCAAAACCACCTTGGCCCTCCAATTGTCCGAGCAATGGCCTGGTGGCAGCACTTATTTGGATTTAGAGCGCCCCGCCGACCGGATGCGGCTGGACGATGCCGATGCTTTTTTGCGCGCCCAAGGCCGCAAGTTGGTGATCTTGGATGAGATACACCGCATGCCTGGACTGTTTGAAGTCTTGCGCGGCATCATTGATGAGCGTCGCCGAACAGGACAGCGCTTTGGTCATTTTTTGCTGCTGGGTTCAGCCTCGCTGGATTTGATGCAACAAAGCAGCGAGACGCTGGCAGGTCGGGTCGCTTATGTGGATTTAGGACCTCTGCAAGCACTGGAATGGGCTCCAAACAACTTGGACACCCTTTGGCTGCGCGGCGGTTTTCCCGAGAGCTTACTGGCCGCCAATGATGCCGCCAGTTTGCGTTGGCGCGAGGATTTTGTGCGCAGTTATTTGCAACGCGATGTGCCCATGTTCGCACCCCGCCTGCCCGCCGAAACCGTGGGCCGTTTGTGGACCATGCTGGCGCATCAACAAGGCGCTTTGCTGCAACAAAGCCGCTTGGCCAGCGGCTTGGGTATCAGCAGCCCCACCTTGGACCGTTACATCGATTTGTTGGTGGATTTGCAATTGGTGCGCCGCTTGCGCCCTTGGAGTGGCAACACAGGCAAGCGCTTGGTCAAAGCTCCGAAGGTGTATGTGCGTGACAGCGGCTTGGTCCACGCGCTGCTGGGCTTGGAGACTTTGCACGACTTGGCAGGACATCCTGTGTGCGGCATGAGCTATGAAGGTTTTTGCATTGACAACCTGTTGGCTGCAGCAGGCAACATGGTCACGCCCTACACCTATCGAACGCATGCAGGTGCCGAAATTGACTTGCTCCTTGAGCGTGGTGGAAAGCCCTGGATGGCCATTGAAATCAAACGATCCACTTCGCCCAGTTTGAGCAAGGGATTTGAGATTGCTTGTGATGACTTAGGCATCACGCAACGCCATGTGGTGTACCCCGGAACGGACAGCTTTCCCATGCGCCATGGGGCACAAGCGATTGGTCTGGTGGAATTGATGCAGTTGCTGCAAAAGGACTGAGCAAGCTCAACCCCTGACTTCCCCCGCACCCAGCACCACATATTTCAGCGAGGTGAGGCCTTCAATGCCCACCGGCCCACGGGCATGGAATTTATCGGTCGAAATGCCAATCTCAGCGCCCAAGCCGTACTCGAAGCCATCGGCAAAACGGGTGCTGGCGTTGACGATGACGCTGGCCGAATCGACCTCGCGCAAGAAGCGCTGGCTGTGCACATGGTTCAGCGTCAGGATGGCGTCGGTGTGGTGGCTGCTGTAGTGGTTGATGTGGGCAATGGCCGCGTCCAAGCCGTCGACCACCTTGATGCTGATGATGGGCGCCAAGTATTCCTCGTACCAATCTTGCTCGGTGGCGTCTTTTAGCACCGCGCCTTTCACGTTTGCCAGTAAAGCTTTGCTCTCGGGGCAGCAACGCATCTCCACCCCCTTGGTGGCAAACACCGCACCGATGCGCGGCAAAAACGCTGCCGCCACACCACGCGCCACCAGCAAACTTTCAGTGGCATTGCAGGGGCTGTATTTTTGGGTTTTGGCGTTGTCCACCACGGTGAGGGCCATGTCCAAGTCGCAGGGGTCGTCCACATAGCTGTGGCAGTTGCCGTCCAGGTGTTTGATGACCGGCACCTTGGCGTCTCGGCTGATGCGCTCGATCAAGCCCTTGCCCCCACGCGGAATGACCACGTCCACATACTGGGGCATGGTGATGAGTTCACCCACGGCCGCGCGGTCGGTGGTGTGCACGAGTTGCACCGCATCGATGGGCAAACCGGCTTCGGCCAAGGCCTGTTGCACCAGCGCGGCCAGCGCTTTGTTGGAGTCGATGGCCTCGGAGCCGCCGCGCAAGATGCAGGCATTGCCACTCTTAATGGCCAGCGACGCCGCCTCGATGGTGACGTTGGGGCGGCTCTCATAAATCATGCCAAACACGCCAATCGGCACCCGCATTTGGCCCACGCGGATGCCGCTGGGCTGCTGGCTCATGCCGCTGATGCTGCCAATGATGTCGGGCATGGCTGCCAACTGCTCGCAACCCAAGGCGCAGGTTTCCAGTGTTTGGGGCGAAAGCTTGAGGCGATCGACCATGGGCTCGGCCAAACCTGCAGCTTGGGCGCGGGACAGGTCTTTGGCGTTGTCGGCTTGCAAGGCTTGCGTGTGTTCACGCAGCAAACGCGCCAGCACCCGCAAGGCATGGGCCTTTTGCGCCGCCGTGGCCCGTGCCATGCCGGCTGCCGCGCAACGCGCTTGCAGGCCCAAGGTGCGCATGAGTTCAGGGATGGTGGTGGCGGCGTTCATGGCTTGATTTTGGCAGAGGGTCGCTGAGGGGTGAAGGGTTGATACGTGTTATCAAGGGGGCGCTAAGTATTGCCAAGGCCCCCGTGCGCTCAATCCATTTTGAGGTTGATGGACTTGAGCAGTTGCGACCAGTCTTTCAAGTCAGACGCGATTTGCGCGGCAAAGTCTTCGGGGCTGCCGCCCACGGGCTCGATGGCGTCGGCGCTGAGCTTGGCCTGAAAGTCAGGCCGCTTCAAAATGGTGAGCACATCGGCATTGATTTTTTTCACCAGGTCGGCGGGCATGCCCTTGGGGCCCATCAGGCCATACCAGGCCTCGATCTTGAAGCCGGGCAACACCTCGGCGATGGCGGGGACATTGGGCAGGGCTTTGGCGCGCTTGGCACTGGTCACGCCCAAAGCCTTGAGCTTGCCGCCCTGGGTGAGTTGGATGGAAGCGGTGATGCCGCCAAAAATCAAGGGCACATGACCGGCCATCACATCGTTGACGCCTTGGCCAAAGCCTTTGTAGGGGATGTGCGCGATGTCCAGCCCTGCCATGTGCTTGAGCATTTCACCCGATAAATGCTGCTGGCCACCCGGGCCGCTGGAGGCGTAACTGATTTTGCCGGGCTGCTTCTTGGCCAGGGCGATCAGCTCTTTCACATCGTTGGCCGGAAAGCCAGGGTAGGCCAGCATCACAAACGGGCCGGTCGCCACGTTGGCGATGGGGCTCAAATCTTTGATCGGGTTGTAAGGGATGTTGGCGTACAAATTGGGCGCAATGGTGATGGACGCATCGGCCGCAAACAACAAGGTGTAACCATCGGGCGCGGACTTGGCGACAAAGTCGGTGCCAATGGTGCCGCTGGCACCGGTTTTGTTTTCCACCACCACCGACTGCTTCCACAGCGTGCCCAGTTCTTGCGCCAGCACCCGGCCATAAATGTCGGGTGTGCCCCCGGGTGGGAAGGTGACGATGACCTTGACGGGCTTGTTGGGGAAAGGCTGTGCGCCCACCGTGCCCGCCAAAGTGAGGGCGGCCAAGCCGGCCCACAGCCATTTTTGCAAACTGTTTTTCATGTCTATCAACCTTGTGAACGTCTAAAACCCAAGTGTCGCAAATTTCAAATCTGAAACTCAATCAAGAACGGCCCGGGACGGGCGCAGGCGGCGGCAAAGGCGTCTGCAAAGCCCTCCAGGGTTTGCACCCGCACCGCCTCCACCCCCATGCCGTTGGCCAATTGCACCCAGTTGAGCTCGGGGCGGGCCAGGTCAAACAACTCGTTGGACGCGGGGCCGGGTTGGGCGCCCACGGCCAGCAGCTCGCCTTGCAAAATTTTGTACACGCGGTTGGCAAACACCACATTGACCACGTTGAGGCGCTCGCGCGCCTGGGTCCACAGCGACTGCAACGCGTACATGCCCCCGCCGTCGGACTGCAGGCACACGGTTTTGCGCTCGGGGCAGGCCACCGCTGCGCCGGTGGCACACGGAAAGCCGTGGCCTATCGCGCCACCGGTGATTTGCAACCAGTCGTTGGCAGCGGCACCAAAGGTGTGACCAAACAGGCTGCGCCCGGAGGTGACGGCGTCTTCGACCACGATGGCGTTGTCGGGCAGCAACGCGGCCAAGGTGACGGCAAAGGCGTCGGGGTTGAAGGCCCCACGCTGAACCGTGGGGCGCGGGCCGGTGTCGGGCGCGCCAGCCCACGCGGGTGCGCCCAAGGCGTCGGCCAGCCATTCGAGCGCGGCCACCGCGTCTTGGTCGGGGCGGGCCAACACATGCATTTGGGCCTCGGGCGGGGACGTCAGGCTGGGCTTGCCGGGGTAACCAAAAAACGCGGTCGGGGGCTTGGCGCCCACCAACACCACGTGCTGGTGCCCGGCCAATGATTTGACCGCGCCTTCGATGGCGTAGGGGATGCGGTCGATGGGCACGCGCCCGCGCCCGCGTGGCATGCGCGCCACCTGGGCCGCAGCACGCAAGCTCACGCCGGTGGCCAAAGCAATGCGGTGGGCGGCTTGTTGACCGGCCTCGCTCAAACATTGGCCCGACAGCACCATCACCGTGGGCTCGCGCCGGCGCAGCAGTTGCACCATGTGGGCCAGCACCTCCGGGGCCACCGCATCACGCGTGGGCACGGGCAAAGCGTCGGCCACCACGCCGCCTGCACCCCAGGCGGTGTCGGCGGGCAAGATCAGACTGGCAATGTGGCCCGGTGCGCTGCGCGCGGCTTGCACCGCTTGCGCGCCGTCGGTGCCCACTTGGGCGCTCGAAGCGCTGGTGCGCACCCAGTGCGAAGTGGCGCGCGCCAAGCCTTCGGTGTCGGCGGTGAGTGGTGAATCAAACGGGCGGTGATAGACCGCGTGGTCGCCAATCAGGTTGACCATGGGGGAGTTGGCGCGCCGCGCGTTGTGGATGTTGGCAATGCCGTTGGCAAAACCCGGCCCGCAGTGGAGCAAGGTGGCCGCGGGTTTGCCCGCCATGCGGGCGTAGCCGTCGGCGCAGCCTGTGACCACGGTTTCGGCCAGGCCCAGCACGCAACGCATGCCCGCCACTTTGTCCAAGGCGGCCACAAAGTGCATCTCTGACGTGCCCGGATTGGCAAAACACGTGTCCACCCCACTGGCCAGCAGGCTTCGCACCAAACTCTCAGCACCGTTCATGTTGTCCTTTCAACCCGCAGAAAAAAACCCTGCAAGTCAGTGTATCGCGCAGAGCGGGAACGGCATCAACGAGGGCGACACTGGCGGGTGAGCATCATGGCCAGGCGCTGCAAGGCCTGCCAAGGGTCGTGCGGCCAAGCAGGCGCACGCCAGCCTTTGACGATGCCGTCGACTTGGTGCGCGGCCCACAGCAAGCGGTCCACGGCCGGTGCGGGCAATTGCGGCACGATGCGCTCGAACAAACGCTCTTTGACGCCCCAAATGCGCAACTCGCGCAGCGCCATGGGCAGGGGGCGCCCGGCCAGCACCGCGTCTTTGACGCGCTTGAGGTTGCGGATGTCTTCGGCCAGCGTGTGGTGCACCAGCACGGCGGCCACGCCTTCGGCTTGCAAACCCTCGAGCATGCGCTGCACCCGCGCGGCTTGACCAGCCAGGGCCGCTTCGGTGAGTTTGAACACATTGAAGCGCGCCACGTCCAGCACCGCGCTTTCGACCTGCTCTTGGCTCAACTCGCCTTCGGGGTAAAGCAAGGCGAGTTTTTGGATCTCTTGGTGTGCGGCCAGCAAATTGCCCTCGACCTTGTCGGCAAAAAATTGCAGGCAGCGCTGCCCGGCCTCGCCCGCTTCGACCCGCTGACCTTGGGCGGCCATGCGCTGGGCGATCCAAGTGGGCAAGGCGGCACGCTCGACCGTTTCCAAGGCGATGTCCACGCCTGCGCCAGACAAAGCTTCGAACCAGGCGCTGCTTTTGCTGGCCTTGTCCAAGCGCGGCAAGCTCACCAAGGTGAGCACATCAGGGCTGTCGGCGGCGCGCTCGGCCAATTGCTGCAAAGCCGGTGCACCCTCTTTGCCGGGCTTGCCCGAGGGGATGCGCAATTCGACCAATTGGCGGTCGCCAAACAGGCCCATCGAGGCACCGCTGGCGAGCACCTCTTGCCAATCAAAGTGGGCCCCAGCGACCGTGAAAACCGTGCGCTCGGTAAAGCCTTGGCCGCGCGCGCTGGCACGGATGGCGTCGGCCGCCTCTTGCACCAGCAAGGGCTCATCGCCATGCAACACATACAGGTTGCGCAGCCCTTTGGTCAGGTGGGCACTCAGTTGGTTGGCAAGCACTTGCATGGGCTGCGCTCAGAGGCTGGGCAATGCGGCCATGCGGCGCACGATTTGGCCGACCAAATCGCTGCCCATGCTGCGATAGAGCATTTGCTCCTCCTGGTCCTTGGACAAGGCCAGGGTTTCGTTGTAGCTGATGTCGGTGGTGGCCACCAGCACGGTGTCGGGGATCAGCTCTTTGCCTTCGCGGGTGCGCAAGCGAAAGCGCAAATTGGTGCGCAACAAAAACTCGCGCACCGAGCCCGAAGAGGTGCGCCCGGCCACCACTTTTTCGCGCTGCTCTTGCAGCAACTCGAAGATCACATCGGCGCGCTCCACCTGGCGCTGGTCGGTGATGATCTCCACCCCACCCGAGCCAGCCACTTGGCGCGACAACTCGATGAGCAAGGCAGAGCCGATGATCGGGCCGGTGTACATGGATTTGAACGGGAATTTTTGCGACGAGCGCAGCGCAAAACCACAAGACGCCAAAGCCACAGCGGCCAGTGGGGCACAGGCCCCTTGCAGCAGTGATCGGCGCGAAGGCAAACCCATCACAGCACCAGGTTGACCAAGCGCCCGGGCACCACGATCACTTTTTTCGGCGTCGCGCCATTGGCTTGTTTGAGGAAGGCCTCGTTGGCCAAAGCAGCCCGCTCAATGTCCTCTTTGCTGGCGTTGGCGGGCACGGCAATAGAACCACGCAACTTGCCGTTGACTTGCAGCATGAGTTCGATTTCATCGCGCACCAAGGCGCTCTCGTCCACCCCCGCCCAAGCCACGTCCAGCAAGCCGCCACAACACTGGGCATAGCCCAATTCACCCCACAGGTGGTAGGCCAGGTGCGGGCACACCGGGTAGAGCACGCGCAGCAAGATGGAAAAACACTCGGCCAAGGCCGCGTTGTCGGTGGCGCTGTCGCTCAGTTTGGCGTCTTCCAAGGTGTTGAGCATTTTCATGAGCGCCGACACCACGGTGTTGTATTGCATGCGCTCGTAGTCGTAATTGGCTTGCTTGAGCACGGTGTGGATGTCACGGCGCAAGCTTTGCGCGGCTTTGTCAAACGACACCGTCTGGCTGCGGTCCACCAACAAGCCCGCACGCAAGGCGGCTTCATGCTTGTGGGCGAACTGCCAAACCCGGCGCAAAAAGCGAAAACTGCCCTCCACCGCCGCGTCGTTCCACTCCAAGGTGGCCTCGGGCGGCGCGGTGAACATGGTGTACAGACGCGCCGTGTCGGCGCCGTAGCGCTCGATCAGGTCTTGCGGGTCGACGCCGTTGTTTTTCGACTTGGACATGGTGCCCACGCCCTCATAGTCGATGGCGGTGCCCACTGGCAGTTTGCCGTCGCTGCTGTCGGCGGGGTTTTTCAGCTTGGCGCCCACCACTTTGCCGGTGTCGTCCAGCACATGCTCGACGTCATGCGGCCAGAAGTAATCTTTGCCGCCTTTGGCGGTGCGGCGCGAGTAAATGTGGTTGAGCACCATGCCTTGGGTGAGCAGTTTGGTGAACGGTTCATCCACCTTCACCAGTCCCAGGTCGCGCATCACCTTGGTCCAAAACCGCGCATACAACAGGTGCAAGATGGCGTGCTCGATGCCGCCGATGTACTGGTCCATGCCGCTGCCGCCGCTGGCCTTGTCGCCCTCGCGCATCCAGTACTGGGTGCCCTCGGCCACCATCGCATCGGTGTTGGTCGGGTCGCAGTAGCGCATGAAGTACCACGATGAATCGACAAAGGTGTCCATGGTGTCGGTTTCGCGCCGCGCAGGTTTGCCGCAGATGGGGCAGGCAACAGGCTTGTCGCTTCCTGGACTCGCCTTGTGAAAGCCTTCGTGTTTGTGCAGCGGGTTGCCCGAGCCGTCAGGGATGCAGTCTTGCGGCAGCACCACCGGCAGGTCTTTTTCGGGGACCGGTACCGCGCCGTGTTCGTCGCAATGGATGATGGGGATCGGCGTGCCCCAGTAGCGCTGGCGGCTCACGCCCCAGTCGCGCAAGCGCCAAGTGGTTTTTTTCTCGCCCAGGCCTTTGGCAGTCAGCAGGTCGGCCACTTTGGTCACCGCGTCCTTGAAGCGCAGACCATTGAGTTCGCCAGAGTTGACGCACACGCCGTCTTTGGTGGCGTACCACTCTTGCCAAGCAGTGGCATCAAATCCGTCAAGGTCAGATTTCGCCAAAGCGGTCGGTGCGGGGGCAGCCCCCGGTGAGGAATCGGAGCCTGCGACTGACGAGCCGGGGGTTGCCCCTGCAGCGGCCGCAGCATCCGGCGCGCGCGCATGCGCCACCACCTGCTTGATGGGCAACTGGTACTTCAGGGCAAACGCAAAATCGCGCTCATCATGCGCCGGCACACCCATCACCGCGCCGTCGCCATAGGACATCAGCACATAGTTGCCGACCCACACCGCCACTTGCTCACCCGTCAGCGGGTGGGTCACATGCAAGCCCGTGGGCATGCCTTTTTTGTCTTGCGTGGCCAACTCGGCCTCGGTGGTGCCGCCCTCTTTGCATTCTTCTAGGAAGGCCGCCAACGGGGGGCT
>Ga0214919_10001799_pt1 | contig 34505 bp, 32 predicted proteins | sample LL1503_MetaG_FD_177994 | JGI IMG/M metagenome (GOLD analysis project Ga0214919, IMG submission 177994) | Freshwater microbial communities from Lake Lanier, Atlanta, Georgia, United States - LL-1503 | ecosystem: Environmental > Aquatic > Freshwater > Lake | place: USA: Georgia | collected...
CGTCGAATGGCCAGCATAGGTGCGGATGATCCACGGGGCGTCTGGCGCATGTTGGAACGGCTTGGCGGACATGTTCGATCATCCTAGGCGGTGGGCTGCAGAGCAATTGTCCGGACTTTATCATTCACCGAGGCTGCGGCAATCCACTGTCTTGATTGGGGAAGGCCATCGCGGCGCACAATTTCTTGTGCTGCGTTGCAAAAAAGCCTCTTGCCAGCCTCGTAAGCTTGTCCCACGGTAATGACCGGACAATTGAGATGGGGCCTCTCTAGGGGCACGGTCTTGCTTGAAACCACCCAAAACAAGCGGGTCAGGGGCTGACTATTGTCGGGCAGCCTTAAGATCTGCGGGGTTACCGCCCCAATCGAGACAACGCCAAGACCGGAACCGCGCCATGACCAGCACCGCTATGACTGCCCCAGCCTTGAAGGACCTTTACGAGATCGGCGAGATTCCGCCGGCCTATCACGTCCCCGCCCGCATGCATGCCTGGACGATCCGCAAGGAACGCCATGGCCGCCCGAACAAGGCCATGCAGCTCGAGGTCGTTGAGACCCCAACCATAGGCGAGGATGAGGTTCTGGTCCTCGTGATGGCCGCTGGCGTCAACTATAATGGCGTTTGGGCCGCCCTGGGTGAGCCGATCAGCCCTCTCGATGGCCACAAGCAGCCCTATCACATCGCTGGGTCCGACGCCTCGGGCGTGGTCTGGGCTGTGGGCGCCAAGGTGCGCCGCTGGAAGCCTGGGGATGAGGTGGTTATCCACTGTAACCAAGATGATGGGGACGATGAGGAGTGCAACGGCGGCGATCCGATGTTCTCGACCTCACAGCGCATATGGGGCTATGAGACCCCAGACGGCAGCTTCGCCCAGTTCACGCGGGTTCAGTCACGCCAATTGATGCCGCGTCCCAAGCACCTGACCTGGGAAGAGAGCGCCTGCTACACCCTGACGCTCGCCACCGCCTATCGCATGCTGTTCGGCCACCGCCCCCACATCATCCGTCCGGGCGACAATGTCCTGATTTGGGGCGCCTCGGGCGGCCTCGGCGTTTTTGCGACCCAACTCTGTGCCGTTTCAGGCGCCAACGCCATCGGCGTGGTCTCCTCCGAAGACAAGCGCGATTTCGTCATGTCGATGGGGGCCAAGGCGGTCCTCAATCGCAGCGACTTCAACTGCTGGGGCCAACTGCCCACGGTCAATGGACCGGAATTTAGCGACTATATGAAAGAGAGCCGCAAGTTCGGTAAGGCCCTGTGGCAGATCACCGGCGGCAAGGATGTCGACATGGTGTTCGAACATCCCGGCGAAGCGACCATCCCGGTGTCCGTCTTGGTCGTCAAGCGCGGCGGCATGGTCGTGATATGCGCGGGCACCTCCGGCTTCAACCTGACCATGGATGCCCGCTTCCTGTGGATGCGCCAAAAGCGCGTTCAGGGCAGCCACTTCGCCAATCTGGCCCAAGCCTCGGCCGCTAACCGGCTGGTGATTGAGCGCCGGATTGATCCTTGCCTGTCAGAAGTGTTCGGCTGGGACGGTATTCCCGATGCCCATGAAAAGATGCTCGATAACAAGCACCTGCCCGGCAATATGGGGGTTCTCGTCAATGCCCAGCGTCCCGGTCTGCGGACTGTGGAAGAGGTTTTGGAAATTTCGAACGGAGGCTAAGGTCCTGATCGATCAGGGTTAAGGGGCGTCAAAACCCCTTGATCAATGACCCCTTAGGCCTTGGACCCAAAGGCGTCATTGAGGCGCTGAAACTGGCTAAGCACCGGGTTGGGCTCAGCCACCACCTCGGCCTCGACATACATGCGGCGGTCCAGATGCAGGACGTGCCCATAGAGCCGTTCGGATCGCTCCAGCAGATCCACCAATCCAGCCGGTAGATCGTCTGGCAACGGATCCGAAACGCGCTTGGCGGTTTCTGGGGCTAGCCGATAGCGCTCTTCGCAGGCGTCAGAGGGCGCGATCTCACCGTCCCGCACAGAGCGCTGCACCAGCAGCCAAGAGACCACCTGCATCAGGCGCGTGGTCAGACGCATGCTTTGGCCCGCATAGGCCAGCGCCGTATTGCGCGACAGAAGTTTAGAATCGTGACGTCCGCCGCCGTCCAGATAGGCCGCAGCCTCTTCGACCAGTTCCATACCCTCGGCAAAGGTCCGGGCAAACAGCTCCGATCGGGTGAAGTCCTTCACCTGACTGGCCCGCCAATCAATGACCGCCGCTGTGCCCAAATCGCTCATTGCCGTCCTAGTCTTGCCAAAATCCCGCCGCTCGAAGGAGCCGCCGGGACGCTACAAGCAACCTATATGCCAAAACCGTCCTTAAGCGGAGGGGTCATCGGATTTGAAGCTGAACAGGGCATCGGCAGAGGAGCGGACATTGGCCTTCTTGGCCATCTGGGCCTCAATGCGCGAAATTTCCGCCCGAAGTGCGGCGATCCGCTCGCTCAACTCCTCGGCGCTATAGAGCTCAAGGTCCTCGCGGCCTAAGGCCAGCAGGATCTGACCACGGCCGGTGCGAGGTTCTGCAGGTTCATCATTCATGGCCTCATCCTCCCTAAGTCACAGCCGCGCCCTTGTGTTTGGCGCGCAAGCCCGTCTATCTGTGACCCAACAGATCGCCGATGCAAGCCCGTGGGGACATTATGGACGACACTATGATCGCTGTTTCGATTGAAGGCGGCAAGGGCCCGGCCTCGGCCCTGGTTCCTGAACAGCGCCCTATCCCCACGGCAGGCCCGGGCGAAATCCTCATCAAGACCCGCTCAGCCGGGGTCAATCGCCCAGACATCTTGCAGCGGATGGGGTTCTATCCGCCGCCTCCCGGCGCACCCGACATTCTGGGCCTTGAGGCGTCGGGCGAGGTTGTCGGCGTCGGTGAGGGCACCATGCGCTGGAGGGTCGGCGATCAGGTCACCGCCCTGCTCGGCGGCGGCGGTTATGCACAATATTGCGTGGTCGATGGCCGTCATGCCTTGCACGTGCCCAAGGGACTGGACTTTGTGCAGGCCGCAGCCCTGCCCGAAACGGCCCTGACCGTCTACGTCAACGTCTTTGAGCACGGGGCGCTCAAGGCTGGTGAAACCCTGATGATCCATGGGGCCACATCAGGCATCGGCGTCATGGCCATTCAGATGGCTAAGGCGGCTGGCGCGAAAGTCATTGTCACGGCAAGGAGCGCCGAAAAGGCCGCTCAGGCCCTGGCCTTGGGCGCAGACATTGCCGTCAATTCGTCCTCAGAAGATTTCGTTGCGGTGGCTCAGGCCGCAGGCGGCGTCGATGTGATCTTGGACATGGTGGCGGGTCCCTTCTTTGCTCAAAATATCGAGGCCCTGAACACCGGCGGACGTCTCGTCCACATCGCCACCCTGTCGGGGGCCAATGTCGAGCTGAACATCATGAAGGTGATGCAAAAGCGTCTAATCATCACCGGCTCGACCCTTCGCCCTCGCAGCGCCGACGAAAAGGCCCGCATCACTGCGGCGGTCGAAGCGACCGTCTGGCCGTGGATCGAAGCGGGCAAGATCAAGGCCGTGGTCGACAAGACCTTCCCCCTCGAACAGGCCGCTGAGGCCCATGCCTATCTCGAGGCCGGAGCCCATGTCGGCAAGGTTATGTTGGTGGTCTAGGCCAAGAAGGCGCGAAAGCCACGGCGGGGTCTAGACGGTTCTGGCCGGATCAGGTCATACCCGCTTCGTGACCCCCGAAGCCCATCTTGATCAAGCCCGTGACACCCTGCGCCGTACCTTTGGGCACGGGGATTTTCGGGGTCTGCAGGCGGGCGTCATCGCCGAGGCCTTGGCCGGACGCAGCGCGCTCGCGGTCCTACCCACCGGCGGCGGTAAGAGCCTGTGCTATCAGATCCCCAGCATGATCCGTCCCGGCCTTGGCATTGTGGTCTCGCCGCTCATCGCCCTGATGGCCGATCAGGTGGCGTGGCTGCAGCAGTCGGGCGTGGCGGCGGAACGGCTCGATTCCGACACGATGATCGACGACCGCTCTCGCATCTGGCGTCAGATCGAGGCCGGTGAGCTAGACCTGCTCTATATGTCGCCAGAAGGCCTGATGCAGAGCCATATGCTTGATCGCTTGGCTCAGGTGCAGATCGCCCTGATCGCGGTCGATGAGGCCCACTGCGTTAGCCAATGGGGCCATGATTTTCGGCCCGAATATCGTACCCTTGGCCGCCTGGCTGAAATCTTTCCGACGGTACCGAGGCTGGCCGTCACCGCCACCGCCGATGCCCGAACGCGGGACGATATCCGCGCTGAACTGCACCTGACCGATGCCGCCGAATTTGTCGACAGTTTCGCCCGTCCAGAACTGGCCCTCAGCGCCGAACGCAAGCGCGGGCGCGGGCATGAGCGGGTCATCGAACTGGTCAAGGAACGCCGAGGCCGGGCGGGCGTGGTCTATGCCGGATCGCGCGAAGGTACCGATCTTCTGGCGCAAAAGCTCTGCGATCAGGGCATTTCGGCCCTCGCCTACCATGCCGGTCTTGATCGCAAGGTCCGTGAAGAGCGGCTGACCCGGTTCCTTGACGAAGACGACGCGGTCATGGTCGCCACCATCGCCTTTGGCATGGGCGTCGATAAGCCAGACGTCCGCTTTGTCATCCATGCCGATCCCCCCGCCTCCATCGAGGCCTATTGGCAAGAGATTGGCCGGGCCGGACGCGACGGCGACCCCGCCGAGGGCATCACCCTCTATGGCTCCTCGGACATGGCCTGGGCGCTGCGCCGCAGCCAAGGACGCGATGTCGATGAGGCGGTCAAGCAGGTGCAGAGCCGCAAGCTGCGCCAACTCTATGCCATGCTCGACGGCATGGCCTGCCGCGCCGCCGCCGTGCGCCGTTATTTTGGCGAGACCGGGGCCGAGCCCTGCGGCGTCTGTGATCTGTGCCTATCACCGCCCGTCGGGGTCGATGCCACCGAGGCGGCGCAAAAGGCCCTCTCAGCGGTCCACAGGCTGGGCGGACGCTATGGCCGGGGCCGGGCGATCGACCATCTGCTCGGCAAGACCAAGGATCCAGACGCCGCCGAGGTCAGCATGACCACCTTTGGTATTGGCAAGGACCTCAGCGCCGTGGCTTGGCGCGACCTGATGGATCAGCTTCTGTTCGAAGGGCTGCTGGCCGAGGACCCCAATGATGGCCGCCCCCTGATCCGGCTGGGCGATGCCGAGGGCGTGCGGGCGGTCTATCGCGGTGAACGCCGGGTGATGTTGCGCAAGCTGGCCGAGGACACCCCCTCGCGCGGCGGCAAGACCCGCCAGACACGAATGGGCGGAGCCTCTCTAGAGGTGCCGATCCATGATCGCGCCCTGTTCGAGGCTCTGCGCAACTGGCGAAAGTCAGAGGCTGCGCGTCAGCATGTGCCGCCCTATGTCATTTTCCACGACCGAACCTTGCTGGACATTGCCGGCGGCAGACCGAGCACATCATCGGCTCTGGCCAAGACCGGCGGCGTCGGCCAAGGCAAGCTCGACCGCTATGGCGACGCGGTCTTGAAGGTGGTTCGCGATACCGAGTAGCAGGCCTTAGCCGACAAAGGCCCGTTCGATGACGAAATCGCCGGGTTCAGCGTTGGAGCCCTCGACCAGACCATGGGCCTCTAACATGGCCGCGACATCCTTGATCATGGCCATGCTGCCACAGATCATCGCCCGGTCTTCCGATGCATCGAAGGTCGTCCGATCAAGGCCCAGATCGCGGAACAGCACACCGCTGGCGGCGCGGTCGGTGATCCGGCCCTCACGCTCAAAGGGCTCGCGGGTGACGGTAGGGTAATAGATAAGCTGGGTCTTGGCCTGTTCGCCAACCAGCTCATCGTCGAAAATACCCCTCTCAAACAGGTCGCGATAGGCTAGCTCGGCCACTTCGCGCACGGTGTGGACGATAATGACCTGCTCGAACCGCTCATAGGTTTCGGGATCGCGCGCGACGCTGAGGAACGGGGCAAGGCCGGTGCCGGTGCTGATCAAGAACAGCCGCTTGCCGCCCTTGAGCGCGTCGAGCACCAGCGTTCCGGTCGGCTTCTTGCCCATCAGGACCTCATCGCCGGGTTGGATGTTCAAAAGGTGCGAGGTCAGGGGGCCATCCGGCACCTTGATCGACAGGAACTCGATCTCATCGGCAAAGCCGGGGCTGGCAATGGAATAGGCCCGTAGGATCGGCTTAGGCTCCAGCGCCAGCCCGATCATGATGAACTCGCCCGACCGAAACCGCAGGCTCGCCGGACGGCTAATGGCAAAGCTAAACAACCGATCCGTCCAGTGCTTCACCCACAGCACAGTCTGATGATTATAGGGCGAAGGCTTGGCCTCAGGCGCAGGGGTGGTCATGGACAGTCTTTCAAACAATCACAGCGGCTGACTTGCGGCCCACAAGCCCTCGATTTGAGCCCCCTCTTAACCGCTGGTCGCGGCGCGAACAAGATGGGGCATGGCGGATCGCGCCAACGGGGACAGCTCATCTCTGCGTTTAAACGACAAAATCTTTCATTGGTGATAAAATTAGATAAGCCTCTTAAAGTAGATTAATTTCTGCCCCTCGCCATTTTTGAATCTGATCTCGCTTGATTTTCATCCTAAAACTGGGATAAATCGTCATGTCAAAGACCGCAAACCTTGAAAGGCCTGTGGTTTGGATTGGAAGCTCCAAGCGAGACCTCATGTCCTTTCCTGAAGCGGTCATGAGGGAGATAGGCTACGCCTTGAGCCTAGCGCAACTCGGTGGACTCCATCCCGGTGCCAAGCCGTGGAAAGGTCTTGGTTCCGGGGTCTTTGAGGTCGTTGAGAACTATGACGCAGACACCTATAGGGCCGTCTATACGGTCCGGTTCAAAGCCGCGATCTATGTCCTACATGTCTTTCAGAAGAAGTCCCCAAAGGGGATAAAAACCGCCCAAAGAGACATTGATTTGATCGAACTGAGATTCAAACAGGCCCTACGCGACCATGAGGAACACTATGGTTGATCAACATCCAAAGACGCCTGAGTCCGACGACACCATCACCCGTGGCACGGACAATGTCTTGGCTGACCTTGGTTTTGCTGACGCGGGGGAGCAGCAGACCAAGCTGCGGCTGGCCTTCGCCCTCAACAGACTTATCAAGGACCAAGGCCTGTCCCAGGCCAAGGCCGCAGAACGGCTGGGCATCAATCAGCCCAAGGTTTCTGCCCTGTGCGCCTATCGCCTGAACGGCTTTTCCGTCGAGCGGCTGATGACCTTTTTGACATCCATGGATCAGGACGTCGCCATCACCATTCGCAGCAAGCCGCGCCGTCAGGCCACTGGCAAGATTACGGTTGACGCCGCCTAGACATCCACCTCGGCATCCAGAGCATTCTCTTGGATAAATTCGCGGCGGGGTTCGACCAGATCGCCCATCAGGCGGGTGAACATGTCGTCGGCATCGTCGGCATGGTTGACCTTGACCTGCAGAAGGGTGCGGACCTCCTTGTCCAGCGTGGTTTCCCAGAGCTGTTCGGGGTTCATTTCGCCCAGGCCTTTGTAGCGCTGGATATAGAGACCCTTACGTCCGGCATCGAGGACAGCGTTCATCAGGTCGAGCGGGCCGCGCACAGTGGTGGACTTATCCTTGCGGCGGAAGACGCCCGTGCCCGCAAAGCTTTCAGCCAAGGCCGGAGCCCGCTCGGCAAGACGCCGCGCGTCGGCGGCATGCAAGAGCACCTCGTCCAGCACCACCCGCTCGGAGACCCCGCGCTTGATGCGGCTAAAGACGAAGCCATTGACGTCCCCGGCCTGACCGGACCAGCGGCCATCGCCCTCTTCGGCATAGAGATCAAGCCGCGCGGCTGCAGCCACCGGATCGGGACTGTCGCCAAAAAGACCAGCAATGGCCGACTGCTCGACCGCAAAGGCCGGAGCCCGCCCGCTTAGGCGCTCAATATGGGCCTTGGCAGCGCGCGAGGACTGGACTAGCGCCAACAGGTCATTGCCCGCCAGCCGCTCGCCCGAAGACAGTTCCAACACCGCCCCATCGACCCCCTCGTCGATTAGGAAGGCTTCCATCTCCGTATCGTCCTTCAGATAGCGCGAGGACTTACCCTTGGCGGCCTTATAGAGCGGCGGCTGGGCGATATAGAGATAGCCGCGCTCTAGGACCTGCGGCATCTGACGATAGAAGAAGGTCAGCAAGAGGGTGCGGATGTGGGCGCCGTCGACGTCGGCGTCGGTCATGATGACGATCTTGTGGTAGCGGATCTTCTCAATATCGAAGTCGTCGCGGCCAATGCCCGCGCCCAGAGCCGTGATCAGGGTGCCGATCTGGTCAGAGGACAGCATCTTGTCAAAGCGCGCGCGCTCGACATTCAAGATCTTACCGCGCAGGGGCAGGACCGCCTGATTTTCACGGTTGCGCGCCTGTTTAGCTGAGCCACCCGCGCTGTCACCCTCGACGATGAAGATTTCAGACTTGGCCGGGTCGCGTTCCTGACAGTCGGCCAGCTTGCCGGGCAAGGAGGTAATATCCAGCGCAGACTTGCGACGGGTCAGTTCGCGGGCCTTGCGCGCCGCCTCGCGGGCCGAAGCAGCCTCAACGATCTTGGCAACGATCAGCTTGGCCTCAGCGGGATGTTCTTCAAACCATTGGGCAATGCCCTCGCCTACCAGGCCCTCGACGGAGGGCCGGACCTCGGACGAGACTAGCTTATCCTTGGTCTGGCTGGAGAATTTCGGATCAGGGACCTTGACCGACAGGACGCAGGTTAGGCCTTCGCGGGCATCTTCACCGGTAAAGGTCACCTTCTCGCGCTTGGCCAGACCCGTGCTTTCAACATAGTTGCCAATGACCCGCGTCAGGGCCGCCCGGAAGGCCGCCAGGTGGGTGCCACCGTCGCGCTGAGGGATGTTGTTGGTGAAGCACAACATGGTCTCGTGATAGCTGTCGTTCCACCAGAGCGACAGGTCCAGCTCGACCTTCTCGCGGCGTCCCCGCACCACGATCGGGGTCTTGATGATCGGGCTCTTGGCCTTGTCCAGATGGCGGACAAAGGCCTCGACGCCGCCGTCATAGTGCAGGATCTCTTCATAGGCCTCGGCATCGCGCAGGTCGCGGAACTTGATATAGACGCCGGAATTGAGGAACGCCAATTCACGCAGCCGGTGCTCGAGGGTCTTGCGATCAAAGACGATGGCCGAGAAGGTCGTCAGGGACGGGAAGAAGGTGACGCTGGTGCCGGTCAGGAAACTGCCGTCATCGCGATTGGGCGCATCGCCCGTGACCCGCAGTGGGATGACCGTATCGCCGCGCTCAAAGCGCATCTCGTGGGTCTTGCCGCCGCGCCAGATCTTGAGCAGCAGATAGTCGGACAGGGCGTTAACCACCGAGACACCAACCCCGTGCAGACCGCCGGAGACCTTGTAGGAATTCTGATCGAACTTTCCGCCCGCATGGAGCTGGGTCATGATCACTTCGGCGGCGGAAACCCCTTCGCCCTCGTGAATGTCCGTGGGAATGCCGCGCCCGTCATCGGTGACGGTGACCGAGCCATCGGCATTGAGCGTGACCCCCACCTGCGTGGCATAGCCGCCCAAGGCCTCATCGATGGCATTATCGACCACCTCATAGACCATATGGTGCAGGCCTGAGCCGTCATCGGTGTCGCCAATATACATGCCCGGACGCTTGCGCACCGCGTCCAAGCCCTTGAGAACCTTAATGGATGCCGCGCCGTAGTCCGCTGCCTGGGCGTCCGCCTCAGCATTTTGGCCGTCAATGGTGATTTCAGGTTCTTCGCTCATCGGTCTTCCGCAATGGTCAAGGACCCGGCATCCACATGAACACCTTGGGCCCGCCCTTTCAGGTCAGAAAACAGCGCCTCGTCCGTGCCCGTTAGAAAGGCTTGCAGGCCAAGCGCCTCGATCTCATCGAAAAGCGCTGCCCGCCTCATAGCATCGAGGTGAGCGGCGACTTCGTCGAATAACAGTACAGGATTCGGCGCAGAAACTGCACGAGAAAGTCTCGCGGCCTGGGCCAGAACAAGGTTCAAAAGCAGCGCCTTCTGCTCTCCGGTCGAACATTCCGCAGCCGGACGGTCTTTTTGTCGGTGCTGAACGGCCAAATCACCCCTGTGCGGCCCGCTTAAGGCCCGCCCAGCCCCGGCATCACGCTCGCGACCCACGACGAGCGCCCGAGCCAATTTGGCCTCCAGATCCGCCTCTGGCGCGCCGGAGAGGGCCATCTGTTCCCACTCGCCGGTCAAGCTCAGATCGGCCTGAGGAAAGGGCCGGTCCGCGCGGCCTTCAATTTCGGTCTGGAGGGCAACGATCGTGCGGGCCCTGGCCATGGAAAGGGCCACCCCACTCGTCGCCGCCTGCGCCTCTAGGGCGGTCAGCCAAGCCCCATCGACGGCGCGCCCCGCGTCCCGCGCCTCGGTCAGGAGCCGCATCCGTTCGCGCAGGGCCTTTTCATAGGTGCTAGCCGCGCTGGCATGGCCGGGCTCGACGGCATGGACCAAGCGGTCAAAAAACCGGCGCCGATCAGAAGGGCCTTCCAAAAAGAGGCGATCCTGCTGCGGTGTGAGCCAGACCAACCGGATCTGATCGGATAGACGCGCCGGCGGCACGGTTTGGCCCTGAAGCCGGACCGTGCGGCGCACAGACCCGGGGCTCTCCAACCCCGTACCGATACGATAGTCACCGTCGCCGCCCTCGTCTGGATCATCGAGCACCGCCGCCACGCTCCAAGCGCGGCCAACAGCCTCCCCCGGCATACGCCGCCCGATCTCGACCAGCGGCGCGTGACGAAGGCCTCGCCCTGGCGCGAGCAGAGAAACCGCTTCAAGGAGATTGGTCTTGCCTGCCCCGTTGGGGCCATAGAGATAAACGGCGCGCCCATCCAAGGACAGGCTGGCGCGCTCATAGGACCGAAAGTCGGTGACCGTCAGACGGCGCAAGGGCCGCCTTGGGGCGACCTGCGCCTCTAAGATCATGGCTGACGCTGCGATCAAACCCGCAGCGGCATCAGCACGTAACGCACGCCCGCATCGGCGGGGTCGAGCACGAGGGTCGGTGATGCTGGATCAGCGAAGCGGAACTCGGCCGTATTTTCTTGGATCTGACCGGCGACATCGAGCAGATAACGGGCGTTGAAGCCAATCTCGAAGCCTTCGCCCTCGTAGTCGACCTCGACCTCTTCGACGGCTTGACCGGCTTCCATATTGCGGACGGTCAAGATCACGCGGCCTGGCTCGACAGCCATCTTCACCGAGCGAGACTTCTCGGCTGAGATCGTAGCCACGCGGTCAACGGCGGCTGCGAACAGGGCATTATCGACAATGAGCACGCGGTTATTGTCGCGCGGAATGACCCGGGCATAGTCCGGGAACGAGCCATCAATGACCTTAGAGGTCAGGGCAGCACGGCCAAAATTGAAGCGCACCTTGGCCGGCGACAGATGCAGCTCAACGGTCTCGCCAGCCGTTTCCAAGAGACGTCGCGCCTCCTGGACCGTCTTTCGCGGCACGATCACGCCAGGCGAGCCTGCGGCCCCCTCGGGCGCTGGCATTTCGGCCAAGGCCAGACGGTGACCATCGGTGGCCACGGCGCGCAGCTTGGTCTCGCCATTCTCGACAATGGTGTGCAGGTAAAGGCCGTTAAGATAGTAGCGCGTCTCTTCGGTCGAGATGGCAAAACGGGTCTTGTCGATCAGACGCATCAGATCGCCTGTATCGACCAAAAGGTGCGAGGACAGGCCCTCAGACGACATGACCGGGAAATCGCCTGCAGGCAGGACCGGCAGATTAAAGCGCGAACGCCCCGCCGACACGGTCAGGCGCGGATCGTCACCGTCGAAGGACAGCTGGACCTCCGCGCCATCGGGCAGCTTGCGGACAATTTCGTAAAGGGTGTGGGCCGGGGCGGTGATCTGACCGGGGACCTCGACACGGGCCGAAACCTCGTCGGTGATTTCCATATCCAGATCGGTCGCCGAAAAGGTCAGAGCCCCGTGGCTGGCCGACAAAAGGACGTTGGAGAGAATGGGTATGGTGTTGCGGCGCTCAACAACGCTTTGCACATGTCCCAGAGCCTTGAGTAGGGCTGCCCGTTCAATAGTCAGCTTCATCTTGTCTTCCGATCCGCAGGCCTAGGGAAATCGCCCCTAAGGCCATGAGAAGTTCAACCCTGCGGAACGACCGGAAAGGATGAGAATCCCGTCGGCAGGGTTACCGAGATTAGCTGAAATGACGCGTTGGGGAAGGGGGGCGAGCGCGGAATCTCGCGCCTATCCCCCAAGGTTAACAATTTCTTTAGCCGCGCAGCTTGCGGGCAAGGGTTTCGAGGTCGCGCGCCAACTGTGGATCTTCGGCGCGGAGGGCCTCAATACGGCGCACCGCGTGCAAAACCGTCGTGTGATCGCGGCCCCCAAAACGGCGCCCAATGTCAGGCAAGGAGCGTGTGGTCAGTTGCTTGGCCAGCCACATCGCCGCCTGCCGGGGGCGAGCGATGGAGCGATTGCGGCGCTCAGAGATCAGATCGACCTGCTTAAGGCCAAAATGCTCAGAGGTGGCCTTTTGGATATCATCAATGGTGATGCGCTTCTCTCCGCCGCGCAGATGCGGACGAAGGATGGCTTGGGCCTCATCAAGGGTGAGGCGAGACACGCCCTCACCAACGCGAGCCACCAGGGTGTTGAGCGCGCCCTCCAATTCCCGAACGCTTTCGGTAAAGCGGTCGGCGAGAAATTGCAGAACCTCTGGGCGGGCACTGGCCCCGATCAGACCTTGCTGACGACCCAAGAGGTCCAGTTTCTTTTCCAAGATGCCAAGGCGAAGGGTACGATCGGCGGGCTCAATGCCACAAACCAGACCGGCTTGAAGGTGTGAGCGCAGGCGAGCATCAATCTCGTCAAGGGCCGCTGGGGCCCGATCCGAAGAAAATACCACCCGGCGACCATCTTCCATCAGGGCCGTCAGGGTGTGGAACAGCTCTTCTTGGGTCGACTGTTTCCCACCGACAAAGTGAACATCGTCGATCAACAGAAGATCCGCCGCGCGGAGCTCTTCCTTGAAGGCCGCCGTCTGCTTGTCCATCACCGCGCGCACAAAGGTCGAGAGGAACCGTTCGGCGGTTAGATAGATGACCCGCTTGTCTGGCGCCGTCCGCATGGCCTCCCAGGCCATGGCATTGAGCAGGTGGGTCTTGCCAAAGCCATAGGGCCCATGGATCAGGACGGGATTGAAGTGCCCATCACTCCAAGAGGCCACCCGCTTGGCAACTGCGAGGGCAAATTCATTGGCTGGCCCGGCGACGAAGCTGTCGAAGGTGAACCGTTCCTGCAGGCCGGCCATGCGAGGGGCGCGCACATCGCCCGAAACGGTCGGAGCCGATGGGGTCGGCATGTCCGACGAGACGGGCTCGATAATTTCGATCAATTCTTGGTTGGCCAAGTCCATGCTGGCGCTGGCGGCCTGACGGGCGGCACCGGCCAGACCCACATCGGCCTCGAACTCTACGCGTGACTTAAGATCAAGGCGGCGACCCTCCGGATCATTCATCGCCCAAAGTTCACAGATCCGGCGCCAAGCGTTGCGGCGGATCCAGTCCCGCGCAATGCCGGTTGGCGTCACAATTACGAAATGGCCATTGCTGGACTCGCGCAAGGCCGCTTGAGACAGCCAAGAGCCGTAGGTATCGTCGCCCAATTCAGATTTCAAAGCCGCACAGGCTCGGTTCCACAGGGTTCCTGCCTTTGTGTCCGTTAGGGACTCCGCCTGAATCTGAATTGCCGCCCCCTTTGAAACCGTCATAGACCCTGCCCCGCCCGCCACTCGAATTCCACCCGAGGGATGAAATTTTAGTTTTAAATCCAGGGGTTTTCTTTTTCGGCCGAACACAGCGTAAAAGCCGCATTCAAATCCAGCCGAAAACCCCGCACTCCTCAAATCGATGAGACCGACTAAAACCAGCGGCCTCAAACCCTGCCCAGCACCGAAGCGCGGCGGCAATTCGAAGATAAACTTATAAAAAACATACAGTTACTCATCGCTGAACTGGCTATAGCTCCGCGTCATCGTTTTCATCTGTGGTGAGATGGAAGACGTTAGAGACGCAACATTAGCCTCGCCGCAGGGCCGGTCAACGGGGATTCTTCGCTTTTTTTCGTGATATTTTTGTTGACTCTAAAAAGGTCCACAAATGCCTAGGGCTAACAAAAATTACTTTCTGTTCACGGCGCAATTTTTCACGCAAACAGCCGAAAACCGACGGTGTACGGACACCGTCGGTTTTAAATTAATGTGTGATTACTTAGCTTTAGCTAAAGTACGACCCAGAGTCGGTACAACTTAAGCTGCGTCGAGCTTCTTAAGTTGTGCGGCTAAACGTGACACCTTCCGCGAGCCGGTGTTCTTGTGAACAACGCCCTTGGAAACGGCCCGCATCAGCTCCGATTGAGCCTCAACAAAGGCACCCTTTGCCGCGGCGACGTCGCCAGCCGACAGGGCCTCTTCAAACTTGCGCAGGAAGGTACGAACGCGCGAACGACGCGCCTTATTGACCTCGGTGCGGCGCTCAATCTTGCGGATCGCCTTCTTGGCGCCGGGCGTATTGGCCATGTGTTTAGAACCTTCGATGCGGACAAGCGCTTATCGCGTCGTGCGAGGGCGCTGAATTCAAGAGTGCGCGGATATACTGAAAGCCAAGGCCCACGTCAACGCAGCAGTCCAAGCTTCTTTTCAAAATCTCAGCCAAGGCACGCGGATCATGGTCCCTCAACCCGATAGCCGAGCCGTCGAAGCCGCTCTGGGACGCCGTCCTTGCCCAAGAGGTGGCCAACACCCACGATAATGACGGTTCGTCCGCGCCCATCCATACGCTGCTTGAGCACCTCAACCCATCGCAAATTGCGGTCAAGGATCAGGGTCTTGTAGAGCGTGGGGGTTAATTGCCTGATGGGCTGGAGGGCTTCACGCTCTAAGGCGACAAGATCCGCCGCCATCCAGGATGCTAGGAGGGCCTCATAGGTGTCCGGCTCCTCGTCCATTCGCCTTAATGTTTCTTCCAGCGAGGACATCTGCTCAGCCTCACTGACATTGGCCAGAATATTGATCTGCTGTTCCGGCGTCTCAAAGGCGCGGCGCTCGACCTTGACGTCCAGCCCTGCGGATAGGACCTGCTCGACCCCATCATGCGCCCAAGCACCCTGACTTTGCAGGGCCGCCACCGAAAGGGTGGCCTCCGCCAGCCACGGCCTAAACCGTTCTAACTGATCAGACCTGATCCCTGCTCGGGTCGAGACCCGGGCCAACCGGGCACGACCTGCCACCGAGAGTTTGTCACTGAGGTGGGCTCCTTTGGCGAGCAGGCCCTTGTCTAGGGCCAGTTCCGAGACCCGCGATTGGGTGGCCATATCGATCGGTAACTCGAACCAGACATCATCAGCCCTGGCCAAGGCGGCGCTCAGGACCGGAGGTTGCCAGTCAAGATCGGCGGGCAAGATGTGGACCGACCCAAAAATAACCATTTCAGAGTCGGCGTCTCGAACAATCCAAACTGGGGGCTGGGCGAGGCTCGAACCGGCCAAGAGGGCCACCAGACCCCCGATCACCCCGGCTGCTCGGACCCTCCAAGGGGCAAGGCTTATCAATGTCATGGTCGCGGCCCTCGCCTTGAAGACCGTGTTAAAGCTGACAGACGGGGCAGAAAAATGTCGAACGGCCTGCCTGCACGGTCCGCTCAATCACGCCCCGGCATAATGGCGTCACGCAGGGCTCGCCCTCGCGGCCATAGGCGCGGAAGGTATGCTGGAAATAGCCCAGCGCCCCATCGGCCCCGGCATAGTCGCGCAGGGTCGATCCGCCCGCCTCGATGGCCTCGGCCAGCACGTCCTTAATGGCGGCTGTCAAGATCTTGATCTTCGCTTTAGCAATCAGGGCCGCGGGCTTGATCGGCGAGATCCCCGAACGATGAAGCGCCTCGCAAACATAGATATTGCCCAGACCCGCCACCACGCGCTGATCGAGCAGCAGGGTCTTTGCTGTCTGTTTGCGCCCCTTAAAGGCCGCCACTAGGACGCCTGCGTCAAAGTCAGGTCCGAGCGGCTCTGGCCCCATGGCTGAAAACCAAGGATGCTGATCCAATCGCGCCGTCTCAACCAGACCCATAAAGCCAAACCGCCTCGGGTCCGAATAGGTCACAGTGGCCCCAGCCTCGGTCATGAACAGCACATGGGCATGTTTGGGATCAGAGGCAGGCGCATGAACAAAATCGCCCGGCCTTTGCCGAGGGCCGCCCGGCTCATCAATTTCAAAACGGCCCGTCATGCCCAGATGCATGACCAAGGTGTCGCCCCGGTCCAAGCGCGCCAGCAGATATTTCGCCCGCCGCTCAAGCGCTGTGATGGTTGCTCCGGTGAGGCGCTGCACAAAGCCGTCGGGAAAGGCAAAGCGCAGATCTGGGCGGCGCTGCTCGACCCGCGACAGGCGCGCGCCCTCTAGAACTGGCTGAAGCCCTCGGCGGACGGTCTCGACCTCCGGCAACTCAGGCATGGGGCAAATGGACCATAATAGGGCTCCGCAAACGCAGGAATGTTCCTAAGACGCTTTGTCCGGTTTGCGGCAGAACGCAACCGGGTTTAAAGCAGACCCATGAGCGAGCCTTCCCCACACCCCACCGCCACCTTTGGATTCACCGACGTCGCGGCGTCCGACAAGCCGGGCCTCGTGCGCGGCGTGTTTGATCGGGTGGCCAAGCGCTATGACCTGATGAACGACCTGATGAGCGCAGGGGTCCATAGGCTGTGGAAAGATGCGGTGGCCTCAAGGCTCAATCCGCAGCCGGGTGAAGTGATCATCGATTGCGCAGGCGGCACCGGCGACATGGCCAGGCGCTTTGCCAAGATGGCCCGCGCGGCCAAGCAACGGCGCGGCGGCGAAGATGCCCGCATCTATGTGATGGACTATAATGCCGAGATGGTTGGCGCGGGCCGCGAGCGCGGCAGCGAGCCTGAGATTGTCTGGTCCGTTGGTGATGCCCAACGCCTGGCCCTGCCCGACGCTTGCGCCGATGCCTATGTCATCTCCTTTGGCATTCGCAATGTCACCGACATCTTAGCGGCCCTGAAAGAGGCGCGGCGGGTCTTGAAACCGGGCGGTCGGTTCCTGTGTCTGGAATTTTCCCATCCGGTGACCGAGGCCTTGCGCAAGGCCTATGACGCCTATTCGTTCGCTGTCATCCCGGCCATTGGGGAGTGGGTGGCCAAGGACCGGGCCTCCTATCAATATCTGGTCGAGAGCATTCGCCGGTTTCCAGATCAGGCGGCCTTCGCGGCCCTGATGCGCGAGGCGGGCTTTTCGCAGGTCAGTTGGACCAACTTTACCGGCGGCGTGGCGGCCATGCACCAAGGCCGCGCTGTTTAATGGCTCTCTTGCGTCTCCTTGGGGCCGGATGGGTACTGGTTCGGGCCGACGCGCTTTTGCCGCGTGAGGCGCAAGGCCTGATGCCCGCGCCGTTGGTCGCGCTGAGCAAGGTCCTTAGGGTCTTAGCGGGCCCTCAGTCGCGCCGAGGACGACCGGGAGAGCGCCTTGCCAAGGCTCTCGAAGGGCTGGGTCCGGTCGCCATCAAGCTGGGTCAGCTTCTATCCACCCGGGCCGATATTTTGGGCGTTGATTTCGCCGATGACCTTTCACGCTTGAAAGATCAGCTTCAGCCCTTTGATACCAAGCTGGCCACCGCCGTGGTTCAAGCCGGGATTGATCGGCCGATTTCCGACCTGTTTGTTGAATTTGGGCCCGCCGTGGCCGCCGCCTCCATCGCTCAGGCTCACCGCGCGGTTCTGGCCGATGGGCGCATCGTTGCGGTCAAGGTTCTTCGGCCGGACATCGAGCAAGACGTGGCCAAGGACGTCGCGGTCCTGACCCTTGCCGCCGATCTGGCCCACCGGCTTGTGCCGCTCAGCCGCCGCCTTGCCCCGCGCGATCTGGCCGCCACCGTGTCGCGGTCCTTAATGTTGGAGCTTGATCTGCGGCTCGAAGCGGCCGGCGCCGATGAGCTGGGCGAGGTCATGGCCAAGGATGGCTGGATGAGCGCCCCCAAGGTGGTCTGGGAAGGGGTCGGTAAGCGGTTCTTGACCCTGACCTGGGCAGAGGGACAGCCCCTCTCAACCGCCCAATCGCTTGAACAGCCCGGTCTAGACCGCCCCGCTCTGGCCAACGGCTTGATGCGCGGCTTTTTGGCCCAAGCCCTCGATCACGGGGTTTTCCATGCCGATCTACATGAGGGAAACCTGTTTGTCGGGCCACCCTCAGCGATCGTCGCGGTCGACTATGGCATCATGGGCCGCATCGGACCGGACGAGCGGCGCTATCTGGCGGAAATCCTCTGGGGCTTTTTGCGCCGGGACTATCGACGGGTCGCCGAGGTCCATTTTGAGGCGGGTTATGTGCCCGCCATCCATTCGGTCGACGCCTTCGCCCAAGCCCTGCGCGCCGTGGGACAGCCGATCTTTGGCCGCAGCGCCAAGGATGTGTCGATGGGCAGGCTCTTAGGCCAACTGTTCGAGATCACCGCCCTGTTCGACATGCACCTTCGCCCCGAACTGGTCCTGTTGCAAAAGACCATGGTCACGGTCGAGGGTGTGGCGCGGCGCATTGATCCTGATCACGACATCTGGGCTGCCGCTGAGCCCGTCGTGCGCCGCTGGATCGCCCGGGAACTGTCACCCACCGAGAAGGTCAAGAGCCTCGTCCAAGACGCTATCGGGGCCCTGCAATCTCTCGCCCGTCTGGCCGAGGCAGAACGCAAGGGTCAGCCCGCGCCGCCTGAGCCCACCGACGCGGGCATCAACCCCTTCTGGTTGGCCCTGAGCCTGAGCACCACCCTGACCTTGGCGGTGATTTTGGTGTTCAAGGCGCTGAACGGCTAGCGCGCCCCTAAAACCGCGATTTTAACCCACGCCAAAGCCTGTAGAGCCCGACGGCATAGAGGGCCATGCCCGCCAGATAGCTGACCCAGGTCGCGATCCGGGCCCAGCGCACGATCATCCCCGTCTCATCAGTGTAATGGGACAGGATACCCGGTGCGGCTACGACCATGAATACAGACACAAGGATCCATCCGACAGCTTGCCATCGGGCCGTGATGAGCCCCTCCCTGCGCTTCTTTTCCCAATCTTGGAATTCTGGATCGGATGAGGTCTTGAGCACAATCTAGCGGCCCGTTGGATCGTCGGCCGGCTTCTTTTGACGATCGACCTGTTGTTGCCAATAGTCTGCCCCGTCGTCAGGCTTGAAGAAGGCCTTAGGCGCACCGCTCTTGGCCATCACGGCAAAGACGTTGGCCTTAGCGTCATAGATCAGGGTATCGCCATTGGGCCGCGATAGGGTCTGGGCCCCCTTCGGCGGATGGCTGGTAAAGGCATGGGCCTTGGCGACATAGTCATCCAGACGATCTGCGCTGAAGGCCTTGCCGTTGCGTTCAAACTGGCGTTCAGCGCTCTCTTGGGCGCTATAGCGGCGGCTTTCGCCCCACATGGGTACGCCATCGACGAGCGGCACATCATCCGCCGCTGCTCGTTCGCGCTGAGGACGACGCCCCCCTTGAACATCGGATCGCTCCTGAGGCTCGGCCTGACTGTCGCGCTCATCCATCCGCGCCTCGGTCTTGTCCCGATGGGGCACAGCAGACGGCCCCGCATCGCAAGACCACAGACCCCCTAAGGTTAGAACAGCCAAGGCCGATAGGGCGACGCCCTTGATTACACGCATTTCCAGCCCCCCAATTTCACCATCTGAAGTAGATTGACTCCGATATTCGACCTTGTCAAACGCGAGGCTTAGACAGCGAACCCTCGCACCATTTGCCCGCCTGCCCGCAAAGCGCTATGCAATCGGCTCTGGCTTGGGAGCACAGCACGGTGAGTGACAAACGGGTCCTGTTGATCGTGGGCGGCGGCATTGCCGCCTACAAATGCCTTGAGCTGGTGCGCCTCTTGCGCAAGTCCGGTATTGCGGTGCGCTGTATCCTGACCAAGGGCGGCGAAGCCTTTGTCACCCCCCTGTCGCTGGCGGCCCTGTCCGAGGACCGGGTCTATCAGGAGCTGTTCTCGCTGACCGATGAGGCCGAGATGGGCCACATCCAGCTGTCGCGTTCTGCGGATCTGGTGGTGGTCGCCCCTGCCACCGCTGACCTGATGGCCAGAGCCGCCAATGGCCTGGCCAACGATCTGGCGACCACAACGCTCTTAGCCACCGATAAGCCCGTCCTGATGGCCCCGGCCATGAATGTGCGGATGTGGAACCATCCTGCCACCCAGCGCAATATCGCGACCCTCGCTGGCGACGGGATCAGCTTTGTTGGACCCGATGAGGGGGCCATGGCCTGCGGTGAATTTGGACCGGGCCGCATGGCGGAACCGGCTGCCATCTTTGTCGCCATCATGGAGCGCTTTACCCAAGAGCCTGCGTCCCAAGAGATGGCGGGCAATCTGCCGCTAAAGGGGCGACGCGCTCTGGTCACGGCCGGTCCAACCGTCGAGCCCATTGATCCGGTCCGTCTGATCACCAACCGCTCAAGCGGCAAACAGGGCTTTGCGATTGCCCAGGCCCTGAGTGCGCTGGGGGCTGAGGTGACGCTCATTGCGGGACCGGTGGCCCTGCCCACCCCGCCCGGTGTGCACCGCATCGATGTCGAGACCGCGATCCAGATGCAGGCCGCCTGCCAAGCCGCGCTACCGGCTGATGTCGCCATCTGTGTGGCCGCCGTCGCCGATTGGCGCCCCGCGGAAGAAGGCACCCTCAAGATCAAAAAGGGTCCCGACGGTCCGCCCGCCATCAACCTGATCGAGAACCCGGACATATTGGCTGGCCTTGCTGCCAGCGGTCCAAACCGCCCCAAGCTGGTCATCGGCTTTGCGGCGGAAACCAACGATGTCGAAGCCCATGCCCGCGCCAAACTGACAAAAAAGGGCTGCGACTGGGTCATCGCAAACGATGTGACCCAGCCCGGCGTCATGGGCGGAGAGGACAATACAGTCCTGCTCGTCACGCCTGAGGGCACCGAGCGTTGGGAAAAGGCTCCCAAGTCTGACGTTGCTAAACTGATCGCCACCCGAATTGCCAAGGCCCTGATATGACCCTCGCCACTGGACTTGCCGCCCCAACCATCGCCGTGGTGCAGATGGCCCATGCCCAAGGCCTGCCGCTGCCCGCCTACGAAACCGCCGGTGCTGCGGGCATGGATCTTCGCGCCGCCGTCGAGGATGAGGCTCCGGTGGTGCTGCGCCCCGGATCGCGCGCCATGATCCCGACGGGGCTCTCTATCGCGGTTCCTGCGGGCTTTGAGGTTCAGGTTCGGCCCCGGTCGGGCTTGGCGGCTAAGGCGGGCATCACCTGCCTCAACAGCCCCGGCACGGTCGACAGCGACTATCGCGGCGAACTGAAGGTGATCTTGATCAATCTGGGGGCCGAGGACTTCATCATTCGGCGCGGCGAGCGCATCGCCCAGATGGTGGTCGCACCCGTGGTGCAAGCCCAGTGGCAGCTGGTCGACAGCCTCGATGAGACCGCGCGCGGCGCGGGCGGCTTTGGCTCGACCGGGGTCTAGGCCTTTAGACCCAAAACATCTTGCATGTCATAGAGCCCGGGCTTTGTCTGGGCGACGGCCCAAAGCGCAGCCTCAACCGCGCCCCTTGCAAATAGTCCCCGGTCACGCGCCGAGTGGGACAGGGTCAAGATCTCGTCTTCTGCCGCGAACAGCACACTATGCTCGCCGACAATGCCGCCGCCGCGTAGGACGCTAAAGCCGATATCGCCTTCCTTGCGCGGGCCGGTCAGGCCATGGCGGCCTCGGTCTGAATGGCTGGCCAGATCAATGCCGCGCCCGGCTGCTGCCGCCTCGCCCAACATCAGGGCGGTTCCAGAAGGGGCGTCGATCTTGCGGCGATGATGGGCCTCTAGCACCTCAATATCATAGGCCTTGGGTCCCAGTGACCGTGCCGCCTGACGCACGAGGCCCAGCAGCATATTGACGCCGAGGGAAAAGTTGCCCGAACGGACAATGACGATCTGCGTTGCCGCCGCCGCCAGCAGGGCCTCGTCTTCGACGTCAAATCCGGTTGACCCTATGATCAGGGCCGGACGGACCGTGCCGATAGCGCGAGGCTCGGCGCAGGACCGCGCCAAGGCGGCAGAGGCCTTGGGCAGGGTAAAATCGATCAGGACACGGCTGGCCTCGATGGCCTCGATGGCCGAGGTCAGGATGCGCGACCCGCTGAGGCTGCCTTCTGTCCCCACGCGATCAAACAGAGCGCTGACGGTCACATCGCCTTGGGCTTCGCTGCGGCTATCCAACGCAGCGGTGACAACCTGTCCCATGCGCCCAAGGGCCCCGGCAACACCGATAGTGACAGCTGATGACGAGGCCATAACGAACCGCTTTCCTTGAACAATGGGTCAATTGATAGACCGCCATCTGTCGCAACATCAATGGCACAAAACCCTAAACGGATGTTTGAATAGGCCCCCATCGGGATATTCACCCTATTTATTCGGTAGAATTTGCCTCAACCCCTCATGGATGCGGTTGTGACGAGGGGGCGGCCTCGTTAGGGTGCGGCCTTAATTTGAACCTGGCTTGCAAGATCCGCGGGACATCATGACCACCGAAAAGCGTACTTTCACTGACGAAGAAGCCTTGGCGTTCCACAAGTACCCGACGCCGGGCAAGATCGCCATCATCCCGACCAAGCCCATGGACACCCAGCGCGACCTGTCGCTGGCCTATTCGCCCGGGGTCGCGGTTCCGGTGCGCGCCATCGCGGAAAATCCAGACCTCGCCTATGACTATACGGCCAAGGGCAACCTTGTGGCCGTGATCTCAAATGGCACGGCCATCTTAGGTCTCGGCGATCTGGGGGCCCTGGCCTCCAAGCCGGTGATGGAAGGCAAGGCTGTGCTGTTCAAGCGCTTTGCCGATGTCGATTCTATCGACATTGAAGTGACCTCCAAGGATCCTGACGAGATCATCACCGTCATCAAGAATATTGGCGTCACCTTCGGCGGCATCAATCTGGAAGACATTAAGAGCCCTGAATGTTTCCGTATTGAGAGCGAGCTGCAGGAACTGCTCGACATTCCGGTGTTCCACGATGACCAGCACGGCACGGCGATCATCTCAGCCGCTGGCCTGATCAATGCCTGCCACATTCAGGGGCGGCGCCTCGAAGATGTGAAGCTCGTCCTCTGCGGCGTCGGCGCAGCCGGCATTGCCTCGCTCGACCTGATGAAGGCCATGGGCGTGCGCGCAGAAAACTGCATCGCCGTTGACACCACCGGCGTCATCTATCGCGGCCGCACCGAGAGCATGAACCAATACAAGTCGGCCCATGCTGTCGAGACCAGTTGCCGGACCTTGGCCGATGCCATGGTTGGCGCAGACGTGTTCATTGGCCTGTCGGCCAAGGGCGCCTTGACCCAAGAGATGGTCAAGTCGATGGCCCCCAATCCCTTGATCTTCGCCATGGCCAATCCGGATCCGGAAATTACGCCCGAAGAGGTCCATGCTGTGCGTCCCGACGCCATCGTCGCCACGGGCCGGTCGGACTATCCCAATCAGGTCAATAATGTTCTCGGCTTCCCCTACATCTTCCGCGGCGCGCTGGATGTGCGGGCCCGCCGGGTCAATCACGAGATGAAGATTGCCTGCGCCAACGCCTTGGCACAGTTGGCCCGTGAAGATGTGCCCGATGAGGTCGTCGCCGCCTATCATGGCCGTCAGCTCAAGTTCGGCCCGCAATATATCATTCCCTCACCCTTCGACCCGCGCCTGATGAGCTATGTCCCCCCCTTCGTGGCCCAAGCGGCCATGGATACGGGCGTAGCGCGCAAGCCCATCGAGGATATGGACGCCTACCGCGCCTCGCTGGCCCAGCGCCTCGATCCCACGGCGGCCTTCCAGCAAAAGATTTCCGGCGCTGTGCAAAGCGCACCTAAGAAGCGCATCGTCTTTGCCGAGGGCGAAGAGGCCTCGGTCATCCGCGCCGCCTATGCCTTCCAAAGCCAAGGCCTTGGCAATGCCATCTTGGTCGGCCGTGAAGAACTGGTGCATCAGAACATGCGTCTGGCCGGGATCGATCCCGAAGAGAACCCGCTGGAAGTGGTCAATGCCCGCATGTCCGACCGCAATTCGGACTATGTCGACTATCTCTACAGCCGCCTGCAGCGTGAGGGTTACCTGCAGCGTGACGTTCAGCGTCTGATCAATCAGGATCGCAACTCTTTTGCCGCCTGTATGGTGGCGATGGGCGACGCGGACGGCATGGTCACCGGCGTTACCCGCTCCTATGATCAGGTGCTCGAAGAGGTCCTGCGCGCCATCGATCCGGCTCCTGCTGGCCGCGTCATGGGCATGTCTATCGTCCTGACCAAGGGCCGGACCCTGTTCATCGCCGACACCAATGTCACCGAAATGCCCGAAGCCGACGAGCTGGTTGAGATCGCCATTGAGGCGGCTCGCGCTGTGCGTCTTCTCGGCTTCAAGCCGCGTCTGGCCTTCATGTCCTATTCCAGCTTTGGCACGCCGCTGGGCCTGCGCTCTGAAAAGGTGCGTGAGGCCGTGGCGACGCTCGATGAGATGGACGGTATCGACTTTGAATATGAAGGCGAGATGAGCCCGGAACTGGCCCTCGATGCCACGGCCCGCGCCAACTATCCCTTCAGCCGCCTGACCGGCGACGCCAATGTCCTGATCATGCCGGCCATCCACTCCGCCTCGATCTCGACCAAGCTCGTTCAGGCCCTGGGCGGAGCGACGGTGCTGGGTCCAATCTTGCTGGGCATGTCGCGCCCGGTGCAGATCTGCCCTCTGTCTTCATCTGTGTCGGCCATTTTGAACATGGCGACCATGGCCGCCTATGACCGGCCCCTGTCGGACGACGCCGAAGACTAAAGATCATCCCTCCATAGGCATCCTTCGATGTCTGTGGAGGGGCCTATCCCAAGGCCTAGGCGGAGCAGGCCTCAAAACCTGCCCGCAGCTTGTCCTCATCGAGGTCGCGGCCGATGAAGACCAGACGGCTATGACGCTGATCGGTGGCGTTCCAAGGCCGCTGGAAGTCGCCCTCTAGGATCATGTGCACGGCCTGAAAGACCAGACGCCGCTCATCGCCCGCCACATCGATAATGCCCTTGGCCCGCAAGATGTCGGGGCCTTGCGCCGCCAGAAGGTCATTGAGCCAGGTCGTGATCTTGCCGCCATCGACCGGGCGGTCGAGGCGCAGGCTGATGCCCCGAATATCGTCATCGTGAATGTCCGACGCCTTGGCATGATCATGCCCGTGGTCGTGACCATGATGGTGACCGTGGTCATGCCCATGATCATGCCCATGATCGCAATGTTCGTCGTGGACGTGACCATCCTCGCCATGGGCTGGGTTGAGGAACTCGGGCTCGATGGAGACGATGCGCTCCAGATCAAAGCCGCCCCGGCCTAGGATCGCATCCAGCGGCACATTCGAGCGCTGGGCACGGTGGATTGGGGCCAGAGGGTTGAGACGGCGAAGGCGCGCCTCGACCATGCGTAGGTCCTGCTCGGACACCAGATCGGTCTTGTTCAAGACAATCTGATCGGCAAAGGCGATCTGCTCGCGCGCCTCGCGGCTGTCCGACAGGCGAAGGAGCACATGCTTGGCATCCACCACCGTGGTGACACTATCGAGCTGGGTGCGGGCCTTGACGTCCTCATCGACAAAGAAGGTCTGGGCCACGGGTCCGGGATCGGCCAAGCCTGTGGTTTCAATAATGATGGCGTCAAAGCCGCCCTTGCGCTTCATCAGGCCCGACAGGACCCGGATCAGGTCGCCGCGCACCGTGCAGCAGACGCAGCCATTGTTCATCTCAAAGACCTCTTCGTCGGCCCCGACGATCAGGTCATTATCGATGCCGATCTCGCCAAACTCATTGACGATCACGGCATAACGCTTGCCATGGTCTTCCGAGAGGATGCGGTTGAGCAAGGTGGTCTTACCGGCACCGAGATAGCCGGTCAGGACGGTGACGGGGGTCTTTGAGACGGGAGCTTGGGTCATAGGGAAACTCTTACAGACAAGGTCGCATCAGGAAAAGCGGCTTCAGCCTTCCAGATGGGTACGGCCGGGCAGGTTTTGAAGCAGACCATTGTTAGACCCGACCAGTGCCGACAGGGCGAACAGGCTCGCCGCCGTCAAGGTCATGGTCGCGCCGGGTTCAGCCCCGAACCGATGGGCGAGGAACAGGCCCGCGCCGCTGGACAGGGCCGAGATCAGCACCGCCGTCCCCGCCTGCCCGATATAGCTGCGCGCCCAAAACCGAGAGGCGGCGGCAGGGATCATCATCAGGCCGACCGTCATCAGGGCCCCAAAGGCTCTAAAACCCGCCACCAGATTAAGGGCGACCAACAACATCAACAGCAGATGAAGCCATCCGCCCGGCAGACCTGAAGCCCGCATAAAGACCGGGTCAGCACTCTCAGCCAAAAATCCGCGAATGAAGAGGGCAAGCGCAAAGAGGGTTGCGGTCGCAGCCCCTGCTGAGACCAAGAGGGCCGTGGCATCCAGCCCCTTGGCGGCGCCAAACAGCAGATCAAACACCACCTCGGCATTGGCATTGCGTCCCAAGATCAAGACGCCAAGGGCCAGAGCGCTGAGATAGAAGACGGCAAAGGCGGCATCCTCGGGCATGCGCTTGGTGCGGGCCAGCAGACTGGACAGACCCGCCACGACAAAGCCCGCGATCAGGGCTCCGACCGTCATGGCGAAAGGGTCTGGACCGGCAATCAGATAGGCGAGGGCAGCGCCCGGCAAGATACCGTGGGACAGGGCGTCTCCGACCAGGCTCATGCGCCGTGCAATCAACAGGACCCCAAGCGGCGCACCGCCCAAAGCGAGGGCAAGACCCCCCGCAAGGGCCATGGGCAGGGCAAATTCGGCTCCAGCATGGACCGCGCTCATGCCGCATGGTCCCGATGGCAGATTCCAGCGCCGTCGCTCCAAGCCTCGGATAGGCGCCGTGCGGTCAAGAGGTTCTCTGGAGCTAAGGCCTGCTCGGTCGGGGCCCAAGAGACCTTTTCACGGGCAAGAAGCAGGGTATCGGCGCAGGTATCCCGGACCATATCCAGATCGTGCAGCACCATCACCACGGTCCGACCCTCGCTGGGCCAGCGCTTGACCAAGGCAATCAGGTCGTCGGTCGTACGCGCATCGAGCGCAGTGAAGGGCTCATCCAACAGGATCAGCCGCGCATCCTGCACCAAGACCCGGGCAAAGAGGGCGCGTTGAAGCTGGCCGCCGGACACAGACCCAAGGGCGCGATCCGCAAAGCCAGACAGGCCCACGGCGCTCATAGCGTCTTCGATCCTGTGGCGATCCTGATGGGTTACCGCCCCGAACAGACCCCGCCGTCCCCAAAGGCCTAGAGCCACCAATTCTCCAATGGTCATTGGAAAATCGCGATCGACCCCGTGATCTTGCGGCAGGTAAGCGATCTGGTTCGGCTTTAGACCGCTGCGATCCACGCGGCCCGATAGGGGGGCTAGCGCGCCCGCCAAACCCTTGAGCAGGGTCGACTTGCCAGACCCGTTCGGACCGACCACCGCCGTAACCCGGCCCTCATCAAAGGCCCCATCGAGATGGTGGACCGCTGGACGGCGCTCATAGCCGAGGGTCAGATCGTGAAGACGCACCAGGCTCATGAGGTTTCCTAAGCCCTTAGCGACCAAAAGACGGCCGCCCACACCAGAGCCGACGCCGCAGCGGCTAGCACCAGGCGGGAAAAGACGCTCATATTGACCAGATCTAGGCTAAACTTTCGCATGGCCACCCCTTAGCACGTTATAGTGTAACATGCGAGCGCGCGGTTTTGGCACTCAAGAGGGTCTCAATATGCAGAACCTGCGCCCTCTTGCATGGCTGGCGTTGACTCAGCAAAAGACGGCTGTATAAGTCCTGCCTCCGCCCGCTGGACCACTAGCGGGCCCATCTTTTTTGCGAATAGGGTCTAGGCCTCGCCGTTACGTCAAGGCGCGACTAGACTGCACCAGAGAGGCCTAATTCGATGTACGCGGTGATTAAGACCGGCGGGAAGCAATACCGGGTTCAAGCAGGTGACCTGCTTGTCGTCGAGAAGCTTGACGGCGAACCTGGCGCAGAAGTCGCCTTCAATGAAGTTCTGATGCTCGGTGAGGGCGCAGACGTCATCGTTGGGGCCCCTGTGGTCGAAGGCGCATCCGTTAAGGGCGCTCTGATTGAAACCCGCAAGGGCGTCAAGGTTAAGGTCTTCAAGAAGATCCGCCGTCAGGGCTATCGCCGCACCGGCGGTCATCGCCAACTCGAAACGGTCATTCGCGTGACCTCGGTCAGCGGCGCTGGCCTGAGCGAAACCTGGGACGGCACCGTGGACTTTACCCCACGCGCCATTCTCAACGCCAAGGCTCGTGGCCTGACCAATCTGGTCGCCGAGCTGGAAGCTGCCCACGCTCCCGTGGTCGCGGCCCCTACCGCTGACGCCGCCCCGGCAAAAAAACCCCGTGCAAAGAAGGCGGCTCCAGCAGCAGACGCCTCCGAAGGCGCCGAAGCCTAAGGCTTCGAGACAGATTTAGGAGTTCCAGATGGCTCATAAGAAATCAGGCGGTTCTTCGCGCAACGGTCGCGATTCCGACGGTCGGCGCCTCGGCGTCAAGAAGTTCGGCGGCGAGAAGGTCCTCGCTGGCAACATCATCATTCGTCAGCGCGGAACCAAGTTCTTCGCCGGTGAGAATGTCGGCATGGGCAAGGATCACACCCTGTTCGCCCTTGAACACGGCAATGTAAAATTCATCACCAAGCGCAACGACCGAACCTTTGTTACGGTCGTTCCGGTTCAGGAAGCCTTGGCCGCCGAATAGGCACCACCCCTTCCCCCGGATCGCGCCAAGTTCGCTGCGGTCCGGAGACAAAACACCCAAGCGGGGAGTCCGGACCACGGACTTCCCGCTTTTGTTTTGGACCAAGAGGCCAGCCATGGGCCAGACCCTCGAACGGATTAGGACCGATATTCAAACCCAGCGTCTGAGGCTGCGCACACCTGTGGCCACAGACGCGGCTGCGATTGCCACGCTGGCCGGTGATTTTGACGTAACCCGCATGACGGCGCGCATGCCGCACCCCTATCTGCGCATCGATGCAGAGGGCTTTATCAGCCGTGCGGCGCAATCGGCCTCGTTCGACAACCAGACCCTGGTCATTGAGCATCTAACCGAAGGGCCTATCGGCTCGATCGGTCTGTTCCAGAGCGAAACCGGCCAGCCCGAGATCGGCTATTGGATCGGCAAGCCCTATTGGGGACAGGGCTTGGCCTCCGAAGCCCTGCGCGGTCTGCAAGATTGGGCCAAGAACGTGCAGGGACGGCGCTATCTGACGGCCGGGCACTTTGCCGACAATCCGGTTAGCGGCCAAGTGCTGATCAAGGCGGGCTTTCTCTATACCGGAGAGGTTCGCACCCTCTTTTCTCAGGCGCGAAACACCACCGTGCCCTCACGCATGATGGTCTGGCTGGCCTAGAGGGCCGATTTCAGATGGGCAATAACCTCGTCTACCGCCGCACGGGTGGGCTCCCCGGCCGCATCGATCAGGTCGCCGGTAAAGACGCTGTGGGGCGGAACCATGCCTTGAGGGTTACCGGCACTGTCAGGAAGGCTTGTGCCGACAAAGCCATCGCCCAGCGCCGTCTGCAGGGCTTCAAAGCGGGCCGGACGACAGAGGCGGTCACCCTCAAACCGGTAGCCTCTGACCACCAGCCCCTCATCGCGAATACGGGCCTGAACCTTGGCCAGATCGGCAGGCGAAATATCGATCTGACCATGATCGCTGACAGGCATGCTGGGCTGGCTGAGGATCGGCAACCGAACCACTGGATCGACCGCCATCGAAAGGGCAAAGCCGCCGGTCAGGCACATGCCCACCACCCCAACGCCCTTCCCACCGCACTCTTCGTGGGCCTGCGCCGCCAAGGGCCGCAGCCATTCGACTATGGGACTGGACGCCCCGGTCTTGAACAGATGAAATTCCCGCGAGATGCACAGCCCGGCGACCAGGCCCAAACTCGGCTTGGCCCTATTGCTGGCATCGGGCCGCCCCAAAAGGATCGGCGCATAGACCCGAAGGCCAGATGCCGCGAGCCAACGGCAAAATCGCGCCACCGGCGGGGTGAAGCCAAAGACCTCGTGAATAACAATGACGGCAGGGCCAGACTCGCCCAAAGTCAGCACCGGCTTGGTTTTTCCGTTGTATTTCAGATCCCGACGCGAAAAATCGTCAATGTCAGTGCTCAGAAGCGTCGTCATCTCTTTCCCCATCCGCCCATTTGTCGATATGAACGCTGATGAAGTTTCTAGACCAATGCAAGATTTACATCCGCTCCGGTGACGGAGGCGGCGGCTCCGTGTCCTTTCGCCGGGAAAAGTTCATCGAATATGGTGGTCCCGACGGCGGTGACGGCGGCAATGGCGGTGATGTTTGGATTGAGGCCGTCGACGGTCTCAACACCCTGATCGACTTTCGCTATCAGCAGCACTTCAAGGCCGATACCGGCGTCCACGGCATGGGCCGCAATCGGCATGGCCATAATGGCGAAGATATTGTCCTAAGAGTCCCCGTCGGCACTGAGGTGCTCGAAGAGGACAAGGAAACGGTGGTCTGCGACCTCGACCGTCCCGGCATGCGCGTGCGCTTGGCCAAGGGGGGCAATGGCGGCTTTGGTAATGCCTATTTCAAGAGCTCGATCAATCAGGCCCCCAAATATGCCAATCCAGGCCTAGAGGGTCAGGAAAAGTGGATCTGGCTGCGGCTGAAACTGATCGCCGATGCCGGACTGGTCGGTCTGCCCAATGCGGGTAAGTCGACCTTCCTCGCCGCCGCCTCAGCCGCCAAGCCCAAGATCGCCGACTATCCCTTCACCACCTTGACCCCCAATCTTGGGGTGGTGGACCTGTCGACGCAGGAACGGTTCGTTCTGGCCGACATTCCCGGCCTGATCGAAGGCGCCTCCGATGGCGCAGGGCTGGGCACCAAGTTCCTTGGCCATGTCGAGCGCACCGCCGTGCTCATCCACCTGATCGACGCGACCCAAGAGGATGTGGTTGGCGCTTGGGCGACCATTCGCGGCGAGCTCGAAGCCTATGGCGCAGGCCTCGCAGACAAGCCAGAACTCTTAGCGCTCAACAAGGCCGACGCCCTCTTGCCCGAAGAGCGGGCGCAAAAGGTCGCTGAGATCGAGGCCGCCGCTGGCATCACCCCCTATGTGATCTCGGGTGTCTCCGGCGAGGGCGTGCGTGATATTCTGCGCCTCGCCCACGGCAAGATCCGCGCCGCACGGGTGATAGAAAAGGCCGCCGCCCTCAAGCTCGGCAAGACCTTGGCCCCGACCGAGGATGATCCTGACAAGGACTGGGCCCCATGAACCGGCTGACAACCGCCCACCGGGTGGTGGTCAAGGTCGGCTCAGCCCTTCTGGTCGATCCCGCTGCCGGACAGGCCAATCATGCTTGGCTGGCCAGCATGGCCGCCGATGTGGCGCGCATGAGGGCAAGGGGCCAACAGGTGCTGATCGTCTCGTCAGGCTCGGTGGCCTTGGGGCGTCAGCGCTTAGGTCTGGGCCGCCGCGCCCTGACCCTGCCGGAAAAACAGGCCGCTGCCGCTGCGGGCCAAAGCCTTCTGATGCGCGCTTGGGAACAGGCCTTTGAGCCCCACGCCCTGACGACGGCGCAAATTCTTCTGACCCGAGATGATACCGAGACCCGCCGCCGCTGGCTCAATGCCCGCGCCACGGTCGAGACCCTGCTCGAGCTTGGGGCCACGCCGGTGATCAATGAGAATGATACGGTGGTCACCGAAGAGATCCGCTATGGCGATAATGACCGCTTAGCTGCCCGCGTCGCCCAGATGATCGGGGCCGATATGCTGGTGCTGCTATCGGACATTGACGGGCTCTACACGGCCGATCCACGCAGCAACCCTGCGGCCCAGCACATTCCCGTCGTTCACGAAATCACGCCCGAGATCGACGCCATGGCGGGCGGCGCCAATAGCGGCGCAGGGGTTGGCACGGGCGGCATGGCCACCAAGCTGATCGCCGCGCGCATTGCAGGGGGCGCAGGCTGCGCGACCCTGATCACCATCGGCTCAGGAGAGGCCCCCTTGAAGGCGGCCGAAGAGGGCGCGCGCTCGACCCTCTTTGAGCCCTCCACCACGCCCGCCGCCGCCTATAAGCAGTGGATTGCCGGATCGCTGGCCCCGCAAGGCCGGGTGACGGTGGATGCGGGCGCAGAACGGGCCTTGCGTTCTGGCAAGAGCCTCTTGCCTGCGGGCGTGCGCGCCGTCGAGGGCCGGTTTGAAAAGGGCGATGCGGTGGCTATTGTCGGCGAAGATGGCCGCGAATTTGCCCGGGGCCTCGTGCGTTATGACGCTGGCGAAACCGAACGGGTTCAGGGCGTCAGATCCAGCCAGATCGAAGCGATCCTTGGCTATTCGGGCGGTCCGACCCTGATTCATGCTGACGATCTGGCCCTGCTTCACAGCTAAGCCCAACCTTCCGAACACCGCCAATTCCAGCGCCTTTCGCTTGTTCCACTTGCCAATCTCCCTTTCAGGCGGCAAAGCGGAGTTATGATCGAAGAGAGCAAAAGCCTAGATGGGGTGATGGCGGCGATGGGCGAGGCGGCCCGGCGCGGCGCTGAGGCCTTGCGGCTGTCCTCTGCCGAGACCCGAACGGCTGCGATCCTCGCCATGGCCGGAGCGGTACGCGCCTCTGCGGACGCCATCTTAGCTGCCAATGCCAAGGACCTTGCCGCCGCTGAGACCAATGGCGTCACCGGTCCGATGTTAGAGCGCCTGATGCTCAATCCCGACCGGATCGAGGCCATGGCGGCAGGATTAGAAGCGGTCTCACAGATCCCCGATCCACTGGGCCGGGTCACCGACCATTGGGTCCGTCCCAATGGCCTCGACTTTAGCCGGGTGCGCACCCCCATCGGCGTCATTGCCATCATCTATGAGAGCCGCCCCAACGTTACGGCGGACGCAGCGGCCCTTTGCATACGCTCGGGCAATGCGGCCGTCCTGCGCGGCGGATCAGAATGCCTCGCCTCCAACATGGCCATCCATGCGGCTGTGACGGCAGGCCTTGAGGCTGCTGGCCTGCCCGCCGCCTGCGTCCAGACCGTGCCAACGACCGACCGCGACGCTGTGGGCCTGATCCTTGCGGGCCTGAAGGATACAAAAGGCCATCGCTGCCTTGACCTGATCATTCCGCGCGGCGGCAGGAGCCTTGTCGCCCGCGTCCAAGCCGATGCCCGCGCGCCGGTTCTGGGCCACTTGGAGGGCCTTTGCCACACCTTCGTTCATCAAGAGGCTGACCTCGCCAAGGCCAGAGCCATCGTGGTCAATGCCAAGCTGCGCCGCGTCTCGGTCTGCGGCTCGCTCGAGACCTTGCTGATCGACAAGGTCGCGGCTGAGCGCCTGCTGGTGCCCATTGCCGCCGACCTTTTGGCCAAGGGTTGCGAACTGCGCGGCGACGAAGCGGCCTGCGCCCTCGTGCCCCAGATGATTCCTGCGACGCTCGAAGACTGGACCACCGAATATCTGGCGCCGATCCTGTCAGTCAGGATCGTCGATGGCGTTGCTGGGGCCGCCGACCATATCCGCCACTATGGCTCGGGCCATACGGACGCGATCATCACCGAAAATAGCGCTGTGGCCGAAGCCTTCATCGCTGAGGTGGACTCCGCCATCGTGCTGGTCAATGCCTCGACCCAGTTTGCCGATGGCGGCGAGTTTGGATTTGGAGCCGAAATCGGCATTGCCACTGATAAGTTACACGCAAGGGGGCCCGTTGGGGCCGAGCAACTGACGACGTTCAAATATGTGGTTCGCGGGACAGGCCAGACGCGGCCCTGACGCCGGTCGTCCCAAGGCGCTGCGTCCCGGGTTTCACCTGGAGCGGGGTCAAAGGGTCGGTCTGTTCGGTGGCTCCTTTAATCCCCCACATTCGGGCCATGCCCATGTGGCCCGCACGGCTATGGCCCATCTCGATCTGGACCGGGTGCTGTGGCTGGTCTCACCGCAAAACCCCTTAAAGCCCGCCGGCCAAACGGCAGACCTGTCCGAGCGTATGGCCCAGACCCGGGAGGTGGCCAAGACCGCCTGCCAAGGCCTGTCGATGATTGTGTCGGATGTCGAATCTCGCATTCAGGCTCGCTACACGATCGACACCCTGCGCGCGCTCAAGGCCCGCCATCCGGGAGTCCAGTTTGTCTGGATCATGGGGGCGGACAATCTCGCCCAGTTCCATCGCTGGCGCGGTTGGTTACAGATCATGCAGCTCATGCCCGTCGCAGTCATTGCCCGCCCCGGTAGCCTGCTGCGCAGCCGCTTTGCCCCAGCGGCCAAGCGTTTTGCCTCATCGCGCATTGATGATGCCGCCAGCCGAGGGCTCGCCAGCCGCCCCGCCCCGGCTTGGGTCTATCTCAATGCCC
>Ga0214919_10001800_pt1 | contig 34504 bp, 25 predicted proteins | sample LL1503_MetaG_FD_177994 | JGI IMG/M metagenome (GOLD analysis project Ga0214919, IMG submission 177994) | Freshwater microbial communities from Lake Lanier, Atlanta, Georgia, United States - LL-1503 | ecosystem: Environmental > Aquatic > Freshwater > Lake | place: USA: Georgia | collected...
AATCATTTGCACGCTGATAATTAATTCTCCTTTAGAAAGTACTTGATCGGCAGTTAAATGCAATGATTCTAAACTTGGTTTTCTTACAATACTAAATAGCAATAAATCATAAACGTCAACAAAGAAACCTAGTGCACCAACAATTACTGGTAGCGAAAAAATACCTAACTCTTTTTGTGTGTGGGTACGCATAAAGTGACTAAGCTTTTTTTCCTTTATTAAATACCAATTTCATTATTACTGGAGCAGTGGTAATAAGTACTATACCTAAAACAATAATTTCTAAATGGTGTTTTAAATCAAAACCAAATTGAGAGAGAATCCATTTTTGTAAAAAATGTCCGCCAACAAGCATGCTAAAAACCCATGCAATAGATCCTATAATATTGTACAAAACGAATTTTGCTTTTTGCATCTGAACAATTCCAGCAACAATGGGTGCAAAGGTTCTAATAATTGGAATAAATCTTGCAACAATAATTGCTCCACCGCCATGCTTCTCATAGAATTCATGTGCTTGTTCTAGGTAGGTTCTTTTAAATAATACATTCTCTTTCCAACCATACATAGCCGGACCAACTTTTCTGCCAAACCAATACCCTGTTGCATTTCCAACAATTCCTGCAGCTGCAATCAATACTAATATCACCAATAAATCAATGTATTCATTGCCAGTAGACACTACTTCGTTTGCTAAATTGGTGCTATAAATTCCTGCAACAAATAACAAACTATCTCCTGGTAAAAAAAATCCTGCAAACAATCCTGTTTCAGCAAATACCACAAACATTATTAACCACAACCCGCCGTGTTCAATATAAAATTGGGGTTGTAATAATTGACTCCAATGAAAAGCAGTTGAAATAAAAGCATCTAACATATAGGGATATTAAATTGTGTTTACAGGACTAGTTAATTCATTTTCCCATTTGCTAACCACCGTGGTTGCAAGTGCATTGCCTAATACATTAGTTGCTGTTCTAAACATATCGCAAAAATGATCGATTGGTAAAATTAATGCAATGCCTTCGGGTGGAATATGAAACATGGCACAAGTGGCAGTTACTACTACTAATGAAGCCCTTGGCACACCGGCAATACCTTTACTAGTAAGCATTAACACAATCAGCATGGTAAACTGCGTACCTAAATCTAAATGAATATTATAAGCTTGTGCAATAGCAATGCTTGCAAAAGTCATATACATCATACTTCCATCAAGGTTAAAAGAATAACCCAATGGCAAAATGAAAGAAACGATTTTGTCTTTACAACCAAACTTTTCTAATTCTTCTGTTAGTTTAGGAAATACCGCTTCGCTACTAGTAGTACTAAAAGCAATAATTAATGGCGGAAAAATAGCTTTGAGTAATTGTGGCATTCTTTTTCCTAGAATAATAAAACCTACCGTAATTAATATCACCCATAAAATTGAAATACCCATTAAAAAATAGAGTAGGTATTTTCCATAAAAAATAAATACTTCCAACCCCTTTGTTGCTATAACAGCTGCTATTGCACCAAACACACCCAATGGCGCAAAACTCATTACGTAGCCCACCATCTTTAAAATCACATGTGCTACTGCATCCAAACCTTTCACAATAATTTTTCCTTTATCGCCCAAAGCAGCAGTTGCTATCCCGAAAAAAATACTAAAAATAACCAACTGTAAAATTTCATTGTTGGCCATTGCTTCAAACACACTTTTTGGAAACACATGCTCCACAAATTTTATCAAACTAAATTCTTGTGTTTTGCCCACCAAATCTTTGGCACCTGAAATATCTGCATTACTCAAATCCATTCCAGCACCTGGCTGTAAAAAATTCACCAATAACATCCCCAAACACAAACTAGTAAATGAGGCAGATACAAACCAAAGTAAGGCTTTACCTCCCACCCTTCCTACCGACTGCAAATCGCCGAGTTTGGCAATTCCTACCACAAGGGTTGAAAATACCAATGGTGCAATGATCATTTGAACCAAACGTAGAAATACAGTAGTAAGTAACTTGATGTTTTTAGAAAATGATTCAATGAATACAGGCGTAGACTGCGTATGAATGATATAACCGAGTATCATACCGGCAATCATTGCTATTACAATATACAGGGTAAGCTTATTTGATTTTTGCATAGAAACCTTCAATTATTACTGCAATATATGATATAAAGATATATGCCTAAAAATCACTTACCCTAGCCATTTGTAAAAGTTTTCGATCAATAAAGAAGAAATGATTATTTTGCCTAATCTTTAGTTTTATTCAAAGAAATTAACCAACTGTACTATGAGTTTATTTAGAAAAAAAGATTTAGCTGCAATGCTAGCCCAATCTGAAGATGGTGGAAAAGGTTTAAAACGCACACTAGGTGCTGGAAACCTTATTGCACTAGGTGTTGGTGCTATTATAGGCGCTGGATTATTTGTAAGAACAGCCGCTGCAGCAGGTCAAGCCGCTGGTCCAGCAGTAACTTTATCCTTTATTGTTGCCGCCATTGGTTGCGCATTTGCAGGATTGTGTTATGCTGAATTTGCCGCAATGATTCCTATTTCAGGGAGCGCATACGCGTATTCATATGTAACAATGGGCGAAACGGTTGCCTGGATTATAGGTTGGGCTTTAATTATGGAATATGCATTAGGAGCAGCCACTGTTTCTATTGCTTGGAGCGAATATTTAAACAAGCTGCTGGGAGGAGGCATACCTTATGAATGGAGCCATTCGCCTTTTGAAAGCGTCACAGACACAGCAGGAATACTACATCATGGTATCATGAATGCACCTGCACTTGTTATTCTTTTATTATTAACCCTATTGTTAATTAAAGGAACACAAGAATCTGCTATGGTAAATGCCATTATTGTATTTATTAAAGTAGCCATTGTAATTTTATTTATTATTCTAGGATGGCAGTTTATTCGTCCTGAAAACCATACACCTTATTTAATTCCTGCTAACCAACCTCCATTAATTGATGCTACCGGAAAAGTCATTGCCGATTACTCAGGTGCTTTCAAACACGGATGGGGTGGTGTTTTAGGCGGAGCTGCTATTGTATTTTTTGCCTTTATTGGTTTTGATGCAGTATCCACTGCAGCACAAGAAGCAAAAAATCCAAAAAGAGATATGCCAATTGGAATTCTAGGCTCTTTAGTGGTATGTACTATTTTGTATATTTTATTCGGACACGTTTTAACTGGCGTTGCCAATTGGAAAGATTTCGTAGATCCATTAAAAGGTCGCGAAGCTTCAGTAGCCTATGCTATATCTACTTATATGACAGGTTATGGCTGGTTAGCCACCGCTGTTACTGTTGCTATTTTAGCAGGATTCTCTTCTGTTATTTTAGTGATGTTAATGGGTCAGTCAAGGGTATTCTATTCTATGGCCAATGATGGTTTATTGCCAAAAGTTTTCTCTGATTTACATCCAAAATTCAGAACACCTTATAAGTCTAACTGGATTTTATTTGTATTTGTAGGAACTTTTGCGGCATTTGTACCAGGCAGTGTAGCTGGCGATTTAACTTCATTCGGAACCTTATTTGCCTTTGTATTGGTGAGTGCTGGTATTTGGATTTTGAGGGTTAAATCTCCAGAATTAGAAAGATCATTCAAAACCCCATTGGTGCCATTGGTGCCTATTTTGGGTGCAGTGATTTGCTTAGCAATGATTGCAGCCTTGGATGGGCAAACTTTAAAAGTTGCTTTTGGATGGATGGCAATAGGACTGGTGGTTTACTTCCTTTACAGTAGGAAACATAGCAAATTGCAAAACCCAAAAGATTAGTGATATTATTACAAAGTCTTCTGATTTTGAAAAATACTAGTAATTAAATAATAGTAAAACGCCCCGTTCAAAATTGTACGAACGGGGCGTTTTTTGTTTACACTTGGCTACTACAATTAGTTACATTAATTTTACCATCCTTGAACATCATCATTTTAATTAAATATTATGGGTAGGATTTTTGAAGTAAGAAAAGCAACCATGTTTGCCCGCTGGGATAGAATGGCCAAACAATTTACCCGAATAGGTAAAGAAATTGTCATTGCAGTTAAAGCAAGTGGACCAGATATAGCCACCAATCCCGCGCTACGTAGGTGTTTTCAAAATGCCAAAAGTGTAGGTATGCCAAAAGACCGTGTAGAAGCGGCTATTAAGCGTGCCATGGGTAAAGACACTAGTAACTACGAAGAAATATTATACGAAGGATATGCGCCCCATGGTGTTGCCTTACTAGTAGAAACAGCCACCGACAACCATGTTAGAACGGTAGCGAATGTAAAAAGTCATTTCAACAAAGGACATGGCGCTTTAGGAAATAGCGGTAGTGTTAGTTTTCAATTTAAAAAAATGGGTGTGTTTAAATTGAAACTTGAAGGCCTTGATATGGACGAATTAGAATTGGAACTAATTGACCATGGCTTAGACGAATTAGGAGAAAGCACCGACGAAAATGATTTACCTATTTTAGTATTGCGTTGCGCATTTGCCGATTTTGGAAACTTACAAAAAGCAATGGAAGATAAAGGTCTTAGCCCTTTGAGTGCCGAGTTAGAATGGATTCCAACAACAACGGTTCCAGTAACAGACGAACAAGCCGAAGATATTAGCAAATTAATTGATCGTTTAGAACAAGACGAAGACGTTAATAAAGTATTCCATAATATGGGATAATGCCTTACTAATAATATTTACTCCACCCATTAATTTTTAAAAAACTTAATGGGTGTTTTTTTTTTATTCTTGCATCATTTCTCTAATCACCGAAATAATTTCCTCGGCATTAGGCTTGCTAAAATAATCGCCATCACTACCATATCCTGGACGGTTGGCTTTACCTGTAATGGTTCTAGGATTTACATCTAGCCATTGATAGCCGGCTTGTTTTTCCATCACTTGTGTATACATGTATGCCGAGGCCCCGCCTGGAACATCTTCATCAATAAATACAATACGATTGGTTTTCTTTAATGATGCAACAATACTATGATTAATATCAAAAGGCAATAGTGTTTGCACATCCACAACCTCACAACTAATACCAAATTTTTCTAAACGATCTGCCGCGTCTTGAATAATACGCAAAACAGAACCATAAGAAACAATGGTAATATCATCACCCGTTCTAATGATTTCTGGCTCTCCCAATGGCACAGTATAATCTAATAAATTAGCTGGCATTTTTTCTTTTAGTCGATAGCCATTCAAACACTCAATCACCACTGCGGGATCATTGCTTTGCAATAAAGTATTATACATTCCAACAGCTTGCGCCATGTTTCTTGGCACACATACATACAAACCTCTGAGTGCATTAATAATCATACCTAGTGGCGATCCACTATGCCAAATACCTTCTAAACGATGCCCCCTTGTTCTAATAATTAAAGGAATACTTTGTTGCCCCTTTGTTCTAAAATGTGTGGTAGCAACATCGTCACTTAATGGCTGTAATCCGTATAATAAATAGTCGAGGTATTGTATTTCGGCAATAGGTCTTAATCCGCGCAAAGACAATCCTATGGCTTGTCCTATAATGGTAAGTTCTCTAATGCCAGTATCTAAAATTCTATCTCCGCCGTGTTTGTCTTGTAATCCTGCAAAACCTTGGTTCACATCTCCAATATGTCCTACGTCTTCACCAAAAGCAAATACGGTAGGATTTGCGGTGAATAGTGCATCGAAATATTTATTTAAAATTTCATAGCCGTTTACAAGTGGTGCATCAAAAGCAATTAATGGATTAACCTGAGGCACTTTTAGTGCAGATTTAGGACCTTCATTGTATAAATGACTATTATAAACGTGCAAGTTTTCTGCCAACAAATAATCGTAGTAAGCCTTTATTTCATTAAAGGAAGGTGAGTGTGGTGCCAATTCAAGTGTTAATGCCAATGAGCGCATAATATCTCTATTAAGCGGTTCTTTATTGGCCAATAAATCTTCGGATAGTTTTCTAATTTGGTTATAAACATCCATATCATTTACTATCGTTGATTGCATTAATGATGCAGTATGCGCAACGGTTTCCTTAATAGGATGAATATATTTTTCCCAAGCAAGATTTTTTTGCGCTTTTACATGCTCTTTTGCTTCAGATTCAATGAGTAATAATTCATCGGCAGAACCCAATGCATTTTCTATCACCCATTCACGCATTTTTTTCAAACAATCCCAATCGCGCTCCCAGTCTAAACGTTCTTGACTTTTGTAACGCTCATGACTTCCACTGGTTGAATGACCTTGCGGTTGTGTTACTTCTTCTACATGAAAGAGCACAGGCACATGGGTTTCGCGTACACGTTGCAAAGCAGATTCAAACACTTCGCACATGCCTGCATAATCCCAAGCTTTTACTTTGTAAATATGAATACCATTTGTGAATTCTGTTTTTTCAAAACCCTTTAATGCATCTGATATGGAGCCTTTGGTTGTTTGAAAATTTTTAGGAACTGAAATCCCATATCCATCATCCCAAACAAATACCGCTAATGGAACTTGTAGTACGCCTGCAGCATTAATGGTTTCCCAAAAATGACCTTCGGTTGTAGCCGCATCGCCGATTGTACAAAAACAAATTTCATTTCCGTTATGACTAAGGGTATCTAGTTTTTGTAATTCTTTTGATTGTCTAAAACATTTTGAAGCAAATGCTAAACCTAGCGCTCTTGGCATTTGACCTGCAGTAGGCGCAATATCGGAAGAAACATTTTTTCTATTCGCCAAATCTAACCAGTTGCCATTATCATCTACAAAACGTGTGGCAAAATGCGAACTCATTTGTCGACCAAAACTGAAAGGATCATTTTTTGTATCTGCAAATAATTGCGCAAAATATTGTTGTACACTTGCTAACCCTGTAGCAAACATAAAAGTTTGGTCTCTGTAATAGCCACTCCTAAAATCGCCGGGTTGAAAAAATTTAGCCATGGCCACTTGTGCCACTTCTTTTCCATCGCCAAAAATGCCAAACTTGGCTTTCCCAGATAATACCTCTCTTCTACCCAATAAGCTAGTTTCTCTGCTGATCACCGCAAAGCGATAATCGTCAAGTACTGCTTTGCGAAAGCCTTCAAAAGAAAGCATGTCGGCTGTTTGTTCTAAAGGAGTGGATATATCCATACAACAAAATTAACACTACCAACTGAATTGACTCACAGAAATCAGCATCGGTTTAGCACTTATTTTTAACAAAATATCACGAAAACCCTTTTTTCTTGCGTTTTAACCCATTCTAAACATAAAGTCTTAAAAAAAACATAATCTGATGCCTAGAAAAAATTAGTTTTGGTATCTTCACATTTAAATATATAAAAATGAAAAAAATATTGGCAGTTTCATTGGCTTTTTTTGCTGTACTAAATGTATTTAGTCAAACTAGTTTAACGCCTACAGTAAAAGATGTTAATACCCAATTGGATATTAAAAACGGAGCTTATGATTTTGGTAAAATTAGTTTTGGTAAGCCTGTTGAATATGTTGTAGAAATGAAGAACATTGGTAAAGACACATTAACTATTCTTTCTGCACAACCTGGTTGTGGATGTACTACACCCAGTTTTGTACCCAACGAAAAGTTTGGACCTAACCAGTCTGTAAAAATGACTATCCGCTTCAACGGCAGTGCAGTTGGAACTTTCACTAGATATGTTGATGTAAATTTTTCTGGTGGCCTTACTAAAAAATTAACTTTTAACGGAGAAGGTATCCAAGAAGCCGCTCCTGCAACACCTGCTGCAACAACCACTCCAAGTAATACTCAAAAAAGTCAAAACAAATAACCCATGAAAAAATTATTATTTATTTCTGCTCTTTTTGTAGCACAATTCTGTTATGCGCAAGCGCCCACTACAGATGTTCAATTCCCTATTCAAAACCACCAATTTGGAAAAGTTAAAAAGGGCGTACCTGTAACTTTTGTATTTAGTTTTAAGAATGTTTCTGAAAAACCAGTGGTTATTGAATTTGCAAATGCTGAGTGTGGTTGCACTACGCCAGAATATCCTAAAACACCGGTAACAAAAGGGCAATCTAATACTATTAAAGTAACGTACAACGCAGCTACAGAAGGTGTTTTCAAGAAAAATGTGAATGTAAAATTCGCTAATTCTACACAACCTTATGTATTAACCATTGAAGGTGAAGTACTTCCCGAAAAACCAGCTGCAACTCCTCCAAAATAAATTCAACAATATCAAGAAATTTCAAGAGGTTGTTTCTTTTAGTAGAAACAGCCTCTTTTTTGTTGATAAGGTAAATAAGCGCATTTATTTTTTCATCCATTTTCTTTTTATTACCTGCTAGGCAATACTATCTTTGCAATATGCTAACGATAAGTCAACGAGGCCAAGAAATGCCCGCCTCCCCAATCAGAAAACTGGTACCTTATGCAGAAGCCGCAAAAGCTAGGGGCACCAAAGTATACCACTTAAATATTGGTCAACCCGATATTGAAACACCAAAAATGGTGTTGGATGCTGTACGAAACAGTGATTTTAAAGTGCTAGAATACAGCCATAGTGCGGGAAATGAATCGTATCGACGAAAGCTAGTTAGCTACTATGCCTCAGTAGGCATACAGGTAAACCAACAACAAATTATTATTACTACTGGCGGTAGTGAAGCTATTCAGTTTGGCTTTTTAGCTTGCTTAGATGCAGGAGACGAAGTAATTATTCCTGAACCATTTTATGCCAACTACAATGGATTTGCAGTAGCTGCAGGTGTAACAGTGGTTCCTATTACTTCTACAATTGAAACAGGGTTTGCACTTCCACCAATTGCAGATTTTGAAGCCAAAATAACACCTCGTACAAAAGCGATTGTTATTTGCAATCCTAATAATCCAACGGGTTATTTGTATAGCAAAGAAGAAATGGAACAATTGAAAGAGATTGTTTTAAAACATAAGCTCTTTTTGTTTTCAGACGAAGCCTATCGTGAATTTTGTTACGAAGGAACACAAACTAGTGCCATGCACCTTACTGGCATTGATGACCACGTAATTATCATGGACACCATCAGCAAACGATATAGCGCTTGTGGCGGAAGAATTGGTGCATTTGTTTGTAAGAATCAAAAAGTACTAGATGCGGTAATGAAATTTGCACAAGCCAGACTTAGTCCCCCAAGTTTTGCGCAAATTGCTGGAGAAGCGGCCATTGATTTACCAGCTAATTATTTTGATACTACCAAAGCCGAATATAAATCTCGACGAGACCTAATTGTAAAAAGGCTCAATGCAATGGAAGGCGTATTTTGTCCAAACCCTGGAGGTGCATTTTATGCCATGGCCAAATTACCAATTGATGATGCCGATATTTTTTGCCAATGGCTATTAGAATCTTATAGCTACGAAGGGGCTACAGTGATGCTTGCACCAGCAACTGGTTTTTACGGCACACCGGGCTTAGGAAAAAAAGAAGTCCGTTTAGCATACGTATTAAATTTAAATGATATAAATAATGCGATGGATTGTTTAGAGAATGCACTTAAAGCTTATTCTAAGATAAATAGTTGATTTTAATTTATTTATGATTTTTTAATTTATTGAATCGTTCCAATATTTTATATTTATTTTTTTGTAATGTGTTTTTATTTTACAATTTTTATATTTTTTTAGATGATAATAAAATAAATATGTTGAATTATTAAAATAATTACTATGAATATAAGTGAATCCCCTTACTTTTGCAATGTCAATAACAAAGGATTAAATCATTAAAGAAAATACTTTAAAAAGTTAAAGACACAGTGCAAAAAAATTAGAATAAAGACTTTTCTTATATGGCAAGCAATCGAAGACGACCCCTGTTTCTACAGGGGTCAACTTTTTTAGGGTAGGTCAGCGTAAAGGTTCAGATTTCTAAAATAAATTAAGCTTTCTCTAAGTTTTCTAATAGTCTTAAGCAAATTATACACCTAGTATATTGATCCAATTAATACAATAAGTACAACTTATCTGAAATAATTTACTGCGCTTTAACATTAAAAAATTTCAGTATTGTTTTAATTCATCAGAAAAATCCGATAATTACATTGATTTAAAAAGCAAACACTTAATTAGTTTTCTTCCATTATCATTCGCTCATGAGTCGACTATATAATTTCATTCTTTTTATCAGTTTAATATGTTTCACAAAAAAAATGGAAGCACAAGCATACCATGCCATTCATGGATCTCCTTATGCTGGCGCTACTAGTATTTTTAATAATCCTGCATCTGGTGTTAATAGTATTTACAAATATGACCTCACCCTGTTTTCATTTCAAACAACAGTTGCAGCCAATTACTTAACACTACTCAATACAACACTTACGAATCCTAGTAATGCCATTTTAAGTTTTGATGAAGGAAGAAATAGTCATTACGCACACCAAAATTTAGACCTTAATTTGTTTTCATTGCAATATAAAATTGATGAAAAAAGATCTTTCTCTATTGGCCTTCGCGGAAGGATGTATAACCATTTAAAAACTTCTCCATTAATTGGAAACGATACTATTACTAGTAATTTAAGTTTTTTAAAAGCCAATCGTAGCACCCCATTTATAGATGGTTATATTACGCATGCTGGATGGCTTGAAACCAACTTAAATTATTCGCAAGTTTTGGTTGAATCAAAAAATCAACGACTAACAGGCGGCATTACAGTGAATCTTTTACGAGGTCTTTCGGGGGCTTATGCTAAAATAAATAAAATAAGTGTTTCTGAATTTGTTAATGGTAAAGATACTGGCTATGGATTAGTAAGCGGAGGCGTTAAATATGCCTATTCAAATAACTACGACAATGCAAATACCAATATTAGTTCTTCGCAATTAGTGAAAGATTTTCTGAAAAATTCTTTGTCTAGAATAGGTATTAGTTTGGGAATGGAATACAGTATTTATAATAATGAAATAGCATATAATAATCCAATTAACTACTCATGGAAAATTGGATTAAGCATTATGGACATAGGCCATAACACATTAAAACCAAGCGAATATTCAGGAAATTTTTATACTCCTAAAGCTAATATTACAGATGCAGTTCTAGGAGATAAATTTAGCAATATCCCTGCAATAGATGCTTTTAGAGATTCCTTAAAAACGATGTTTCAAAATTATGATGCTATAACCAGTAACTACACAATTAGTACACCTACTCGAATTATAGTAAACATAGACAAAAATTTAGGTCACCATTTTGCAGTAAATACAGAGTTGAATATGAATTTATTTTCAACTGCAAATTATTCAAAACTGCTAACTAGAGAATTAAATTTACTTACTGTAACACCCAGATGGGAAACAATTTTATTAGCATGCTATATGCCCATTCAATACAATACGCAGGGAAATTTATGGATTGGTGCCGCTTTAAAATTTGGTCCATTAACCATTGGCTTGCATGATATTAGTTGGACGAAAAAAATAAGCTCTATAAATGGTGGTGGTTATATTCTATTTAGCCTACACCCATTTAATACAAAAAAAGTTATTAACCGATTTGATTGTCCTGAATAAATGCAGCATCTTTAATTTTGTAGTTAGTGTTTTAGTCGGTACTTTTTTAACACTTTAGGACTATTGAAATACTTATTTAATTCTTCTTCTGTCATGTTATTATTTAGCCCCAATGGCACATCAATCAACTGCATTTGAATTTGTTTTAATTCATCTTTTAATTGATTGGTTTTTTGCACAATGGCAGGATCTCTTTCGGCTATTAAACTATTATCTGCTAATCTGTATTCTAACCTTTTAATGGAAGTTCTCACCATTGATGCTTGGTTTTGATCATATGCCCTTTGTGGTGAAACGGCTTCTTTTATAGGCACTAATGATATACCTACACTTGGTAATATTTTTCCTAACTGTTTACTGCTTTCTGTAACAGATGTTGACATAATTGTTCCAGACAATGTAGTTGATGATGCTGTTATATCAAAAACAGTTCGAGTGTCTTTTACTTTTTTAATGCTTTTGTCTAGTTGTAAAAAAGAGTACTTTAATCCCAGTATATACCTATTCAATACTTTCACTTGTGTTTGATATGCTTGGAGTGCTAATGGATAGTTTAAAGCATCTTTAATAATTACTTTTACTAAAGCTGTATCTCGAGATTGAAAACGAGTAGCCCCAACAAAATTGATGAGTACAATTTTTACTTTCCCAGAATCAGCTTCTTTTACAAAATCAAATCCAGGGCTCCAACTAAAATCGTCATCACAATGTCTTACAGGTGTTACATTCCTCAATGGCATATTTGAATAGTAAGTTATATTTTCAATAGGAAAACTGCCTGCCTCACATTGCACTTTAAAATTTAATGTATCTCCTTCTTCAATTGTTACAACAGGACTTACTGATAGTTTTAATTTAGACGGAATAATTTCTGTGTTGTAAAACATTAAAACAAAACTTGTATCAATTTTTTCGGTTGGGTGATCTGGCTTATTTACGCCAAGTACAATTTTATATTCATAATCATATTTTAACTTGCCAGATAAAAAAAATGATTTTGACGCTTTAAAAGTTATTCGACCATCATCCTTGTTAATTTGCATGCCAATTGGCGCATTACGTAAATACCAAAAATAATTTCCTTGTTTATTGATTATAGGTTGATAATGCAATACTGAGTCTGCAGCTAGTGTAATATAAGGCGAAAGATTACTCATCCTTAGTAATGTATCAACTGGCATTGCTGCAATTTCTGGCACTGTATCATGTGCTATTATTGGAACAGTGTCTGTTTTAAGATTTACTTTAATTGGGGCGTCAATTGCGTATATGTTTTTGATATTATTTGCAAACAAACTACTTGAAAAACCACAGAACATAAGTAACGCTATAAACTTAAACATAGATCGCGTTTTATTTGAAAATTGAAAAACATAGAAATACAAATAATCAAGTGTAATTTACAAACTAATCCCGTATTCTTTCAATGATTTTCTGATCATTTCCATTGCTCTAGACATATGGGTCTTAACGGTTAATAGAGAAATGTTAAACCTAGTGGCAATTTCACTAGCGATGCTGTTGCAGTATTTATGGGTAAATACGCAGCAGAAAATACATCTTTTGATATAGACGGAATCATTTCTGTAAAATCTGCAATAGGGTTAGTATTTGTAATACTACTTTTATTTGCTTTTTTATTTATAGACTAGTGGTCATGGGTACAAGAAAGGAAATTCAGAATCAATTTTAAAATTTGGAAATAAAAAATTTATTTTTTATTCATTTTAGCACGATCAAACATTGAAGCAATTGTTACCGGTACTCCATTGTTCTTTTTGCTTTCATCTGCTGCTTCCATAAAAGCAACAATTTCAAGGGTGTCTTTTTTATTAACTGGTGGTACTCCTGTTTGAAAAAATTCAATAACCTTTAACAACAATGGATTATACCCAACATGTGGACCAACTGGGGTATTCATTTTTTCTCCAAACACAGTTCCGCCATAATCTTGTTTGCCATTATGTAGTCCACGGAAAGTACCAATTCTATTGTCATCCCAAACGCCTATAACAACATCATTTTCCGGTGAACTAACTCTTGTTACTTGTTTGCAACCTCTACCCATTAATGTGAATAATATTTCAACACCATGAATGCCATACCAAAATAAATCGGGATGGGTTGGTTCTATTTTTAAAGGACTATAGGCATCTGCACCCAAAACCTTTCCCACTTTGTTTCCTAAAATTGCATCTTGTACTGTGGGTGCATAACGCAAAGAAGAAGTTGAAAATACAGGTGATTTATATTTATCAGCAGCCTCAAAAATAGCAATCGTATCCACCAATGATGCAGCAATTGGTTTGTCAATAAACATGGGCTTTCTTGCTTTAAATACTTGCAAGGCTTGTTCTAAATGCAGTCTGCCATCATTGGTTTCTAACAAAACAAAATCTACTTTTTCTAATAATGCAGCAATTGAGTCTACAATCTCAACACCTAATTTTATTACATCTGCTGTATATCCTGGCACACGTTCAACACTTGATTGAATGTCAAGACTACCTTTGGGATAAGCCGCAACAATTTTAAAACCGCCATATTCAGGACCCGCATCACTAGCATTCAAGGCTTTTGCAAAAGCTACACAATGCGAGGTATCAAGTCCTATAATTCCTATACGTTTTTTTCCTTCAAATTTAAAACTTGCTTTTGCCGAAAATGGCAATAGGCTATCTGTTAATGCAATACCTAAACCGGCTAGTGTAGCTTTTTTTATAAAATTTCTGCGTAGCGAAGATGGAAACATAATAGTTGATTTTTAATTTTATCAGTAAATTTAATTTCTATAATAAGTGTAATTTTCTTTGGTAATAATATCAATTGGCATAAAATATTTTTTCTCTACCGTAATTGCAAAAGCCAAGTGTTGGTATAGTGCCATAACGCCTCTATATGCTTGTTCTTGTGGCTTCTGACAAATTAAAAAATCAATTACCCCTGACTTTAAATAATCAATATTTTTTTGCAAGAAGTCGAAGCCAATTAATACTATTTTTTTCTTTGATTGTTCTAAAAAACGCGCCACATCAGAAACCCTTGAATTGGTGATAAAAAAAACTTTAATATCATCATCGTCTTTTAGCGCTTTTGAAAGTGAACGTTGAATAGATTGGTAGTCTGTATTTCTTACATCAATTTGTAAAATAGGATTTTGCAATTTATTGTCTTTAAAATAGGCCCGAAATCCTTCAGACTTCTTTAACAAGTGGTGATGCGTATCAATTTCTTTTGAAATATTTACTACTAAAATTTTATCCGTTGGCTTTGTGAGATAACTAATTAAATTGGCCCCCAAATAGCCGCTATGATACAGATTTGGCCCCATATAACTCAAACTACCACTATTCGGTAAATCAGAATCAATTAAAACATAAGGGATATTTTGACTCTTGCACTTTTCTGAAAAAATTATAGACTCATTGGTAAAGGATGGTGCAAATAAAATTCCGTCTGGATTAGACTTTAAAATAATTTTCGATTGCTTAACAAATGATTCTTTTAAATTTTGATCAAATAAATAAATTTCAATATTTACACCAAACTGATTCAATTCTGAATTGGCTTGTTCAATTCCTTTTAAAGGCGCTTCCCAAAAACTTGTTTCGTCTGAACCTTTTGGAATAAGGGTAGCAAGTTTAAATATTTTTCTTGATGCCAGCCTTTGTGCTAATAAATTGGGCTGATAATTTAATTCGAGAATTATTTTATTAATCTTTTCTTTTGTTTTTTCAGATACCCCAATCCTATTGTGTATAACCCTATCAACAGTAGCTATAGACACTTTAGCCCTCCTAGCTATTTCTTTTACCCCAGTAAGTTCGGCATTGACTTTTTTGCTCATGCAATCGTTTTGATATGGCTAAAATTAGGCAATGTTTAATGTATTTGAAGACCCAATATTTTTGGCACTTTGCGCATCTAAAAATAAAATGGCGTTTACATGTGTTCGAAGAATAGTAGACGGAAATTTTTCTGAAATATTTTGTTTCAAAGTATTGTCAACTGCAGTTGATTTAGCTGCTCCCGGAACCACACAAAAAACAAATCTCCCTTTCATTAAAATAGGTATTGTAAGTGTTAGTGCATGTGTTGGCACTTGCTCTATCGTTTCAAAGCATCCATCGTTTACTTGTTGTTGTATGCATGGCGCTTCTAATTCTACCATTTTTACATTAACCAAGTCATTGAAATCTGCTACTGGCGGATCATTAAAAGCCAAATGTCCATTCTCTCCAATTCCCATACAAACTATATCTGGAGGATATTCTAACAATAAATTTTCATAACGAGTGCATTCTTCTAAAATATTTACGGCGTTACCATTTATTAAATGAACTGAATTAAAAGGCACTAAATTAAATAAGCGCTGATTTAAAAAATTACCAAAACCTTGTGGAGCAGCGGCATCTAAACCAACATACTCATCCATATGAAATGCGTTAATTCTAGACCAATCTATTTCATGTTTTATCAATGCCGCTAAAAATTCGTTTTGCGAAGGCGCTGCAGCAAAAATGATATTAATGTATGATTGTGTACATAATAATTCATTAATTGTATCCTTCAAAAGCGCAGCTGCTTGAATGCCCATTTCTGAACGCGTTTGATATACTTGTACCTCTAAAAGACTTGCTTTAAACTGCTGGATCATTTTTATTTTCTTTTGGCTGAAGAAGTGTTTAGTTCTTTACTTTAAAAAAGCACACTAATTTTTTGAATACAAAACTTCGCCTTTTATGATTGTTTTATCTATTTCAATTTGTTCATTGAATATTACAATATCTGCATGTTTGCCAACTTCTAAACTACCTTTTGTAGTTTGAACACCCATGATTCTTGCTGGTGTTGTAGACATCATTTTAATAGCATCAATTAAAGGAATTTCAGCCATTTGAATCATGGTTTTTACCAATCTATTTGTTGTAGCAACACTACCTGCAAACGCAGTTCGATCAAGTAATTTAGCCACACCGTCTTCAATCAGTACCTTGAGTCCATTGTCTTTATTTCCTAATACACTTTCACCTTCAGGCATTCCTGCGCCGCGCATAGCATCAGTAATTAAGGCAATCCTATCTGGTCCCTTAATTTTATAAATCAATTGTAACAATGGCGCTGGTAAATGAATTCCATCTGCAATTATTTCTACATCCATTTCATCTAATAAAAAAGCACTTTCAATAACGCCTGCATATCGATAGCCATTTTTTCTTGTAACACCAGACATGGCAGAATATAAATGCGTAAAAAGGCTATACCCATTTTTAGATGCTAATACAACATCTTCGTAAATAGCATCAGTGTGCGCTACCGAAGCTATAATTCCAGCCTCTTGCAAATACCTTCCAAAATTGATTGCACCCTTTAATTCTGGCGCAGCACTCCAACGCTTAATAACTGATTTAAATCGATTAATATAGGTTTTGTATTCGTCTGGATTGGCGTCTCTAATATATTCCGGCATCTGAGCACCTCGTTGACTCATGGCAAAATAAGGCCCTTCAATATGCATTCCTAAAAAGCTAGCGCCTTTTGTATTTTTTGCATTGGCTATTTCATATTGAATTAGTGTATTCCACAAACTTTCTGTATCACTTGTTAATGTAGTAGGCACCATTGCTGTTGTGCCATATTGCAAATGCATTTCTGCAATTTTTAGAAATGCTACATCTGTACCATCCATAAAATCATGCCCACCACCACCATGAACATGTATATCAATAAATCCTGGAGAAATATATTGTTGTGCTGCATCTATTTCAAAGGCATCTTCTACAATTATGTTTCCAGATGCAACTGCGTCAATTATTCCATCTTCATTAACCACAACCGTTCCCGATTCAATGACTAATGAAGGTGTAATAATTTTTCCATTAAATATTTTCAATTTCTTACCCATCAACTATGCTTAGCTTTTAAACAATTTTAAACTTTCCATTTTCTTATACGATGACCTACCATTGCATAAAACACTAAGTAAACATAACAAGGAAACAATACCCAATATGCCAATCTTACATCGAACTTATCGGCAAAATATCCATAAAACAAAGGCAGGATTGCATTTCCACACAAACCCATAATTAAAATAGATCCTCCTAATTTTGTAAACCTTCCTAATCCATCTAATGCTAATGGCCAAATACCTGCCCATATTAATGAGTTAGACAATCCTAATAATACTACAAACCAAATTGAAATATCAGAAGTATGCCCTAAAAAATGTACTTGTCCTTTCGAAAAAATAATTAGCAATGTAAAACAGGTACCTAACAATGTACAAGTTCGCAATGCATTTACTTGCTTAATAAAACGTGGAATACAAATAATACCAATGATATACCCACAAACAGTTGCAGCTAATGTATACGAAGGAAATACTTTGGCCTCCATAAGTTGTATGTTCATAGATCCCGCATAACCTATTACTGTGTCAATAGCTATCACTTGCGTTCCAACATGTAAAAAAATACCTATTGCCCCAAGTATTAAATGTGGAAATTGAAAGATGCTTGTTTTGCCATTATTCGCTTCGGCAACTTCGGCAGTTTCATGCTCTGTATCAATTTCAGGAATAGGAGAAAAACGAATTAATAATCCCAAACAAAAAAGCACCACACTTACTACTGCATACGGAACTGTTACCCTACGAATAAATTCATCAAGGGCTACACTTCTAACAACACCAGTCATAGTTGGCAATTGTTTAAACAGGGCACTGTCTGTTGCTTTCAAAATTACTGCAGCAAATACCAATGGTGCAAGAACGCCTGCTCCTTTATTAAAAATACCCATGATACTAATTCGCTGCGCAGCACTTTCTCTAGGCCCCAATACTGTTATATAAGGGTTTGCAGCTGTTTGTAAAATAGCAAGTCCTGCACCTAGTGTAAATAATCCCATTAAAAAAATGGGATAGGTTCTACCAAGAGATGCAGGTACAAAAATCAACGCACCCAAAGACATCACCCAAAATCCTATCATCATGCCCTTTTTAAATCCTGTCTTTCTAAGTAAAAAAGAAGCCGGAATTGACATAATAAAATAAGAAATATAAAATGCAAACGTTACAAAATAGGCTTGAAAATTTGTAAGCTCACAAGCAATTTTAAAATAGGGAATTAATATAGAATTCGCCCATGATACAAAGCCAAAAATGAAAAACATAATTCCAATAATAGCTATAGAAATTTTGGTTTGCCATTTACTTAAACTTTCAACGGTAACTGCCTGTGGGTTTGTTTTCATAAAGTATTTTTATTGTTAAATGACCATTTAATAAATAGTCAAATTAATGGCCTTTGAAGTTTGCTTGGATTCATTAATTGAATTATTAGACGAAGTGAATACTGCTTTATAAGTACCAGGAGTAGTATATACATAACGGTATTCTTTTAGTGCAGCAGCAGTCATCCCTTTTAAAGCAGTAGACAAATCCGGACCAAGGTTTACTTTGTCAATATTAATTCCAGTACTGATTGCCCAGTTCTCACTAGTTGGGTCATTTGTTGTTGTATAGTTGTTGCCCTGTAGCACAATTTTTGTGGTAGTAATTACCGACAATGCAGGAGCCGTAGTTGCACTCTGGTCAACCAACTGAAAACCAGCACTTGGCTCATCTGCTAATGTTAGCGCAACAGTATTATTCAATTTCTTACCGCTAGTTAGGGTAAGCGACTGAATAGACCACTGACGTGCTACACCATTAACCCCCTGTGGTTTGGTGATGTATTTAAATGCAATGTACAAAGGCTTTCCAGCAACCATTAAATCAGTTACATCGGCAGATGTAGCTAAAAAGGTAGTACTAGTACCATATTTAAACCTAGCTGTAATATCTGTCCATGTTGCAGCTTTTATTGCTGTGATACTACTGTAATCGCCTTTGAAATCTGTTGAAGCCATTACATACAATTGATTTAATTGTGTACCTAAATTGACTGCAGTAGAGAAACTTAATAAAGCAGTTTGTCCTGTTACATCAACTATATGTGCATCTTTAAAATCATACTCTTTTAATGTTTCGCCAGAGTAAAAAGAAATATCCTGCGCTTCTCCACCTTGAAAGCTAAAGCGCACAGGAGTTCCTGCTTTATAAGATACCGAATCTGTAGTTACATTAAAATTCTCTACCCCATCAACTGGTAGATTTTTTTGACATGATATAAGTATACTAGAAGCCATCATTGCAATGAAGCTTATGCTAGCTAATTTATTTTTATAATTTGTTTTCATACATATTTTTTTTAGAATGATTAATGATTACCAACCTGGGTTTTGAACCATTTTTAAATTCACATTCATTTCTGATGCTGGAATAGGAAATAATGTATCTCTTAACTGAACATTAGAATAACATTTTGCAAAAGTTGCTGCGTAAGTAGGATTCTGACTAATTACAAGTGTTGCCATATCTTGGCTTGTTTTGTAAAAAATCCCCCAACGAATTAGATCTGCTTTACGCATGTTTTCAAAACATAATTCGCGCATGCGCTCGTCTTGAATAAATTTCTGGAAACTAGCATAATTCGCTGCAGCACCAGTACCCACCGACATTGGAAGATAGGTATTAATAGTAGCTGTAGCAGTAGCACCCGTTCCTCCGCCACCAGTAATTGTTATTGTAGGAGCTGAGGTATATCCTTTTCCTTCATAAAAAGGTGCACCTGTTGTAGATGATGGACTTGTATAAACACTAGAAGGAACGGTTAAAATAGTGTCTTTCACTAGTGTAATTGCAGATACCGTTGTTCCTGTTAAAGTGGCAATAGCAAGAGCACCTGTTCCACCGCCACCAGTAATAGTAACAGTTGGCACTGATGTATAACCTGTGCCGGGTTTTGTAACGGTAATCGTATTAACACCTGTAGACCAACTCCTACTTCTAATGGCATTAATATCATTTATTGCAGCTGCTGTTGGTGCATTGTTAATTTCATTTTCCGCTTCTGCATGCATTAACAAAACATCTGAATAACGTAACAAAACAACATTCTCTGGCGTTAGGTTTTGGTTTTTAGGTAGCACTGTTTCATACTCTCTTCTCCACTTTCCAGGATACATCATATTTTTTTGCGCAGGTGTAACGGGAGGTGCATTATAGTATGCAGGTGGATTAGCCGTAGGACTTGTTCCAAATGATTTATTACCATTTACTAAACCTGTTTTATCATAGGCAAAATGGGCTATGTTCCACCATCTTCTATTGTCACCCGTACCATCTGCATCATAAACATCATATAGTTTTGAACTACAGATCATTTCATAAGAAGTTTTTCCTGTAAGCGTAGTTGCAGCGGCAGTACCAAAAGTATAAGGACTGTTTTTCCAACCTTGATAACCTCCTTGAATATATTGATCTGTTTGGTTACCATAAAATTCTACTTCCCAAATGCTTTCTTTGGTTTCGTATTTATCGCCAGCTAGGTTTACAAATATTTGAGGATAGCTAGGATTCAATGCATGCAATCCAGAATTCATCACCATCTCAGACCATTTTTTTACTTCAGCCCATCTAGACTTGTTGCGTAATGGAGCACCTGCCATATACATATTAACACGTGCCAAAATTCCGCGAACAGCAGACCTACTAATTGCTCCAGCCGATGGAACTGCAGTAATTTCAGGCACTAATTTTTCAGCAGCTTCCATGTCTGAAATAATTTGCGCATAAACATCTGCTATACTAGCTCTTTCTGAATTTACATTTTCAATATCAGTAGTTGGTTTTGTTTTTAAAGGCACCGCTCCAAAATTTTGTACCAACATAAAATAATAATAGCCTCTTAAAAACAACACTTCACCTTTGGTAGACCTGCGGAAACTACTATCTAATGCAGGGTTATTATCAACATTGGCAATAACATTATTTGCTTTGTTCACGCCATCAAACAAACTAGTCCACAAACCGTTTATATAGGTACTTGAAGAAGTAATGTCTGTATATCCAACTGGATAAGGAAATCCAATATAGGAGGTACGCCCGGTGGTTCCTTCATCACCTTGCCAGCCATATAAAAACAAACCATTAAATGCATAGACACTATTAGTTCCTAACACGGAATAAACGGTAGCCCTTGCATGGTTTAATTGATCAACCGACTGATAGTAGTTGGTAGGATTTAAAAATCCAGTTGGATTCTCTGCAAGAAATTTCTTACAAGCTGTTAAGCTTACAGAAAGGATCAGGATAAAGAATAATATTTTTCTCATATTGTTAAAATTTAAAAATCAGCAATAATACTGAACACAATTGTTCTTGATTGAGGGTAAGAAGAATAATCATACCCAGGTGTTAGGGTATTGTTTCTTGTTGAAACTTCAGGATCTAAACCAGAGTATTTGGTCCAAGTAATTAAGTTTTGTCCAGAAACAGATAAGTTTAAACTTTTTGCGTAAAGCATTTTTGCAACACTGTTTGGCGCATTGTAATTTAATGCTAGTGTTTTTAAACGCAAATAAGATCCATCTTCAACAACCCTAGAAGACCAATAACCAATGGGTCCTTGTCCTCTAGTTCTATAGTTATCATTTGTTTGGTTCTCGAAACTCCAACGATTACTATAACTAGCATATTGATTAATGAGGTGGTAAGTATTACTATTACCTTCTAACAATAACCTGTTAGCATTATAGATATCGTTTCCGTAAGACCATTGAAAGAACACATTCAAACTAAAACGTTTGTAAGTAAAATTGTTATTAAATCCACCAACATGAATTGGCAATCCTCTACCAATTACTGCAAGATCACTACTATTAACAACGCCGTCGCCATTTAAGTCGCGGTATTTAATATCGCCGGGTTGTATAGTACTGCGTGCATTACCATTCGTAGGAATTTCTGGTTTTAAAATATATACGCCAGGTGCAGGATTATTAAAATCAGATAACTGATAATTACCATCCCAAATTTGGCCAACCATCAAGCCTGTAGACTGACCAATTCTAGCCATATACAATGGATCTTTAAACTGCGAAACATATGATACAGTTGAGTTTAAAGAGGTAGCACCTAATGACAAGGAACTAATCATATTGGCATTGAAACTAATATTAAAAGTACTTTTCCATGAAAAGTTTTTGCTTGCGATATTTGTTGTATTCAATGTAAATTCTACCCCATTGTTACTTAACGACCCAACATTTTCTGTAATAGTTGAATAACCAGTTGACGCTGGAATAGATGCATCCAATAATAAATTAGAAGTGTTTCGCTTATACCAATCTGCTTCTAATAAAATGCGATCATGTGCAAAGCCCAATTCTAAACCAATATTGGTTGTGGTTGTTTTTTCCCATTCAAGTGTTTTATTTCCTATTAAATTAGTCAATCCTACAACTGGTGTTTGGTTACCCCAAGAATAACCATAATAATTAGTGTTCAAACTAATTTGGTCAAAAGTTGCATAATCAGCAACGCGGTTATTTCCGGTTGTACCATAACTAGCGCGAATTTTAGCGGTAGAAATGGCCCTTATTTTATCTTTAAAGAATTGTTCATTTCCTAAGTTCCAAGCAAATGCTGCACTAGGAAAATATCCCCAAGGATTTTGTGGAAATTTAGAAGATCCATCTCCGCGGAATGTGGCAGTTAATAAATACAGTGATCGAAAATTGTAATCGAGTCTACCTGCATAAGAAACCATTTCATTTTTAGAAGGAGTGGAAGAAAGATTTGTTGGTGATGTTGTTTCAAATAAACCGTTAATACCCAAGCCTGGATCAGGTAAATTTCTGCCACCGTATCCATTTATAAAAGACCTTGTTTGGTTTAATTCAAATAAACCTAAAACACCCAAATGGTGTCCTCCTTTAAAATCTTTATTGTAGTTGATTGTGTTTGTATTATACCAGTAAACAGTTTGTACGTTTCTTATATAACCATTCACACCATTGGTATTTGTTGGTACATTAGCTCCTTGTGCTGTTAAGGTATCATAAAAACGTTCTTGTCTTAATTGGCTATTTCTAATACCCGCACTACTTTTAAATACAAGTCCTTTTATAGGCTCGTAACTTAAAAATGCATTTGCGTTAAAAATATTATAGATGTCCCAAGAATAAGTATGTTGTAATTCTGTCAGTGGATTTAAACGTGGATCTCCGGTACCACCAGCTTTTATGGCATCTGCATCTAATAAATCAGTCAACAAATTACCAGTATTACTTGGAGGTAAAATTGGGCGATACATCCATGATCTTGCAAAAACAAAAGAAGTTGGTGTTGAGGTACTTAATACATCTGAGCTAACCACTTCACCAAATCTTTGGGTATTGGTATAGTCCGAAGCAAAACCTAATTTTATTTTATCACTTACAGAATGATCAAGTGTAAATCTACCAGTTGCACGTTTAAAACCAGTATTTACAACAACACCAGTTTGGTCATACAAAGAACCAGATAAAGCATACTTAGTCTGTCCATTACCACCTCGTAACGATAAGCCATGAGTGCGATACAACCCATTTTGAATAATATTATCTTGCATATTTACACCTGCAACATCTTTATAGCTATTTAAACCAAGTTTAAAGCTATCTAATGGTGCGCTAGAAGTTATGTTTGGAAAATAGGCCATGGTATATGCATAAGGAGCAGGATCTAATTCAAGTTGATATTTCAAAAACTCATAAGGACTCATCAATTCTTTTTTCTTAAGATTGTCTTGAAATCCAAATGTGTTGCTGAATGTAATTACTGAATTTCCAGTTTTACCTCTTTTGGTTTGAATAACAATTACACCATTTGATGCACGTGATCCATAAACTGCTGTAGAAGAGGCATCTTTTAAAACACTAATTGATTCAATATCTTCGGCATTAAGTGAGTTAGGATTAAAGTCTTCTAAAGGAAAACCATCTACTACAAATAAAGGAGAAGTACTTTTTGTTAAAGAACCCGTTCCACGAATAACGATATTAGGTGTAACACCTGGCTGACCATCTCCAGAATTAACACGTACACCTGCAAGTCTTCCAGAAAGTGCTTGCGCAAAATCACCTACTGGCGCTTTTGATAGTTCTTTCATATTTACTTGAGAAACAGAACCTGTTAAGTCTTTCTTTTTAACAGTGCCATATCCAATAACAACCACATCATTTAAAACAGCAGTTGATGAAATTAGTGAAATGTTTATAGATTTTGCCTCACCAACAGTTATTTGCTGCGATTCAAAACCTACATTTGAAATAACTAGCAAATCTGTTGATTTTGCTTGTATTTTAAATTGGCCAGCAAAATCTGTAACAGTCGTTTTATTGGTTGATTTGTTAAGTACTGTTACACCAGCAAGTGGACTATTGGCAGCACTCTCCAACACTTTTCCTGTGATTACTTTAGCTTCTTGTGCATAAGAAATACTAAAACTAACACACATAAAAAACAGGAGTAGTAGACACTCGAGTCGATGTGTTTTGTAGAACTTAGTTTTTATCATATTATTGGTTTTTTTGGGCATATAAAATTCATTTTTATTTTTTTGATATTTTCGGGTGCCTACCCGATTTTTGCTTTATGAATGTTTAATTAATGTGATAAATTTATTTTTTTGCACCCACATTTTTTAAAACTTTATAAATAGTATTGAAAATATTTTCTTCAATTGATGCTGCAAAAGGACCTGGCATACCATAGTAAATCATATTAAGCTCTGCCTCGTAACCTCCTTCATTTAAAATTCTTTTTGATGGAATATAACACATCACTTCATTGCAATATCCTGCAACAAATAAATTTTCTTTGGGATATTCTTTTTTTGTTCTTAAAGAATAATCAACTACTACTTCTCCACTCAATGCTAAAATTGTAAAGGAGTCACCTAATCTAATTGCTTGGACGCCGTAAGGATATTTTGATACATCCCAACCTTTATTATATGCTTCCATCATTAATTTAGCCCTACGTTGTAAAAATTTATTGGTTCCAACTAAATCGTTTTTAAAACTATCCACTTCAACAGGTTTAAATGTCAAATCAACCCATTGAAAATCTGTTTTTATATGGCCGTTTATTGATTGCATGTTTTTATTGAGTACTGTAAAAACAGCATCTGCTAAAGACTTTCCATGCTGTTGCGCCAATTGCACTGTTCCTCTTGGGCTTGGATTTTGATCGCCAGCACAACCCATAACAAACATGGCTGTACTACCCGGATATTGTTTTTCAATTTCAATTTGAGCAAAACCAGCATAGTCTCCATTTACTAAATAATTATCGCCAACCATTGTAGTGTTATGACAAGCATATCCAAATAAAACTGCTTGAACTTTTTTTGATTTATCTGTAATTTTTATTACAGGCACATCGTGGTCAACTGGGCCTTTTAAATTTACACCACTCACAAAACCCTTATCTGTAGGCACTCTACGGTTAATTGCAAAATCTGCTTCGCCATGCCCAATTGTAATTTCCATTGGGCTTAGTTTATGAATGGCCGAATCAATTAAATTAACAATTACGTCCACTAATCCATTACTATAGTTAGAAACAATTTGTTGTTCGGCAGGTGAATAATCTGCAATTACACTCAAGCAAGGCCAAACCATAGGACCAGAATGCGTATGCGATGAGTTTAATAATAATTGTGCTCTAGAAATACCAAATTTCTGCTGTACTTTTTTTGCTACAGCAGTAGAAATATCATGAGACAATCCTAATAAGTCTGTTGTAACAATAACTGTTTTGTTACCATTTGTTTCTTCAAATACAATTGCTTTGGCCCATAAATCATGGATCACACCTGTAGCTGGCTTCTCTCTATTTGCATATCCTGTTAAATAGATAGGACCTCTGGGAGTGATGATAGTTTTGGCTATCCCAATATTAATCTCAGCCGCATAAACACTACTGCAATAAATAGTCAACCCTACTAATAAGCCGATACTATATTTATTTATTGACAATTGTATTTTAGTTGGTTGATGCATAATTAAATACTATTTAAAGGGCGATGGAATACGAATTAAATCAGTAATTGTTTTTCCATCTCTATCAATCCTTGCAAGGGTATAAATATCGCCATCATCCCCTACTGCTATTGAATTTACATATAAAGGACGCTGTCCGTCTTTGTAGTAAATAGGCCCATGATCTTTATATACATTTTCTATAAGATCATATGTAATCAAGTGTAAATCTTCTAGCCCTTTGGCTGCTCCTTTGGCAATTTCATTCTCTCCTTTCAATCGTTTGCCATCCTTATAAATTGGTGCACCTGTTAAATAATAAATTGTTCTACCATCAGGACCTAATTGAAAGCCTAAATAACCATAACTAAACTGATCGAACATGCCGCATTTTTTAGATAGTTCAGAAGTAATTCGATCTACAATTTCAATAGTAGCATTTGTTGGATTAAATTTAAATAAGTATCCAGAATTTCCATGAACACCATAGGCCACTTGTTCGGGCGCGTACCAAAATATCTTGCGCCAATTATAACCCATATTTCCCGGTCTGGTAGGATCATATTTGCCAAAATAATCTATTCTTAAATCAACGTCTTCGCAAGTATTAATTTTTCCAATGACAGGATTATACGATAAAATATCGCCTTCTGAAATTGAAAAATAAACAGTTCCATCTCTTGCATCTACCAATAGTGAACGACATAGAGATCTGTAATCTACTCCAGGTACACCTGCTTCTCCATTGGCCGAAAACTTGCCTAAATTTTTTAATTGATTATTTGGAACATCATAATGAATGAAGTTGCCCGTTGGCCAACTGATACCGTAAATTTGACCACGACTGCAATCCATTGTCATTGAAACCATGCCTTCTCCGTTAGGAATAACAGCTAGGTCTTCGAAACTGCCAGTACTTAAATCATACGATAAAATATGTCCGCCCGCATACAAATTATACCCATTAGAAATCGTTTGTGGCAAACAATCCATTCCATCAATTAATTCATAATATCCAACATGTGTAGAAAAATATAATTTATGTTGATACTCAAAAAAACGCACATGACTTTTGCCTTGTGGGATCTGTCTTAACCCTTTCTCACCGCATATTTCAGACAAATCAGCCAAGTAGGTAATTTGTTCACTTATAGGATCAAATACATACATTTTACCTGCCGATTCAATCGAATCTGAAGAAAGGATATAATATATTTTTCCATCACTTGCTTTGGAGATAGCATTATAAGTATCATGTGCAAATGAAAATTCAGAGTTATAAGTATTAGCAATCAAATGATTCATAGAATCTACTGGGGTATATTTTTTTTATTGGAATATATTATCAATTCTTCAGTTAGCATAATTCAGTATTTATTTATCAACTGCTTTACTAATTTGTTCTGCATTTTTTTGAATGTTTTGCATTGCAGTAAATATATAATCCATATCGGCTTTAGAACCTAATAGTAAATTCTGTGTAAACCAAACCGCTTCAGTACACATTATATCATTTAAGGGACATTGGTTATTTTCCATGTAAGCTGCATAGTCTAATTGTTTTTTAGAATACATCCGCTTATAATTTTTAGACTCAAAAGTTTCTTTAATAAATGACTGTGTGTTTAATGTAGTATAACCGCCACTTGCAGGTATTCCTTCGGCTAATAATGCTTTAATAAAACCAGTTCTAGACAATCCTTTAAACTCGTTTTTGTTATACGTAAATGGAAATAAATGAAAAGCTGCTCTTGTAACATTATCATATAATTTATATGTTGTTATACCAGGAATATTTTTAATTAATGAAGACAAATAAGCCGCATTAATATTTCTGGTAGTTGTTTGCTCATCTAAACGTTTTAATTGCGCTAAACCAATTGCAGCTTGGTATTCAGATAGACGTACTTTTGATGCTTGCATAAAACTACCAACATTTATTGAGCCAGTTGCACTTCCATAAGGCAAGCCCAAATTATGGTATGAATAACATTTATCCATAAATGCATCGTTATTACTAACAATCGCACCACCTTCACCAATAGCAATATTTTTTGAGTTTTGAAAACTAAAACATCCTGCATCCCCAATGCTTCCTACTTTTTTGTGATTTACTTCGGCCAAAGGTGCCTGACAAGCATCTTCTAATACAATCAAATTATGCTTTTTTGCAATCGCCATTACACGATCCATATCACAAGGCAAGCCTAGAATATGCACAGGCATGATAGCACGTGTATTACTAGTAATTTTTGCTTCTATTTTAGCCGGATCCATTTGAAAAGTTAGTGGATCTACATCTACAAAAACTGGCATTGATCCATTAGCTAAAATAGCTTGAATGGTAGCAACAAAAGTATAAGGCGTAACCAATACTTCGTCGCCCCCTCTTATGTTTAATTGGTTTAATGCTGCAATTAATGCATTGGTACCATTTACAACGGTTAAGCAACGTTTAACATCTAGTGTTTTAGCCCATTCTTTTTCAAATTCGGTTACAACACTGGCCCTCGACCAAACACCACTTCGCATTACTTCTAAAAGTCTTTTCTCATCTTGCTCTGGCAACCAAATAGGCCATTTAACCCATTTAGGAATATCAAACTTAGCGGCACCGCCTAAAATGGCAGGTGCGCTATTGAGATTTGAAGTTCTTGCAAAAAGGGATGGAGCGAAAGAGCTACTTAAAACAGTTCCTAATCCTGTAAAAGCAGATTGTTGTAAAAAAGTTCGTCTAGATTTATTTTTCATACTTTAACGATTATTCTTGGATTATTTAATTTGCGGTAACGTACCCGTAAAATAGACAAGATTATATAAACCAACAAATTTATTTTACGTTACTAGTGCTTTTTTAGCCCTTTTTTGAAGGCTTTTTGAACAATTTCAAATTTTTCAGGAAACAGTACTGGGTCTTGGTGACGATAAATCAATACCCCATCTGCAGACGCCAGCCCTTCTTTAACAACTTCTCTTACATAATCTGCAGTAGAAGCGCCTAAACGACTATGAGGCGAAGCATAGACGTCTAAATAGACTAATAAGCCATTATTAAAAAGGCTTCTAATTTTATCTATTTCAGTTTCCACTTGAAATGGGTCTGTTAAACTTGCCATAACAGATTCACTTCTATAGGGAAATAGAATTCCGTCTAACATAGATCCATAGTTTTTTGCAAAGGCTGAATCTGTTTGTTTATAGTAACAACAAGGGAAAAAAGCCAATGAAGGATTGATAGCTCTACCTGCATCTAAAAACTGTTTCACATAGCTAGGGGTAAATAATTTTAAATTATGAACAAAATCGTCAATACTCCAAGCAACAAGGTTAGGATATTCTAAACTCAATTTTGCTAAAGCAATTGACCATTGTTCAAAATCTAATCTATACGGTTCAGAATAATGACTAGACAATGGCGGCGACTCCGAAGGTGGCACAAGTGTTACCCAAACTTTTATTTTAGCTTTTTTTGCCATTGGTAAAAAAAGCTTGAGCGCCTCTAGGTCTGTTTTTCCTGCTCTATCAAGCCAGTGATAGGTATTAGCGTGTAGCTGTTTTAATTCTGCAATCAATTTATCATAATCTACATAGCCCGACTCAAGCATAGGTGGTGCAGCATAAGTAGCTAATGTTCCACCCACATTTTTTGCCAACATTTTTCTTCTTTCTTGCATATCTACCTGCCCTATTGCAACTTTTTGCAATAATAAAGACAATAAAAAAGCACTCACAATAATTCTTTTCATACTATTATCAATTTAATAGATTTTAGTAAAATTCAAAGATTTAAATACAAAATCATATACTAAATGTATCAATAAAATTTAATTAAAAATTGCTCATTATAAATGATTGAATAAGTAATACCTTAGGGATTGTATTATACTTTAAAAAATACTACCTAAAAAAAGTTTAAAAATTCTACCTAATATCATCTCAGAGAAATAACCAAATCAATAATAATATAAGAGAATAATTAATTGTTTTAAAATATGAAACGACGAAAATTTATTTATCAAACCTCAATGGGATTAGGTGGGTTTTTACCAATTATCAATTCGCTTAACGCAATGAATGTTCAAGAAGGACCTTATTTTAGTACAGGAATTAAAATAGGAGAATTAACTAGTAACGAAGCCATAATATGGGTAAGACTTACAAAAGATTTACAACCAGTTGGCAAAGACGCACCTGTTCCAACAGTATTGTATTTAGATGAAAAAAATGAAGAATGGCATCCAACTGCCTATTTTAAAACTAAATACAAACAAGACCGACCCGATAGAGAAGTACAAGTAAATTATCCAAAAGGGCATACCGTTGATACTATAGAAGGTGCTGTGCCAGGCATTTCTGGAGATTATAAAATATCTTACAAACCAGTTAATTCTACTAATTGGAAAACAACAAAATGGTTAAGTGTAAACGATCTTGCAGACTTTACCCATCAAATTAAATTAGAAAATTTAAACCCGGCAACGCAGTACGAAATAAAAGTAGAAGCAAAATCTAAAAGCAGTAACACAATTACTTCTTCAATTCTAGGTTCATTTAAAACAGCTGCAAAAACAACTGATGCAAAAGATGTTCACTTTATGGTAACTACCTGTCATGAATATTCAGATGTAGACGACCCAACTGGAGGAGGCTTTAAAATTTACAAGCACATGCAATCCTTAAAACCAGATTTTATGGTGCATACTGGCGATGTGATTTATTACGATTCAATGGCTAAAGAACTTTCCTTAGCTTATTGGCATTGGCAAAGAATGTTTGGGTTGAAAAATGCAATTGACTTTTACAGACAAACGCCTACTTATTTTATGAAGGACGACCACGATACCTGGATGAATGATTGTTATCCAGGAGGAACTACGAGGTTCATGGGAAAATTTACATTCAATCAAGGTGTTGAAACATTTAAGCAACAAGTTCCAATGAGCGAAAAGCCATATAGAACTTTTAGATGGGGTAAAGACTTACAAATTTGGGTAGTAGAAGGTAGAGAATACCGAGACAAAAACACGATACCTGATGGCCCTGAAAAAACAATTTGGGGAAAGGTTCAAATGGAATGGTTTAAAACCAGTTTTGATGCATCTGATGCAACTTATAAAATTTTAATTAGCCCTACGCCAATTGTTGGGCCAGACCGACCACAAAAAAGAGACAGCCATGCCAATAGCGGTTTTGCTTACGAAGGCAGTCAAATAAAAAACTTTTTATCTGGTAGAAAAAATGTGTTTGTGATTTGTGGAGACAGGCATTGGCAGTATGTTTCACAAGATTTAAAAACCAAACTAATAGAATTTAGTTGTGGGCCTGCAAGTAATGAACACGCAGGAGGTTGGAAAAAAGACGAGGTTTTACCAGAGCATAAATATTTAAATATTGTAGGAGGTTTTTTAAGTGTGCAAATTAAAAGAGTAAATAATATTGCCGCGATAACATTTACACATTTTAGTGTTGATGGAGAAAAATTACACACAGAAAATTTTAATGAACTTAGCTAGTTCAGAAGTTTTTTAGTTTAATTTTTTTAAATAATTATCAATTGCATTTTTTCATAATTATAAATCATGTTACCTTATTAAATCTGATAAATGAAAAACTTTCAATACATTTTAATATTGTTATTATCTCTGAATATAACCAATGTTTTTTCGCAAAATAAATCTTTACCAGATTTACCAAAATCAAATACCAACTTGGTTTTAATGGCACCCATAAATTCATGGGACGAAGCCATACCATTGGGCAATGGGCTCTTAGGCGGATTATTATGGGGCGATAAAAACACCATCCGTTTGTCGTTGGATCGTGGAGATTTATGGGACGAAAGAACCCATGGAGAAAAAGAATGGTGGAAAAAAAGAACTTATGCAAAAGGCGCTGAATTATTAGCAGCTAAATTGTACGATTCATTGAACGGCTGGTGGGATGACCCATATAATGGAATAACACCAACCAAATTACCTGCAGGTAGAATTGAAATAAAATTACCATCTACCGAAACAGTCAATCGCTTTGATTTAAATTTAGCAACTGCAGAAGGGACTGCCTATTTTAATTCAAATGCAAGTATAAAAACCTTTTTTAGTGCAACTGAAAAAGTAGCAGTTATTTCTATTCAAAACAGTGTGCCTGATTCAATTAATTTGTTGAGCACTTTAGATGTTTACAATAAAAACCACACAATAAAATCCGAAATAAGTAGTGGTGGAACCATTTTAAAATTAGGCTACCCTATTGCACAAAAAGGATTTTCAAATAATGCCAAATGGTATATTCAAGAAGCTGCAGATGGATTAAAGTATTGCGTGTATGTTCAAATTAAAAAAACACCAACCGAAACCTTAATTGCATTGACCATTACTTCTACTAACGACAGCAAAGACTTTGTAGCTCTTGCCAATCAACGATGTTTAACTGCATTGAATCAGGGATATACAAAAGTACTGGCCGATCATACTGCATGGTGGAAGCGCTTTTGGCAAAAATCTAGTGTTGCCGTACCAGATACCGCTATTCAAAAACAGTATAATTTGGTGCAATACTTTTATGGATCAGCCTCTCGAATAGATGCGCCACCAATGCCTTTGCAAGGAATATGGACGGCCGATAATGGGAGTTTACCTCCATGGAAAGGAGACTACCACAACGACCTCAACACGCAAATGACATATATGGCTTATCAAGAATCAGGAAGATTCAATGAAGGTGCATCATACATCAATTATTTATGGGATAGAAAAAAAATATTCGAAGATTTTGCAAAAGATTTTTATGGCACTAAAGGACTTGCGTGTCCGGGTGTTATGACTTATGCAGGGCAACCATTGGGCGGATGGGGACAATACAGTATGAGCCCAACAATGAGCGCATGGAGTGCGCATTTATTTTACCTGCACTGGCTCTATACGGCAGACGATAAATTTTTACAAGAAAAAGCCTATCCCTGGTGCGCAGAAGTAGGAGAATGCATGCTTGGATTATTAAAACCAAATAAAAATGGTCGATTGGTTTTACCTATGTCTGCCTCTCCAGAAATATACGACGACTCACCACAAGCTTGGTTAGAACCCAATAGCAATTATGATATGATGTGTTTAAAAATGCTATTCTTATCCTTACAAGAAATGGCTAGTGCAAATCATAAAAACACAGAAGCCATTAAATGGAAAAAAGCGGCAGATGGTTTGGGTGAATTTCATGCTAAAGCAGATGGCACATTATTGATGGATGCAAAAAGTGAAATTCCCTACAGCCATCGTCATTTAAGTAATTTAATGGGCTTATACCCTTTTAATTTAATTACCATTGCAGGTGGCGAAAAAGAAAACACTACTATTCAATCTAGTTTAAAAAAATGGGATAGCTTAGGTACTAAAGCCTGGTGTGGTTATAGTTTTTCTTGGATGAGTTGTTTGCGTGCAAGAGTGGGCGATGCCGAAGAATCACTCAGAAATTTAGAAATATTTGTAAAAGCATTTATTTTAAGAAATGGCTTTCATGCAAATGGCGACCAAACAAAATCGGGATACTCTAATTTCACCTATCGGCCTTTTACTTTAGAAGGAAATTTCTTAGCTTCACAAGCGGTTCAAGAAATGCTTCTACAAAGCTGGAGTAGCAGCCCTGGCAAGCCTAACACAGGCGTTATTCGCATATTCCCAGCAGTGTCAAACAAATGGAAGGATGCATCTTTTAAAGACCTTAGGGCTGAAGGAGGATATAAGGTTTCGGCTGTTCGCAAAAACTATCAAACCGAAACTTTTAGCATTCAAGCAGTAAAAACCGGTTTAGTGCATATTCAAGATAATTTCAAAAGCAAGCCAAATTGGAATATAAAAGGCGTAAATAAATCAGGAGATGTATTTGAAGTTTTATTAGCAAAAGGACAAACACTTAGTGCCACTTTTTAAAAAAACAAACAGTTCAAATTAATTATTGAACTTAAAAAAATAACGATTAGAATTATTAAATAAACATTTGAAGCAACAACACAAAGCACAATCCTAAAATTGAAATAAGTGTTTCCATTACTGTCCAAGAAAGAAATGTTT
>Ga0214919_10001801_pt1 | contig 34500 bp, 45 predicted proteins | sample LL1503_MetaG_FD_177994 | JGI IMG/M metagenome (GOLD analysis project Ga0214919, IMG submission 177994) | Freshwater microbial communities from Lake Lanier, Atlanta, Georgia, United States - LL-1503 | ecosystem: Environmental > Aquatic > Freshwater > Lake | place: USA: Georgia | collected...
CCCAGGTTGGGTGTAAATTTTATGCTCGTAGAGTGTGCCGGTTCGCACAATTGTCTTATAAGCAATTAGACTGGGTTCGATCCCCAGTATGAGCAATTAATATAAAAATTTAGTTCATTCAATTTTTATATTAAAAAGAAAAAATTGAAATGATTTTTAAGTATTCAAATAAGTTCATAAAACAAGAATTAAAAAGCAACAAGCAAAGAAAAATGAACGTCAATAATATGAAAACGGACTATAAATTTGTAGATTTGTATAAAAATAATAGCGCATTAGGGTTACCCTTTATGATATCTGGGGATAAATTTCTAGAAACATCTAGGTGCGGGGATCCTGTAATTAGAAATTGTGATGATTTTGAATGTACATTATGGGGTTTTCATCATGATGATAACGTTAGAACGCTCGTTTTTATAAATGAGGAAACGGACCAAATGTTACACGTTAGTAATAGAGATGGAAAAATATTTACATCCGGTTTTGTTAAGGGTTATTTTGTAAATGTTGAAATGCAAGACAATTTCAATGTATTTCAAAAATATTAAAATTAGAAAAAAGGTAAAATATAAAAATTATAAAAATTAGAAAAAGGTAAAATTAGAAAAAAGGTAAAAATAAAAATTATAAAAATTAGAAAAAGGGTAAAATTAGAAAAATTATAAAAAGGGTAAAAATATAAAAATTATAAAAAAGAAAATGTAAATAATGTATATTTTTTTTTTTAAAATAAAAAATTGAAATGAATTTTAAGTATTCAAATAAGTTCATAAAACAAGAATAAAAAGCAATAAGCGAAAGACAGACACAAATAAAAATCGAAAAAAATGGAAATTATCAACAGAAGAAGAGACCGAATTTATTCATTTGTAGATTTGTATGAAAACGTTCCAGAGATAGTGGATAAAGATTTAAATTTTATAATATATGGTGATAAATTACTTCAGTATGTTTTTGGGGGAACGCCTATTAGAAGCAGAGATGATTTTGTTTGTAAATTAGTTGGTTTCCATCACAATGCATTAGTTTTTAAAAATACCGGAAATGTAAAACTAATTTTACAGATTTATAATATAGATGGGAAACTATATACATGTGGTTTCGTTAACAATAAAGATACCCGTATAGAAATAAAAGACATTTTCGAAGTATATAGAGAGGATGATAGCGAATAAAAATTTTATAAAAAGAAAAATAGTAAAAGAAAATATAAAAAAGTAGTATTGTAAATAATGTATATATTTTTCTTTAAACAAATAAAAAATTGAAATGAATTTTAAGTATTCAAATAAGTTCATAAAACAAGAAATAAAAAGCAATAAGCAAAAAGAAAAAAGCGAAAAAGATGTATACCTTTAGAGAACTATTGGAAATAGATTTAGAGGAATCACGTGATTTAGTGTTTGTAGTAAACGGCGATTATTTTATCGGTAGAATATGTGTACGTAACCTTAAAGACGAATGGATTATTTTTAAGAATTATGAAGCTCAAACGTCGGTAGCCGTTTATATAAATAATTCTGAAGAACTATCTTTGCGTAAAGAAGAAACGGAAGAAAATATCCCTGATATGTTAATTGACGACAACTTCGAAGTGTATAAATGTATTAGAAATTAAAAAAATAATAAAAATGTAAATAATGTAAAAATAGAAAAATGTACAAATAGTATTGTAAATAATGTATATTTTTTCTTTTAATACCTTTTCTTTTATACCTTTATAACATTTCAATCGCATATTTCAGCGCCTGAATATTCTATCCAATCCTTTAATGTAAAAAATATAAAATCATCAGGTAAAACCCAATCTTTGAATTTAAGTTGGTAATGTTTTTCTCTTGGAATTATTTCTAATTCGTGTCTCCAAGTTTTATACGTGAATTCTCTATTCATAATATTCAAAAATTCATTTTCTGTATGTTTTCCAGTTTCATTGCAACCAATTCCAGTATAAAAAATTTTCATATATTTATTAATTATAAAATATTTAAATTGTTTTAACTCATATATTACGCGATTGAAATTTTAAAAGTCTTTAAAAAAATTGAAATGAATTTTTAGTATTCAAATAAGTGTATAAACCAAGAATAAAAAGCGAAAAAGCAAAAATAATGAATAGCGATGAATTGAAAACAACATATACATTTTTAGAATTGTCCAATTGTAAATATAAAGATAAGGAATTCGATTTTGAATATATAGTAGACGGGGATAAATTTATAGGCGGTTTAATGAGTTGTATACCTAACAAGCGAGTTATATTTACGATCGAACATAATAAAAAACAGGTAGAGATTGTAAATTTTGGGGATGGAAAACTATGGTCAGCCAAATATGTTAATGGAAAATATAATTGTATTGAGATACCAGATAGATTCGAAGTATATAGACCAATTCAATATTAAAAACCAAATAAAAATAGTAAAAAATAAAAAATCAGAAACATATAAAAAATAGTAAAATGTAAATAATGTATTTTTTCTTAAAACAATTTAAAGACAACTCGTTTTTATATATTGGGGAGGGAAAGAGGTAAGTGAAGGATACAGCAAGCAAATTATTTTTTATTTTTGTAGGTATGGGAGCGAGCGAAGGAATTACAAGGAGTATCCATTACAGCAAAATCATTACGATTATAAAAACAAGTTTCGAAAACACTATTTCACATTTTTGTTATAAAAATATGATTGTAAATGTGTTACAAGTGGTGTATATATTTGGTCTAGACAACAACAACAGATGGCCTCATGGTCTAATGGTTCATGACTGCGGACTTTGAATCCGCCAGCCTGGGTTCGATTCCCAGTGAGGCCTTGTACTACCCGGTTAGCTCAGTTGGTAGAGCGCTAGACTTTTAATCTAGTGGTCGAGGGTTCGAGCCCCTCATTGGGTGAGTGAATGGTTTTTTATGTAAAGGTTCCATACAGCAATTAAAATTTTTTGCCATAAAAAAATAAAAGGAACCTGTAAACAAGTTGGTAGCGGGTTGGCGCAGAGGAAGCGCACCTGACTCATAATCCGGTGGTCGGAGGATCGAAACCTCTACCCGCTAAACATTTCTGCTTCGATAGTTCAGTTGGAAGAACAAACGGCTGTTACTTGCCGCAAGGCACGCAGTCACCGTTAGGTCCCAGGTTCAATCCCTGGTCGGAGCGATTTAATTTTATATATTCTATAAAATTAAAATACTTTTATTAATGCCATTTTATTTTGGTTTCTGGAACATGCTTATACATTCCCAAATTTTCGCCGATTCATCTAATCCAAAAGCACCTCTCTTATTCGCCAACGATAAGAAACTTACCATAACATTTAATGCTGTATTCTCATCTGAAATAACAACATCTACCAATTTAAATTCTTGAGGAGCAGTTTCCTTAGGGGCAACATTTTCAGTTAGGTCCATTATAATTTATAGTACATATATTTATTTAAGTTAGTTTATAGTGAATTAAGTTAGTTTATTCAACTCAATTAATTTAACTTGAAAAATTCATTTAAAGGCAAAAATATATCATATATAGAAATATAAAATGTCCGCTAATAATATGCTCTCCAATAAAGACACAATTTTAAATGCTGAAATTAAAAACAAGGGGTTTGTTCTTTTAGACAAAATCTTTAAAGAGCACGGATGGTATATGTCCAAAAATGAAATGAATTGCATCTCTTATACGAAACAAGGATTTGAAACAGATTTTTTCGATATTTTAATTGAACCAAAAAATATTCGCGTTAGTGTTCCTATTAAAAATAGTCCTTTTCAATACGTTACCAAATTTGACGACTATTTTTCTGCTAGCGAATATGTAGAAGCAAGATTTTTTGATTACATAAAAAAAAATTGAAATAAAAAACAATTTAAAAATAAATTGTAATTACTTAACAGCAAAGATATAAAATGTCTCAATTCATTACTACTAACGCGGCGAATTTATTTATTGAAAATTCAATTAAATTTGAAAATAAAAATTTGGACATTGAAAACGTCCCTATTCAATTTAATGACGCCAAGTTTGGTATACTTAATTTAAAAACAATCAGTGTTCCTTTGTTAGAACAAGAGAAAGAACAAGAAATTATATTTATGGTCGATTGTTCTGGTTCTATGTCTGATACTTGTTCTGACGGAAGAAACAAAATGCAACATATTGTACATACTTTGAAAAATATGATTTTATATTTTAAAGAAAATTCTTCTATAAAATTTAACGTTACCATTTATTCCTTCGATAGTAATATCTATGATGTTTTGGAAAGAACTATCGTTACCGATGAAAATTTCGCTGAAATTTTAGCAAAGGTGGATGGCATCATGCCAAGAGAAAGCACTAATATTGAACTGGCACTTTTAAAAGTTCGCGATTGCGTCGATGCAATTAAAGCAAATTATCCTTCCAATAACATTAGTCATATCTTTATGACGGACGGCGAGGTTACAAGTGGAAACAAATATGCCGAAGATTTATCTTTGCTAGTGGACAGAACCGTTACAAATGCTTTTATAGGGTTTGGCATTGATCATGATTCTGACCTACTGGGCACTATCGGGTCAGGCGAAAATTCGAATTATTATTTTGTAGATAAACTAGAAAATTCAGGTTTGGTTTACGGAGAAATATTACATGATATAGTTTATAAATTTATGACCAATGTGCGTTTAACTATTCAAAACGGTCTAATATACGACTTCAAGAAAAATATATGGGTCGAATCATTTAACGTTGGAGAACTTGTAAGCGAAGCAAATAAAATATATCATATTGCTTCCGTTGAACCAAACGATTGTTTTATCACAATCACGGGAACTACTGGCAGTACTAGTAAGGAACAACATTTTGAAGTTATCATTTCTTATCAAGAAGAAGATGAAGCAGAAGAAGACTTAACAAAATATATTTACAGACAAAGAACGTTACAACATTTGTATAATGTAAAGGAATTTGTTAAAAGAAATGCCACAACTCATACTTTGAATTACGCTCTCCATCAAAAAGAAGTTCAAGTTAAAAATACGCTCCGAAAATTTATGGAAGAAATGAAAAACTATATGAAAAATAATGATCTTACAAACGATAATTTTATGAAAAATCTATGCGATGACATATTTATTTGTTATAGAACATTTAACACTAAATTTGCGTCAATGTTTATTAACGCACGACAAATATCACAAGGTTCACAAAGATATTATTCTGTTAGAGAAACACCGCAAATTCAAAATACGAATGGAAATTTCGATGATTTTGATATAGATACCTTAAACACATCCGCTCAACGTTTTCCATCTCCTTTAAAATTGACAAGACAAAATAATAGAAAAACACTTGGTCTATATATGGATGATGTTACGGACACTCTTGTTTGTTTGGATAGGGATGATTTAGATTTTACGGAACATCAACTATCGAACTTCAATGATGACCCTTATCTTACACCAAGTAGCACCCAAATTATGCGAGAAATTAGTAGCACGCGAAATATTGTCGTAGAAAAAGAGAAAATTTTGTAAAAACTTTGATAAAAAACTTTGATAAAAAATTATAATATTATAATATATAAAGATGGAATTATCCCAAAAAATGAAAACTTTTTTTGGTATTATGGGGTTTTATATTTTGTTATCGTATATTATTTTCCCTTTTTTATTTTACTATTTCACAGATAAATCATTGAATCAAGCAGGAAACGGGTTTATAGTTGGCAGCATAATATCTATATTATTATGGTGGTTTTATGGATCTAAGTTGATTAAATAAATTTGTTTAAGTTTACGGTTTACGGTTTAATAAAATAATGATATGAATTATTTCTGTCATTATTTTACTTCATTTTTCATTATTTTTCATTAGTTTTTTTCATTATATGCTATATAAAAGAAATAAATAGATATTAATAAAAAACTAAGCCCTGTCCAATATTCAAGTACCTTAACGCTATACATATTATTAATAATCGCGCCAAAATAACTTCCAAAAAAATAAGCAATACATAAAATTATACCTGCCGTTATATCTACTTTTTTGTTTTTATGGTATTCCATAAATGCGAATAATGATATTGGAGGTAACATAGCCATTAAAACCGTACCTACTGCTATTTTATAGTCCGGAATAATGCCTAATAGCATTATAGCAGGTAATATTATGAATGACCCGCCTATTCCAAATGCTCCACCTATTACTCCAGATAAAGCCCCCACTAAAATAGTTAATAATGTTCTATATTCCATTATATATTATTACAATATAAATTTATAGTTTATTTTATACAAGTATATTATGAAAACGAAAAAAAATAATAGACAATTAAAAAGAGTCAAAACGAGCAAACAACGAAAAACAAATAAAAAAAACAATAAAATACATACTCGGAGTCGTAAACAGTTTGGCGGGTTTTATACACATTTAACAACATTCAGAACTCAATTTCGCGATTATTTGTTGCCTCTCATTAATTGGGAAAATAAATCTAAGAACGACATAAAGCGTATATACATTCCAAACATAGAAAGGTTTTTTATTAACAATAGTGATTTAATAAATACATTAATTCCTATAGATTCAGACCGACGTTTTGTTTTTGAAAATGTAGTAGATTTTGTGTCTATTCCTACTATTATATTGGAAAATATAACTAATAAAGATATTAAAACCAAATTATTGAAATCGTTTTATGAAAATGGCGGGAATATAAATGCGTATAATAAATTAAGTAAAAAGGAAACCGCTTTTATGCGTGCGGTAGAAAATAGACAATTAGAAAATGTAAAAATATTATTGGACGGACCTTATGGGTTAACTGTTGATAATTTACCGGAAGAAGATAGACCTATTTTGGAAGAGATGCTAAAACCAGTTATAGAACCAGTTATAGAACCAGTTATAGAACCCGCGCAAGAGTCTGTAATAGAACCTGAACCACTTATAAAGTTAGTAATTCCTTTCCCATTGCCAAACGAAAATACCGGATATAATCCTAAAGTAGCGCCAGATTTTTGGAAACCGATTTTCAAAGAAACATCATTAATGGAATTGAGAGAGAAAATACGTAGATGGTTATCCAAAGACACATTGAAGGATGTTAGTGATAGGTTAAAAGATAAACAAGTTGGTTGGAAAACGTGTCAATTGGTCGTGGGAATGTTTCCTGCATACTATACAAAACAAAACCCGGATTTCAATATAAACCCACAAGATTTTGTCAATATAAACTCTACTCTATGTATGACTTTAATTATATTGGGCATTCTTTCACGTAAAATGGAAGGACAAGATTATAATTTTATTTTTAAGGGAGGTAAAGCAGTTCAATTTGTTTTGTCTGAAATACAAAATGCGTCAAAGTATATTAGCGATGATATAGATATATTAATAACTGGAAACGAATATAATGCAATAAATATGAAAAATCTAGCAGCGCATATAGGTTATTTAATACAATGGTTTTTCGCAGGAAATTATAATATATCTTTGGAATTACCGAATTCGAATTTAAATAATATGGGAAAGGAAATAGTAAAGGTTTCGTATAAAAATTCTGAGAATAAGTTTACCGCGTTAGCAGATATAGGATTTGATAAACCGAATACTAATGTTGAAAAATATTTTATACACCCACAAGAATTTAAAATAAACCTGAAAAGATTAAAGGAAGAATTATTGTTTAGATGTCCAAATATAGACGCATTGTTAAATGAAAAATTATATTATTATTTGAAATTTATAGAATTGAGAGGTATATTAAAACAAGGCTTACCTATACATGAAAATGGGTATCAAGATACAACCATAAATAATTTAAACTTTTATATGATTAAATTCAAAAAGTCTATAAAAGCGATTGTGGATGGATTATTATTACAGAATTTTGGCATAGTTGAACCGAACAACTTAAAAGAGAATGAGGAATTTTTGTTAAAAGAAGTTTTGCGTGATTTTACTTCAAATAATGAATTCAAACAAGAATTAATCGATGTAGTAACTGACACAAATCCATATAATGTATAAGGTAAAATTTAAAGATAAAAATTCAAGATAAAATATATAACAACTTAAAAATTAAATTACGAATAAGTAATATGGAGTCTGTAAACCTCCCTGAAAATAATTCCAAAATAAATATAAAACTTTTTTTATTAGACCCGTTATCTGTGATAATTAAACTCGCCATATTAGGTAATAAACCAATCGGAACAAAAATGCTAATAAAAAATAACGTTATTTATTTTCAGGAACCCGGTTTATTTCAATCGTTAGCCCGTAATTTTTATAATACAAATAAAACCGATTTACAATTTATATATAACCCTATTCAAATTGCTTGTATGACTTTTTTATCAAAGGAATATATAACGGCAACACCACGAATTAAAAATTTGTTTGTTTGTGCTCAAAACGGAATCAAAAAATTAATTGAAACCTATAAAAAATGTTCTATAATCACATTATGTTTAAACTACTATTATGCTATAATAACGAATCATATTGAACAAAAATCGACGGATTCCATTTTCTATAAAGATTCAATAACTTGCCTCTATTCCAAAGAATTAATCGACGCTCTAACGGAACAGTGGACGAAAGAAAAAATAAAGATTATTCTAGATTTAATATCCTTTTTAACGAACGATTCAATGGCTTCAAATAATGTAAAAACACTGGAAACCATTATGGATAATCATGACCCAAATAGTCATATAATTATTTCAAATATGTAATGAGCGTCAGCATGAGCATAAGCATATATCCGCTTTATAGACCCCATAATTTCTTCCATACATTACTTATCACGGTTGGTTCATTTTTTAATTTTATGCTAAACGGACACGAATAATCAGGGTTTTCATTTATAGCACCACATGGATTACAAGGTCCGTTGACAAATTTAAATCCAGGAATTATCTCTTCTAAATTATTATAATCTATATCAGTTGTACTGGAGGTTTGCTCTCCAAATATACCTCCCCTTCCTGTATATTTTATCCTCTCTAAAGTAGAACCATTAGAGTTTTTCATATTACATTTTATTGTATCATCGCTTCTATTTTCCAATAGTCCTGAATTGTAAGCAAACGCGCCATAACCGTTTGGAAGGTCTTCAAATTTATTGCCATTCGGATTTTTTATTTGGATACCATTCAATAGAAACTCACCTTCTTTTGTTTGATAAGAGAGAACGCGTAATATAGCAGATTCATTATAGATTCTTCTTACATAATTTATAGCATCTTTATAATATGTTCTTACGTAAGGGTTTTTATTTATAGCTTCTTTATACAGCGATTGGGTTTTTTTTGACCACGGCCATATACCATTTTCATTAAAATAATTTATTTCTTCTTGACTTGCTTGCTGTTGTATTAAATTCATATCAAAAATCTTTTTAGGGTTTATGCTATTTTGTATTAGAAGAAAATCATTTTCAGAGTTTTTGGAAAATCCTTCTTTTTGTGTTGTTTTTGTTAAATGAGAGAATCTGTATACAACAATTAAGATAATGCTTAAAAGTATACCGCACTTTATATCATATGTTATAACCAATATTGTAATTACTAATAATATTAGATTACCTAAAAGTGTGTTGAAGAGAGAAACAAATATTTCCGGAATGAAATATAACACTAACCATAACACTATTAATATTGTTAATAGTCCTATTAGTTTTGTTTTGTTGTCGTCATTTATTAAGTTTTTAATATTTTTGGATATGTTCATATATTATTAAAGTATAAAACTATTAATAAAATGGATAATAAAATGGATAATAAAATGGATAATAAAATGGATAATAAAATGGATAATAAAATGGATAAATAATATAAATATAAATAAAAAATGGTCTTTATTAACTTTTTTTTATTTTTGTGGTTTTTATTTGGAGTATTAAGTTATGACTCAACGCAATTAAATGCATGTGTTTGGTTAAGTGGTGCCGCTTATTGTGGTAAAGATAAATATGCTACCATGATATTAGACGGACCTGCAACTGGATTCATATATAAAGAAACACTTTATGATATTAAAACTGATTTACAAGGTTATATCGGTATTTTACCTACTACAAAATCCATATATGTTGTAATTAGAGGTTCATCATCAACTATAAATTGGTTAGATGATTTTGAAGTAAAATTAGTTCCTTATAACACATTTCCTGAATGTAATTGTAAAGTTCATTATGGTTTCTATAATTCAGCATTAGGCGTTGTTACTAAAACAATTAACACCGTTAAATCATTAAGAGTTAAATATCCAGGTTATTCAGTTGTAGTAACTGGTCATTCTTATGGTGCGGCTTGTGGTCAGTTTTTAGCAATGGAATTAGTTAAAAATGATATTAGTGTTAAATTATATGATTATGGTCAGCCTCGCGTTGGAGACGCAAATTACTCAGCATTCGTCAACACAAAAATTCATGAATATTATAGAACAACTCACAATAAAGATATTGTACCTCACGTACCACCAATTGAAGGTTTTGGTTATCACCACAGTTGTAGAGAGATTTTTGAAGATTCTACTGGAAAATTAAATTTATGTAGTGCGACTAATTGTGAAGACCCAAAATGTTCCGCTCAATTTAGTTTAATTCAAACAAATGGAGATGACCATACGTATTATTTAGGCCATAGGGTCTCATGTGATGAAAGCATTGTATAATATTCAGATTTTTATTTTTTTATTGTTCTTATTACTTTTCTCTTTTGAGTTCTTACTCTTTTTTTAGACCTTGCTCTTCTTTTGGATTTTATTTTTGAAAGTCTCTTTTTTAATGTTTTTATTACATTCATAAAATATTTATGCTTTCTCTTTCTGCCGCCAATATTTGTTTTTTCACGGATTCTTTGTCCGTCTACCCGAATAAATTCAAATTCTAAATTATCGTCTTCTAATAATGAACATTCTAAAAACCCATGGCTATAACCCCTGGTAGAAGCATCTATTTGACTGCTTGTCATAGTATATTTTACGTTATAATTAGAATAATCTTCATCACTCATAAACTTTCCCTCATTGTTTGTACTTATGACATTTTGTATTGGTCCCTGATCTAAAAATAATGGGTCTAATTTAGTTCCTCCGGTTCCTGCAACATATTGCGTTATTCCAATTGTTTTATTATTTGTTGTATCCGTAATATCTATGTTGCCAATTTGATATGAATGTAAATCAGCACATAAATAATAATATTTAGGATTAAACCCTTCTCTAGGCATTGAAAGCAATACATTTAAAAACGGTTGAAATGGTTCTATAAGTATATTACTTTTTTTTATTTTAATTGCTGTTATAGGATGGTGTCCAACAATAATTAAATTTTGTATATTTTCTGATCTATGCTGCTCTATTGTCTGATTTATAAATTCAAGTTGTTTTTCTCTTATAACTAACAATTCATCATTATTATTGTCAAATTTATTGTAACAAACTGTAAATTTATTTGAATCATGAGGATCATACATGCTCGTATCAATCATTAATATTAAGGTTTTTTCACCAAACATTTTTGAATTATTTAACCGTAAACTTATATCAGCGTTTATTTCTGCCGTTATTCTTTTTTCATTTTCTACTATATAACAAGATCCAACCGGTTCCTCTCTTTCATTGCTATCTATGAATAAAACTCTTTTTGTATCTGTATTGGTTTCTAAATCATGATTGCCTAATATCATATATATTGGAATATCTATGCCGGACAACAAATTTATCCCACTGTTTAACAAGTATGTTTTTATTATTTTTTCCTTTTCCTTTTCTTTTTCCTTTTCTTTTTCCTTTTCCTTTTTTAGTGGTTCAATCAAACTTTGTTCTGATGATGATTCGAATGAAATATCTTTTTTCTCTTTTTTATCCTTTTTCTCTTTTTTTTCCTCTTTTTCTTCTTTGTATGGATAATAATTATCTCCAGAAATAATAATAAATTCAGGGTTTTTTTCATGAACTTCTTCTTTTAATGTTGAAATAACCATTTCAAGATTGGTGTCACCATTATTAAGATTATTCCAACAACCAAAAGTAATAAATTTTTTCGCAGAACCTTGAACGTCCATTATAATTACATTATATTTAAAAAATTGAATTAAAATTTAAAATATTAGTTATTTACAAATAACACAAAATGGAACAAAAACCTAAACAAAAAACGACTCAAACTATTAAGAATTGGGAATTAAGTGAGAACAAGTACGACCTTGATGAATTAGAGCGAAACATGGACTATTTATGCCCGAAAATTTTAGTGAATACGCAAAAACTAACTCCTGAATTTTGTATAAAATATATTTTAAATGAAGAGTATATGAGTTGTGAAGAAGAGAAATATTTATTAACATACGGATATGTATTATCTCTCCAACCACATATTACGCGAAAACAATTAAAAGACGCTGAAGAGGCTTTTAACGACCAGTAGATCCAAAACCCCCGGTTCCTCTTTCCGTTTCATCTCCAAGTTCTCTTTTTTCTTTTACTATTTCTATAATAATTGGTACTAAACCTGGTGCGCATATTTGTAAATATCGGTCATACTTTACTCCGCAAAAATCCGCATCTATGTAATTATCATTACTCTCAATATTTACTACATCAAACATACCAATTAAATGACCTCTATATCCGGCGTCTATAATTCCGGTGGCGTTTGCTAAACGCAATTTTGTCTTTGAAAGAGACGAACGCGGATACATATAATATCCCGTGTTGAAACTTTTACCTTTATCTGTAAACATTCTTGCTGAACAGCATACTTTGTAATCTAATTTATTTACGGGGCTTTTGTTTTCCCATCCTGGACCAAAAAATTTTAAAATATTCTCGGAAGATTTATCTTCGCAGTTATCTTCGTTTCCTGGAGCATATAAATCAAACCCTGCGTCAATATGCTGTAAATTATTCAATAATTTTTCGTTATGTGTATATGCGGCAACAGAGTACATATTTTGTAATTTTTCATCGTTTGAGTCTATAAATAATTTTAGAACCATTACCTTTTCATAAGTAGTCAATAGTTTATTTAACGTATCGTTTTTTGCTTGTTCGATTAATTGTTGAATACAATCTTTTCCGATAAAATTTGCCATGTATGTATATATTATTGGCATTGCTTTATATTTTTTTACAAAATATTAAATCATACGTTCATGATAATGATTTAATAATATAATTAATCGTTTTTTATCTATGTCTTGTTTTGTTGTTAGAAGATTTACCTCGACGATGTTTTCTTGAACTAGATTTTCCTCCATATTGATTATTTGGATTTGTACCACCTACTAGTGACATCGCGGTTAAGCCTACTATTACTGCTCCTAATATTATTAGTCCTGTCATTTATATTATATAAAGCGAAAAAAAATCGATAATTAATTCGGGTCATGATCTATTAAATCTAAAGCATCTAAACGATTGTAAAATACCCTATATTTTTTATGTAGGATTTTCTCTTCCCATTTCGTATCATCCATCAGTTTTGTTGCTTGAGATATGATATTCTGATCACTACCTAAATGTCTGGCTCTATTTATTATAGATTGGATTTTTTCTTGTTCGTCCTTTATTTTTTTTAAATTTTCGTAATATGTTTCATAATGGTTTTTCGTTGCCGTAATTATTTCTGTCATCGTTTTTTGCGGCATATCTTCATAATTCATTATTTCATCAAATGTAGATACTTCTAATTCTACGGGTTTTCCGTTATATTCTTTTTCGTAATACCTCACTATATTTTTATTGAAATCTATAATTAATATTTGACCAAATTCTTCGCCATCGTTTAAGAAATATCCGGATTGTAAACAGTTTATAAAACTGTGTTGACAGTATCTTAATAAGCAACTCCAGTTTGTTATTTTTTTATATTCAAAATTTAAATCGCTAAAATATTTACAATTTTCTATTGTTTGTTGATTTGGTTTATTTTTCGCCGGTTTTAAATTTTCAAATTCTGAACGTAGAACATCTATTGTTCCATAATGCTTCATTAAAACGTATATCTCTCTAACGCATATTTGCCATAGTAAATCCGCGTCGGATTGAACACTCATTAATCTTTTTTTTTTGCCAATAATATATCCGAATGCACCTCTTATTCCCATCTTAGATTAATTCATAAAAACTTTTTAATATTTTGTTTTAATATTTTGTTTTAATATTTTGTTTTAATATTTTGTTTTAATGTTTATATTTATTGATTTGGAAAAGGGGTTGTTTGTGGGGGTTGTTTTAAACATATATCCGTTTGCGGTCCAGACTCTATATACCACTTTGGAGGGGTCAAATAAATATTGGATGTATTGCAAGCGTTTCCTACATTTGAAACACGTGTTCCGCCGGTTTTTATACCGGTTCCCGTTTGTACCGCATAAGGGAACGGTTTTTGAGCACCTATTGGATTGTTACAACCTCTCGCTATATATGAATTATATTGAGCATAACTAACGGGTTGATAAAGTATTTTTGTGTATGGAGCATTACGTGCCATATCATTAAATTTAAATTTTGCTGTAGAGGTACCTTGTCTACATAAGGTTGGACCCATTTTTACTTCATGTCCTTCATATGTTCCTACATTATTCACTTTAATATTCAACGTATTTTTCGACGATAGATTTTGAAGATATAATCCCTGACTTGCGGAGTCTGATTGGTTTCCAGTGTAGTTTGGTTGAACCCAGTAGTTCGGGTATTGTCCGTAACGAGCCCATCTATATTTTCTGTCTAACATACCGTAAGTAGATAAGACGGATGGTTTTATATATTGATATTCCTGGCCTTGGGTTTCTACAACGCGCGAATTTAAGACGGGTTGTACTACTGCTAATTTGCTATGGGCGTTTTGAACTGCTCCGGTTGTTTGGAGTTGACTATTGCCTACTAATGTAGCAGAAGGATATGTTCCATGACTGCCACCCCATCCGATTGGTTGAGTCCCTCTATAAGGTGTTCCTGATTTTGACATTTTCATATCTCTACCAATTCCGCCTACGCTTCTGCGACCGCCATTTATGGAAAACCCTGAATTACCTGGATTATGGATGGACAATTGAAGTCCTGTCGTTGAGCGACCAAACGGCCCTTGTGGTAACCATACACCGCCAGGTGCTGAGCCGGAACGTTTTGAGCCATAATTAATGACCGATTTTCTTTTGAAAGCAGTTAGTGACATATAACATAATATGAGATTTTATATGTGACTGTGGTACTTTTTAAAAAACGGTGCAAAACCTTCGCTAAATGTATATTTATTGGTTTTACCTTTTTCAAAGGTAAAGTTATTTTGGTTTTACCTTTTTTAAAGGTAAAGTTATTTTGGTTTTACATTTTTCAAAGGTAAAGTATACTTCTTTTTTCAGGGTCTTCAACTAAACATCTTGAAATAAGCCAATATAACTTTGTATCTTTAATAGTATGGTTATTTAAATATTCGACAATTTTATCCACTTCTTTATTTTTTAAGTATTCGGTATAAAACTCGTCGTCTCCTAATAGAGCATATACTATTAAACAACCGAAACTAAAATATGCGGTTTTATAATGTATGTAGGACGGTAGTTCTTTCACTTTTAATAGTTCAGGGGAAACAAAAAAATCGGTTTCTAAAAAGGGACAACTTACTAGTACGTTGGTTTCTTCAATTTCCGTCATTGATTCTGTCCCTATAAATACAAATTTATTATCATTTATCACGAGTATGTCTTTTGGAGCGTAACCTAATATTGTATGACTTGTTATCGCTACTAGATAATTCAGTTGGCTCGCTAATGTGGAGACCATTGATGCGGCGGTGTTGACAGTTAATTTTAAAGAACCCTTTTGTTTTTTTTGTTCATTCTGATATTGGTTGAAGGTCTCTACTTTATTCGCTTTAAATTTTAATATCTTATAATCTTCTGATGATGCGGCGCCTTGAATTATTCGTGTCTTTATTAATGAATCTATTATTAGTTGATTTGGATGCTTAAAAAAAATGGTAAATACCTTTTTTTCTTCTGATATTTTTATTGAATCATTTGAATATATTTCTCTCGCAAACATCCTTCTTATTTATAATTTAATACATTATTTTTATTACATTATTTTTATTACGTTATTTATTGTGTTTTTATTTTTATTTTCAATAGTGTTTTTTGTCTTTTAGTTCACGAAACGCCGATACTTTCCAAAACCACGGTCCACCATAAATAATCTTTATTTCTTTGCCGTTTAATAACCTGTCTCTAGCATGGTTCGCGTTATCGTTATCAAACCATCGTTTAAAATGTATAAACACACGCTTTGTTTTTTCTTCTCCTTTACAGTTTGGTTTATTCATAATGTCGACTTTGTGAATCTCTCCTATATTCAATTTACTGAAAATATTTGCTATGTATTTTTCATCTATATTTATATCGTCTATATTTATTAACATTCGTGGAATACATAGACTTGGAAATGATGGGGATAAATTTTTGAATGTATCTGGATTCATTTTTATTTATTTTTTATTTTTAAAGTTTGTTTATATTTTTACTTGGTTGTGATTTGTTTCATCCGTTTTAATATTTCAATTTTTTATATTAAATTAGGGTTTATATAAATTTAGGTTAATTTATATAAAAAAATTGATTTCATTTTTAAATAAACCAAATACTTACAAACAAGAAACAAGAAATTTAAAATCAATATTAAAGCAAGAAATTTAAAAACAAGTAATTATAAATGGGATTATCTAATTCAAAATCATCTAAAAAAAATAAACATGAAGTGGATTTAGAGGATTTTGTAAGGGCGAAGCAAAACGCGCATAATCAGTATATGTATCGCTTAAAAAGTTACGACCCTGACATTCACGGACCTAAATATATTTATATGCTAGAAGTTGATGCCGAATATGAATTAAATTGTATCCCTACGTATTTGCGGTATAACTTTAAAAAATGAGTGATTAAAGGTTATTTTAAGAGAAATTTTTGGTGCGTAGTGCTTTTTTTTCAGTTTTTATCATGTAACTAAAAATTAAAAATGCTTTTAATGCTACTCATAAAACTTTTTTTTGTTTTTTTCCTTGGGGAAATTGAACGTAAAGATTTTGGAGAACTTCTATCTTCATATTTTCCTTCCTCAATGGGACTCAAACGTCTCTTTCTTGTATAAGATGCTTTCCTGTTATATTTGTTTGTTGAAAAACTAACTCTACTGGAGCGACGTTTAGAAGGATGTAAAGAGGCCTTAATTTGAACTGGGTCGGAAGAATGAACTGAACGACTTCTTGGTCTTGACATATATAAGTATATTTAGAAAATATATAAATACAACAATTAATTTATATATTTTTGCTATACGTGCATAACGGGATTATTCAAAGTATTGACCAATAAATCTTATGAATAAGTATCCATAATATGTTATAGTGTCGTATAGTTGTGTTGTGGTGATATTTGATACCGGAATTAAGATATTTTGGGTTGCCATATAAACGGGTGCGACCGATGGGTTCAAGATTATTTCTACTTCATGTTGTAAATTGTGGAACATTGTTTTTATTATTTATGAGGTATGATTTATATACACGATTCTTTTTAAATTATTTTTTATTTTCGTTTATTCGTCCTTCTTTTTCTTTTATTCGTCTTTCGTTTATTTTATAGCAAAACGGATATACAGTTGAGTTGGTTGAATTAGAGAGGGATGAACCTAAACTTTGGTCGTCTTCTTCCATAACATAATGGGTTATTTTTTATTTTATAATTATGTTTTTATAATTATGTTTTTATAATTATGTTAAATTCATACGAATTTCTACTACTTCTCTGAAACATGTTCTGCCTTCGTAATCATATACGATACGCGTTTTTGTTCCATCGGCGTCCTCAAAGTTTTCGGCGCCACCACTTCCATCTCCGTATCCCCACCTTTCACTACTTACATATCTTCCAAGATATTGCCAAGCGTTCGTGGTATAATATTTTTCGTTTGGATAAGACCCGGATGTTCTCGTCTTTAACGCAAATTCATAACGCTTATCTTTGTGAAACTTTATAATTCGAAACACTTCTACTTCTTCTAGTTCTAGCATACTTATATTTAATTATGCGGGATATCTCTAATTTATTTTAGAGTAAGTTTTATTTTTAGGGTAATTAGGGTAATTAGGGTAAATTTTTTGAAAAGTTTTTTGAAAAGTTTTTAAAAAAAATTGAAAAGTTTTTTCGACTTTTTTTCAAGTCTACACAAAATAAATAAAGCAAACAAAAAATTGTTGGGAACAGATATGAAAAAGAATATAGATACGCGTATGGATAAATTTAAGTCTTATCTCGATTATGCGAAGTTCGACCATAAATCATATCAGTATGATGGGGTTCGTTGGATTTTAAATAATGAGTTAAGGGATTTAAATGTTGGGGGTTTGATAAATGTTCGCGGTGGGTTTATTGCAGACGAAATGGGATTAGGGAAAACGATTATGATGATTGGTACTATGTTGTGTAATTATTTACCAAGGACTCTTATCGTGTTACCTCCGGCACTTATTGATCAGTGGAGCGTCCAAATATACCGCACAACTGGTCATAAACCCGTCATATTTTATGGTAACGATAAAAAGACCATCTCTATTGAAAAATTGAATGCGGCGCCCGTAGTTATTACCTCTTATGGGGCGATTACAATGACTGAAAAACAAATCAAGTTGACAAAGGTGAATGGCGGATTACCTTTACTTCATCAAGTCGAATGGAGCCGTATTATTTTCGACGAAGCGCACCATTTACGTAATAATAAAACGACACGATATATAAGTGCTAAGATGTTGAGTGCAAAAATACGTTGGCTCGTCTCTGGTACACCTGTCCAAAATCGGAAGAAAGACTTCTATAGTTTATGCTCTATGGTTGGTATGCCCGCTAGTTTCTATACGGATTCGGATAATTTGCGTCAATTAGCAAGCGAGTTTATATTGAAACGAACCAAGAAAAGCGTCGGTATTCTAATGCCAGAAGTGGTACTGGATAAAAATATGGTCCGGTGGCAGAATCCGAAAGAAATGATGTTGTCTGAGGAACTCCATTCAGCGCTTGAATTTAGTCGCGTTTCTATCAAGAAATATTCTAATAATGGTACTAATGGTAATATAGTAAATTCTCTCTTAGATAAAGGTATCTTGGCACTCATGTTACGTGCTCGACAGTCTTGTATTTATCCGAAATTAATGGCTAAATGTCTAGAGAAAATGTTTATTACAGGTATACTTTCAGATTATTCCGCTTATAAAGAGGCATTTGATTCTAGTAGTAAGTTGGACTCTGTTGTCGCTAAAATATTACAGCGAAAAGATAACGGATGCGGTAAACTTATATTCTGCCACTTTCGCGAAGAAATTGATGAAATTGCCAAAAGGTTACGTGATGGCGGAATGTTAAAGGTGGCATCCTTTGATGGACGGACTGCGAATGCTAAAAGACGCGCCGTTTTAAACGACAATAATGAAGCGCTTATATTACAAATTCAAACCGGGTGTGAAGGTCTTAATTTACAAGAAAATTATAGCGAAATATACTTTGTCTCGGCGAATTGGAATCCGGCAGTAGAAGCACAGGCAATCGCGAGATGTCATAGAATCGGGCAAACGAAACAGGTGTATGTTGAGCGATTTGAAATGTGTGATTTTGGTTCCGTTGAAATGGAAGATAGCGCCGTTAACGTACAAACTGTAAATGTAGATAATTATATCGGCACTATTCAAGAAAATAAACGTGTTATAGCGAATGAATGTATTGCTTAGTAAAGTGACTTGGATTAAACAAAATAAAAAATACCCAATAAGGGGTTTTTTTATATTTTATATTTTATATATATATATGTGTTATAGTGTTGAAAGCAGTTTAAAAACAACAGTATTATCATTTTGTTCAATTATATATTTACTTGCTTCTGGTATTCCTCATTTTCAATGGTTAGGAATAACCTTAATTGGTTGGTGTGCTATGCAATTTGATGAATTACTATTATGGTTAACAAATCCAATAAAAGAATGTACAAAATGGAATAAAATAATAACAATGACATTAATTCCATTAACGTTGATGTTACAACCACTTGCTCCATTATGGGGGTCATTATACGTAATACCTTGGAAGAATTCATCAACAATGAGAAAGTATTTTATACTATTTTATACATTAATTGTTATATTGTTTATTTGTTTTACACATTTTTATGACCCTGAAAAAACTTGCACAACCGTAACAGACGACGGACATTTGAATTGGTTCACAAATAATAAAATTGTAGAAACTATTCATATGCCATATATTTGGGGGTTTATGATACTTTTACCCATATTTATGTTTTGGAATAAAAACTGGCTCTTAATATTTTTTTTATGTTTTATACCATTAATTGGATTTATATATGGGCACTATACAGACTCGCAAGGGTCTATTTGGTGTTATTATACAAGTTATACAAGTGTAATATGTAGTTTATTTTTATTTTTAAAAACAAATAACATATATCATATTATTTAAAAATGTAATATTTAAAATGTAATATTTAAGATATAAATTTTATATTCTTAATGTATTTCAGTTTAAAAGCAATTTTTGATAATAAATAATGTCGATCATTGATATTTTTACATCATTCATAACTCTAGTAGAGAGGAACGTTTGTCAAATTTTGGTTCACGTTCATAATGTTTTGCGGAAAAATTCTTGTTTTATCAGAGATAAATATGACGATAAAAAGAACTCAAACGAGAATTTAATACAGCATAGTAAATTGGATATTATTCGTTCAAACGATGATTTAAATATTGACTTGCGAGAGAATGACTCTTTTTCTAACGTATAACAATTATATTTTACAAAATAATATAAACATAATTTTATATTATTATATATTATATTATTACTTATATCATGTCGAAAAGAATTTTTTCCGTTTGCATTAATAATATGTCATCACATTTTACGAAGGAGCATGTTTGCGCGTTGTTTCATTCGATTCAATTGAACGTTCATGATGTTACGTTTAAAAGTAGTATTGTTGGGAAATCCGCCATTGTCCATTTATCTAATATGCCCAAAGATGAAGCGGTGGAAATATTTAATAAAGGTTTTTCTTATAGAGGAACGTTTAATAATGGAGAATTGTGGTGGATGAAGACTGTGAATAGACCTGATTTTACGGGTTTGTGTGAGTGTGAGAAACTATAGATTAAATCTTTTACACGGTAGATTTACTAATTACATACTAAATCTTTTATGAATTATGTCTTGGAATTTCTCTGTGGCAACGATATCTTTGGCCAATTCATTCAGTTCAGATTCGTTTTTGGGTGGGCGCGATTTTACCATATCAAAAAGATAGTCTCCAAATGCCTGTGTTGTATCCGCAAAATTTGTTTTTAAAACCGTCCAATTATTATATAATATTTCTGAGTTGGCCCATTGTAAAAAATTATTTATCCAAACCGTGTGACCGGTCTCGTCTACTTCTGCGGATGTAATAAAGTCTTCCCATGCCTGGAAAATTAAAATTGACATATAGTTTACTGTATACCAATTATCTTGCGTTTCTGATTTGACTTCTTTGCCTAGGATTTTCTTTTGCCAGTCAAAATATAGGCTGTTCATAAAGTTCGGACAGTCTTTATAATAATCTACTATTTTTTTGTTTATGTCTAACCATCCGCGGTCTATTATTTTGTAGGTTGCGTCTCTACTCATCGCTTGTAATTGTAACGTAAAAACTCTATATGTTAAAAAAATACCTACCGGAACAAATATAGAACCTATTACAGCGAATTTACCCGTAAATCTGTTTATAAGGGAGTTTTCACCTTTGCGTACAACATACCACATAAAGGCAGTTAAAACGACAAAAGTCATAAATAGCATTAATTCTGGAGACATAATAGTTATATTATATTGGTATTATTTTATTTTTTATTTGGGTTTGGTTATTTATTCGTCTTTTTTATTTTCTATTTCACGCAAATAAACGTTGTTGTAATGTAGTTCAGTGCACTTACAACGTCTGTTATAACCGCAACCGTTTTTTCCACAGTAGTTTCGAAATATAACTAAACTTTCTCGGATAATGTTTGTAGTTGGGTCACGCTTACATATACTTATTTGATATCCGTATTTTGTTCCGCTCATATTGTATCCACCCGCAAAGCGTTTATTTTTATCAAATATACATAAATAATCTCCTTCACCGCCTTCGACAGATATATGTGGTCTTAGGTTTTCATTAAGAATTTTATATCGCCCATCCTTTTTATTAATTATTTTTATCAGTTCCCCTCTTCTTGTGCTATATTCGTCGTTTATATACGATAAAATAGTTACTATCACTTCTGTAGGAATTATGAACGCGAAACTTTTATTTTTAGTGCTCATTGTCTTTTTGTCTTTTTCTTTTTATAGTTGTTTACAATTAAGTAATTATAAAAAAATATTCAATTTTTTATTTATATTTTTTTACGAAGGGGGTTGTTTACATTTTTTGTTTTTTCCTTGGCTTAGTATTTTGCGTCGTGTTAGTGTTTTTTAGTGGGTATATATTTTTTAAAGGGTATATATTTTTCCACAGGTATTTACTGCTTACCATTTTCAAATCTACTTTGTTATCTTTCCTTTTTATTTGAGATAATTCCATTTTTATTTTTTTTAATTTATTTTCCAAATCATCTTGCGTCCTCTTTTTTACAATATGCGTTTCGCAATATAATTGTAGGTTTATATCTGGGTTTTTATTCTTTAGCAATGAATAATATCTTATTGATGCGCAGCCACATTTATATTCCGTCGGTTCATCTGGATAAGGGGCGTAACCTTGGCTAATTTGTTCCTCTGTTAACCTTAGTTCATGTTCTATTAACAGGTGAAATGTTCTGTCGTATTTTTTTGAGTTTTCATTTCTTATTTCGTTTTCTATTTCATTTTCGTTTTTATTTTTATATAACGTTTGCTTTTTCTCTTCTATTTCCAGTCTTTGAACCCTAATTCTTATCGTGTCTCTAATATCCAAATAATCATATATTGTATCCAATAACATTAATAAATGTTGGTTTTTATTCAAATAATTGTCATATTTTTTTTCGAGTTTGATTAGGTAAATTTTATCGGTTATGGTTTCTATTTTGGATAGTTCACGATTCAATTTGTTTTTTGGAACGGTTGACGTGTTGGAAAAGGACATTTTTGCTTTGATTAAGTTTTTACTTTGTTTTCTTTTGCTTTTATAAATTACAAGAAAAAATATATACATTTCAATTTTTTATTTTTATACTTTTTTTATTTTTATACTTTTTATAAATTTATCTTAATGCTTATTTAAGGTTCTGCTGATAACTCTTACTGTTATAATACCAACGCCTAAAACCACTATAAATGGAATAGATAATACGTATCCAAACAATGATTTCGATTTCATTTTGTTTAAGTTTTTACTTTGCTTTCTTTCGGGTTATCAATTACAAGAAAAAATATATACATTTCAATTTTTTTGCTTTTATACTTTTTATTTTTTACTTTTATACTTTTTATTTTTTACTTTTTATTTTTTTACTTTTTATACTTTTCTTTTTATACTTTTCTTTTTATACTTTTATACTTTTATACTTTTCTTTATTCTGTTTGTAATTCATCATCGTCTTCGTCTGTAACAGTTATTCCATTACGTCTTTCATTTTGTCTCATAAAACGTCTTGACGCGGTTTTAATTTGACCGTAAACTTCATAAGTTCTGCGCTCATAATCGGAATAATTTCTACCTAAGTCGCTATGGTCGTTCCATAACAAACATTTCACAAGGTCTTCATACGTGAATCCTTTTTCGGTTAGTTTTTGAGTTATGAATTGGGAGTCTGGTAGGTCATGATCCTCATCATCTTCATCTTCCTCTGACTCAGCAGGTTCCGGTTCTTGTTCAATGTCTTCTCCTTCTAAGCGTTGATTGAACATTCTGAAAGAGGTGAGTTCATTGTCCGTGAGTAATTCTGGAGTATATTCGTCACCAAATAGGGAGATGTCGTCATCATCGTCTTCATCATTGTTAACCGGTTCTTCGGCAAGAGCATTACGACAGTAAGGACAACCAAAACCATTGTGTGCGGCGTTTTGCATCAAACATTTACAGTGAAATGAGTGACCGCATTCGGTTACAACGACGTTTCTAGTGCCTTCAATTGTCTCCATGCAAATAGGGCAGTCAGACATTTTATAGTTTGTTTGCTTTAAGTTTTAATCTTGATATTTGTTTGTTGTTTCATTATTTAAATACTTAAAAAAAGATTTCAATTTTTTTTGTTTGTTAGTAATTTTTCGTTTACTAATTTTTTATAAATTTTTAATATAATTTTTTATAATTTTTTACCATTCAATGGTATAATACTCACAACAATTTTTGTATGTTTGCGTAAAATTACTATCTGGAAATGAGTTTTGTAACGCATCAATAACATTTGTTATGAATTGTTTCTTTGTAATAAAAGGGTGGGCATTGGTCCATTCTTTACGTTCTCCTATATTGTGTATTTCACAATCAGCATTTGAGTGTTCTAATGGACGGCACATAACATTAAAACTGTATTCGTTTTTTCCGGTTTTTGCACTTTCTATTATTTTATCAAAGATGTTATCAAATGTCATTTCAAACCATTTTAGCGATTCTTTTTCTCGCTCTTCTTTATAGGCACCTCTCAATAAATGTTTGGATATTCTGTTACCAAATTTATCACCAAATAATATGGTTAATTTTATAAGTAAGATAACAATAAATAAATTCATTTTATTACGAGTGTATGATAATGTTAAAATAAGTTTATAACATTTTATTCAATTTTATTTTATAAAAAAAAATTGAAACCTTTTTATAACTGTTAAACTAATCTTAAACTGAATACAATATACTTATCTAATAAATCTATCAAATGTCTAATTTTGCAGAGAACGTTAATGCCAAGGAAATTTCTGATGCCGAAAAACTTTCTGATACCGAAAAACTTTCTGATACCGAGACTGAACCTGAATATGCTTGTGAAGAGGAACTTATATATCCCACGGCAGAATTTATAGCAGAGAAACTTATGGAACGCGGATACACTTATGTGGACCTTGTTAAATCTTTACTATGGTCAGAACACAGTAATAATGGTGAAATATACGACGATTATGAACGTAGATGGGGTTCTGTATATTCTCTTATCAGATTTTCGACTAGGAAATTTCAGGGTAAACAGAATGAAATGAATACTCCAGAACAAAGGTAAAAATATAAAATTAAAAATTTAAAAAAATAAAAATTTAAAAATATAAACATATAAAAATTATAAAGGGTTAAGTGGCGTGAGAAATTTTTTTCTGAAACATTTTAGTAGATTAATTTAATTATATATATATATATGTCCGCAAGTCCTAAAAGCGTTTCAAGTGCTAAAAGTCTTTCTAGCGCTAAAAGTACTTCGAATTCAAAAAGTAAAAGTAGCGTGATGACACCTGGTTCGAGTTCTCCATTGATGTCATCCAAATCCTTCGGAATTAAATTAAAAAGCGAACGTAGTTTTGAGTATGATGATGAAGAAGAGAACCCGAATCCAGAAGTATTACAGAGTAATTTAGAGCAAATTAATAATTTAGTTTCAGCACGTCTTGCAAATTCACAACTTTTAGAAAATACCTTACCTTCTAAGTATATTCAATATGACCCTGGTTGTATTCGAAAATACAGTAATTTTTCTTTTCCATCCGACTACAAATACTTTTACGATTTTGTTGATTATTTTCCTCCTAAAAAGGTATGCGAAGAAAATGAAATTGAAACGGATACTGATGTTAAAAATTATTTGGAAACACTTAAGCGTCCTAATATGAAGCGCGATTTTATTAGTACATTAAAACTAGTGTCTCCAAAAGCGCTTACCTTGTTAAATAAAATCAAAGAATTAGATGCTAAGGATATGGCGCAGTACGGAAAGAAATTTAAACATTTTATTTTTTCTGATTCCAAATCGTCTATGGGCGGTGTCAAATTATTGGCGAGTGCTTTAATCGCAGATGGAATGACTCTAGGATACAAAGCCGAACCAAAAATGGGTAAGAAAAACTGGGGGAAAATCGAGTTGTTATCTAATAGTGAATTGGAAAAAACGAAATACAATAATTTGTATATGTTGTGCTCTACATCCGTATATGATGAACCAATTAGTGTAGTCACTAAAAAAGCAATTTTGGGTCGATTTAATGAGCGTCCCGATAACGTATATGGTGAAAATATTCGTATTATATTGATGGATGGCGGATATAAAGAAGGTATTGATTTGTTCGATATTAAATACGTTCATATTTTTGAACCTACATTAACACAGGCGGACCAGAAACAGGTAGTTGGGCGAGGAACCCGAACATGCGGGCAAAAGGGTCTCGATTTTCATCCGTCAAAAGGATGGCCGCTTTATGTATATGTTTATGATTTAAAAATGGAACCGCCTTTTGATAAAGGTTTGGGCGCCAGTACTGGTATTGAAATGTATTTTAAAGCCAAGAATATGAATATTAAATTATTGAATTTTATTAACGAGTTGGAAACAGTATGTATTCAAAATGCTGTCGATTATGAGTTGAATAAAAATATCCATTCGTTTTCTATTTCGGTCGATGAGAAAGGGGCATCTTCTCCCTTTTCTATTTCGTTCGATGAGAAAGGCGCATCGAACGAATTAAATAAAAATATCAATTCTTTTTCTATTTCGTTCGATGAGAAAGGGTCATCGTCGCGTGGTGGCGATAAGTCTTCCAGAAATAGCAATAAATCTTTAAGTATTATTTCTAAGTCGAATACTGCTGAATTAAATGATGACTTCTTTAAAAATATATCACCAAAATCTGTATCAAATAAACTATCTTTGGTTGAACCAGTAGAAAAATCTATGGATGCCGCGCAAATGCGTAAATATGTAATGGATAATTTCTCTCAATTCGCATGGGATAAAGTTATTATGGAGAACAATTGTGTTCCTAAAACCGGCGGTTCTAAGCAATTGGGTGGCGCAACTATTATGAATTATACACCAACACAAGCATTCGTCAGTAATTTTTTTACTCCTGCGAACCCATTAAAGGGTATGTTGCTTTGGCATTCAGTAGGCACTGGAAAAACCTGTAGTGCTATTGCTACCGCTACTTCTTCCTTCGAAAAGCAAGGATATACTATTCTTTGGGTAACTCGAACCACACTTAAAAATGATATTTGGAAGAATATGTTCGACCAAGTATGCCACGAAATCATCAAACTTAAAATTGAAAATGAAGGTATTGTTATTCCATCCAATAATTCGGATCGTATGAAACTGCTTTCCAAATCGTGGAGAGTTCGCCCGATGTCTTATAAGCAATTCAGTAATCTTGTTTCCAAGAAAAACCAAATTTACGAAACGATGGTTAAAATAAATGGAAAGGAAGATCCGTTGCGTAAAACATTACTTATTATTGATGAAGCGCATAAATTATATGGTGGCGGTGATTTATCTACTATTGAAACGCCTGATATGGTTGCGCTTCATGCATCATTAATGAATTCCTATACTGTGTCTGGAGTGGATTCGGTTAAATTATTATTGATGACTGCTACCCCTATACAAACGGACCCAATGGAATTAGTCAAGTTAATAAATTTATTCAAGATGCCAAATAAACAAATGCCCGATAATTTCGAAGTGTTCTCAGAACAATATTTGGATGATAATGGTTACTTTAAACCTAGCGGTTTACATAAATTTAGAGATGAAACGGCCGGTCATATTAGTTATTTAAATCGTGAAAAGGATGCGCGTCAATTTTCGCAACCTGTTATAACCACTATACTAACCGATGTATACGATAAAGAATTATTGCGTCATAATAAGAGCGCTACGCGTAAGTTATATTCGAATATGGGTAAAGAAATTGATGACAAATTAAAATCCCTTAAAGCAAATCCTTTGCTCAAGGCTAAAAAGTCTGAGGGATTTAATACATTGAAAAATCTTTGTAATAAGTATGAAAATTCAAAGGCCCAGAATGCTTGTAAAAAAGTTGTTGCTGAATATAAGAAGGAAGCGGATGCCAAGTTAAAGGAGTCAAAATCCGCTATTAAACAGGAATTGGCCGACTATAAACAAGTGGTTAAGGACTTTAAAGAATTGAAAAAATCTGCTATGGCAGAATTTGATGAATCTGAGGATAACGTAAGAACTCCTATGATGTTTCGTTCTGGTTATAACGCGACTTCAATGGATCAGATTGAATCTGTTTATGGTCGTCTAAGTAAATGTAATAAACCTGTGACAAATAGCACTAATTTAATAAATAATGCTACTTTAAATAATCCAGACATTGCTCAACTTCAAAATAAAGTTAACTATTATGAACAACGTATCGAACAGAATTCTCTAGTTCTTAAAAAGGAGAAAAATCCGGAAACGAAGAAAGTGTTGAATGAGCAAATAAAAAAAGATACTAGAAGATTGCAAAAATATAGCAAAACATTGAAATCAAAGCTTGGTAAGTTTACCAAATTCGTAAAAGGAAAATTTTCAGAAACCAAAAAGAATCTTAGGGTAAGTCAAAAAGATCAAAAAAAAATAATTCGCACCTTAAATAAGTTGAAAATTCATGAGGGAACTGAATTGGAGGATAAAGATTTGGAGCGAAATATTAAGCGTGATATTGAAGATGCTGTGAAAGGTGTGGCTGAAGCGATTGAATTAAAAGAAAAGGCAAAGGCGGATAAGGTTCACAATAAGACCATGAAAAAGATGGAAAAGGAACAACAAAAATTAGAAAAGATGGAAAATAAAACTGCCGCTAAACAACACGCGAAAACCATGAAGAATATGGAGAAGGAAAAGGCTAAAGAAGATAAGGACTTTGCTAAGGCCCAAAAGGCACGTGAGGCAGAATTCAAGAAGATAGAGGCTGAGGCTAAGAAGATAGAGGCTGAGGCTAAGAAGCGTGAGAAGGAATTCGAAAAGCAGCGGGAAAAGGAACTCGAAAAGAGACAAAAGGAAGCAAAGGAATTGGAGAAGCAACGAGAAAAGGAAATCGAAAAAAGACAAAAGGAAGAAAGGGAATTAGAAAAGCAACGAGAAAAAGAATTTGAAAAGTATAAGAAGGAAATTGAAAAGAAAAGAGAAAAACAGGTAAAGGAAATGGAAAAGCAAGAAAAGGAAGTACTGAAGCAAAAAGAAAAGGAGGCCAAGGCACTAACGAAGGCACAGGCTAAGAAAACCAAGAAAAATTCCAAGGGCGTCGGCGGTAGAAAAACTCGTCGTTCAAGATAGGTAAAGACATAAAGTCATAAAGCACATATAAATTTTTTTCTATAATTAATTTATATGGCTTATAAGTTTAAAAATAATACAGGAAAACAAAAGTTAAATGGTACATTCGGTCATAATGGATTAACGTATCAATATGCTCTTTATTTACCACTCCTTACTGAACAAGTCCTTATTGAACCAGAAAGGAGCGAAGTAATTAATGCGTTTGGTAATAGAATGCAAAACGGTAAGGTATGTTTAAATATTAATGAAAGTATTATAACCAAACATTTAGATGACGGTAATGTAAGTGCTTATATTATTGTAAATCAAGTGGGAAGCGATGAAACTGGTTCTGGAACCTTACAAATATATGACTGGTGTTCCGGAAATAATAGACGCTTGCTAAAAAATAGGTTTGTATGGATAAATGATGTATGTAGAATATTAGGTAATTCAGGGGTTAAAACATCGGTGTCACCAATAGGAGCTTTGTTTTATTTTATGGAACAATTGACGGTTCAAAATATGGGAAAAACAGATATATATTTATTTGTTGATACACATGATACAACGAATAAGTCTGTCCTAACTAATATTTATAGCAGAAACTATGGCTTTGTATTAAACAGTGATGATGATCCGTCTATTTGTCCTGGATTAGACCCTAACGATAATTCAATGGTTATGAAAAAACAATCTTTAGTAGCGGATACAGTGGGTATTAATTTTTCTTTTTTAAAGAAACGTTCTAAGACTTTGACTAAGACTTTGAAACGTTCTAAGACTTCGAGTCGTAAAACTTCGAGTCGTAAAACTTCGAGTCGTAAAACTTCGAGTCGTAAAACTTCGAGTCGTAAAACTTCGAGTCGTAATAAAAAATAAACGAAAGAAAAAAGAGGGAATTTTATGGCTTCCTCTCTTTTCATTCTTTTACTTTTTGACATTTTTACTTTTTTAACTATATTGCGCATATCTTCTCAAAAACGTCGGCATTTCAATCTGTTCCGAAATTGGCGTTTTATCTTTGTTATCGCAAGATATATAGTATGGTGAATAATTCACGTACTCCTTCACTTTTATAAAATCCTTAGTTATTACTAAGGTTAGTCCAAAGGGTTCTTTACGTAATTCAAATCTGACAGGGACATCACATAGAAGTTCTTTTTCAAGTTGCTCATAATACACTTTAAGTCCTTGAGCATAATCTATACGTCTGTGATATAGGTCTCTGTCTTTGCCCACGCTCAGCATATATTTTTGATGACACACCTCTAGGGAATGTTTACACTTTCTTACGGCAGCGCGTATCATCTTCTCATCTTTTGACATTTTAAGACCCATCTTTACTTTGCTTTTTGCTTTTACTTTGCTTTTTTCTTTGTTTGATGGATTACTTATTTTTGTAAAAAAGCATTTCAATTTTTTTTGTTTTTACTGTTTTTTTCGTTAACTAAATTTTTATAATTTTTTTTATTTTTTTTATACACGTATACGTATAAAAAAAAGGACTTATTATGGCAATACAACAACTTAATATGGCAATACAACAACTTTATATGGCAACGCAATACAACAACTTTATATGGCAATACAACAACTTTATATATAACATTTAGTATTTCTTACTAGGGGCGTTTATTACCGCAGACGCTTCTAAAATGATATCCTTAAAAGTTTTAAACGTTAAACTTTCTTCTTCTGTTTTCGGTAAATAATATTTAAATTTACACGTTGCTTCAGTTATATGAGCACACAGAATTTCTTCATAATGAACAAAAACCTCTGGTTCTGCTTCCATTACTTCATCGAAATATTCTACTACGACAGAATACATTTCAGATAGAATGCGAAGATGTTCAAAACGTAGTTCTCTGAATGCGTGAACTTTATCGGCTAATTTATATTTTATCATTTGATTTGCTATTTCTTTGGCAATTTTATTATATTTTTTTAATGATGCCACAAACCAAATACCTAGGGGCAATTTGGATTCGGGCAATGGTGCTTCGACTTTTGGGACTTGCACTGGTTTTGGGACTTGTGCAGGTTCTGGCACTTTTTCTACTTTTTCCTCTTTGACTTCTTCCTCTTGGTTTGTCGCTTTGACTTGGGAAAGGCTGGCATTGTACAGGACTTTAGTCTGAGAACGGGTTCTAACTTGCATTTTTTTTATAACTTATCGTTAATTACTTGTTGCTTTTTTAAATTACTGTAGAAGGTAAAAAAGCATTTCAATTTTTTTTGTTTGTGTGGTTTTTTTCATTTACTACTTTTTCTTAATTTTTTTTCTTCGGAAAATATTAAAATAAATTATAAAATTCAATCTTAAAATATAATGCCAAGAAGAAAATTAACTATTGATGATTTCAAATTTTCATTAGAAAATACCGTTAAAATTAATACCCAATATCGTATGAAAAATACCGCATTAAATATTATCCCAATAAATTTTACACAATCACCAGAAAAAATATATAAGCAATTTATATTTCATACTGAAAATGAAGAAATAATGTGGGAGTTTATTGACAAATTAAATATTGTATTAACGGCTATTGAATTACCATTAATTGATAAAACTAAAATTAAATTAAAGGGGCACGGGCATATTCAGTCTACTGAAAATCATTTTGACGAATGTTTATGGTACGATATGCCTGAATTCAAGGTTAATGAACATATATATGATTGTGTAAACGTAAAACTCGAAATTGAAACCGTTGATTCTCAAATATATATATCATTTATTAAGAAATTTTATGATATCTTTAATATAATATTATGGCCTAGTAAAACTTCACTATGGTATCCGACGCGACCAAATGATGTATTAGCATCTATCCAAGATAAAATGTATATATCTGATTTATCTGATTTAGTGGTCACCAATAAATATCCTATTTATATTATTAGTAAAGGACGCTATGAAAAAAGATATACAAGCAAGTATTTAGAATGGTGTAATATTGATTATAAAATAGTGATTGAGCCCGATGAATTTTTAAGTTATTCAAAATATATAAATAAGGATAAAATTTTGGTTTTACCAGATGAATATCTTAATAAAAATCAAGGCGGGATACCTGCTCGTAATTTTGTTTGGGAACATTCCAAAAATGGTGGACATAAACGACACTGGATTTTAGATGATAATATTACGTGCTATAAACGTTTTATAAGTAGTCAAAAAATTTTGTTAAGGGGGGCTTTCGTCTTCCGTGCTGTTGAAGATTTTGTTGACCGGTTCACAAATGTTAAAATGGCTGGACATAATTATACAATGTTTGGAATATCAACAAATACATCTATCAAGCCCATAACAATGAACACAAGAATATATTCGTCTATACTATTATCGAATGATATTTATCCGGATTATAAATGGAGAGGAAAATACAATGAAGATACGGATTTGTCTTTAAGAATATTAAAGGGCGGATATTCGACGATGTTATTTAATTGTTTTTTAGCAGATAAACTTAAAACATTAACGCAAAAGGGCGGGAATACTGATTCGGTATATGCTGAAACAGATGGGATTTTACTTAAAACGCAATCGCTTGTTGAACAGCATGGCGATGTAGCGAAACTCATTCAACGTTTTGGTAGAACACACCATCACGTTGATTATACGTCTTTTAAGGATAATAGGCCATTATATGTTAAAGGTATAAAGAATAAACTTAGTCATACTATAAATGAATATGGAATGAGATTAATTGAAAAAAATACAGAAGGATTATATATTGACTTGCCTGGCTTCAAAAACTTGGAAGAAGTGGAAGAAGTAGAGCCTATTATAATTGAAAAAGATAATTCTCAAATAATCCAAGAAATATTAAATATTAAAACCCAATTATTTCAAATCGGACAAACGTGTGATGCTATTCTTAATAAATTAAATTAAAAAAAATTGAAATGCTTTTTTCAATTTTTTTAGAAGACAAAACAGATATAAAATAAAAACTTATAAAGTAAAAATGCTCGGAAAAATTTTAGAACAGTATAGACTAGCGTTTGTCACGGTTCCTAATATAGATGTTACTTGGAGGTTAAATGTTAATCTGGGGTTGTATACACAGGTTAAGTCTAATCAAAGAATTGCGTTTAAATTCTCTAGGAAACCACTTGTGGTGAATGATTGTTATGAAAATAATGCAGTTATTGTTGATTCAGAGCGTTAATAAATAGTTTGTTTATTTTGAAAGAGAGAGGATGAAAGGATATTCCCTTTTTTCTTTTATATTGAATTGTTATCAGAAAAAAAGAAAAGGCTATATGTCTCTCTTCTATTTTTTTCTGGATTTTTATTGGATTTTTAAGAAATTATAGGGGAATATGGGACTGTAACATACATATAAATTTCACCGTAATTTTTTTCCACGTGACTATTCAAGTGTTCTGGGACGATTACCATTTTATCTTCTTTAGACCAATGGCTTAATTCATTTTTTTCAAAAGGGGTTATTAAATCCCTTACTTTTTTCTTATATTCTGGTGTGTTTATCCCATCAACACGAATAAATGAACCCTGTGTCATATTGAGAAGTAGTAGACTCATTTTGTATTGCTTGCTTTAAGTTTTGACCTTGATGTTTGTTTGTTGTTTGGTTTCTAAAATAGTTGAAAAAAGCATTTCAATTTTTTTTATTTTTTAGTGATTTTTCGTTTACTATTTTGTTTTACACATTTTCTCATTTAAAACGCCCATTATTAGAAAATATGGTCCATGTTAATAATTTTGGAAAATTCTAAAAGTTTATTATTTACTCTTTCTATATTATTTGTTTCTGATACTAAAGATTGTTTATATTTAATTAAATTTATAATTGCTATATTATTTTTTTTACTACCATATATTTCATCAATTCCATTAAAAAAACCTAGTTTTTTTATATTTTCATTATAAATTATTTCACCTGACATCATAAAAATTCCACAAATTTCATTACCCAAATATTTTTGAATATCATTTTTTAATGTAGATTTGCCAGTTCTACTTGGTCCAGATAAAATAATCATTTTATCATTTGAAATATTGTTTTTTATATTTTCTATATATTGTATTAAATAATTATAATCGTCATTTGTTAAATATTGTTTCCAGTTATCTAGATGATGTAATGACATTTTATATGTAATAAAGATTCATCTTTAATATATTTTCATATATAAAATGGGCGTTTTAAATGAGAAAAGGTGTAAAAG